>Ga0226835_1000672_pt1 | contig 30220 bp, 27 predicted proteins | sample LAC_MetaG_1_FD_163627 | JGI IMG/M metagenome (GOLD analysis project Ga0226835, IMG submission 163627) | Anaerobic ammonium oxidizing microbial communities from anammox membrane bioreactor (MBR) in UC Berkley, California, United States -... | ecosystem: Engineered > Bioreactor > Anaerobic >...
CGAAATGTCGGACGAAATGTCGGACGAAATGTCCGCGCTGCAATCTGAAATGCAGGACGCGCCCGCAGCCAAAATAAAATCCGAACCCATCGCGTTGGCGGCGGAACCGGACGCGGACGAAATTCCGGTCAAGGTGACTTTGCCGCGTGCGGCGCAAGCGAACGCCGCCGCGCCTCATGCCGCCGCGCGCGCAGAGGATGCAGACGACGTGGACGATGCAGAGGACACGGACGATGCGGACGACCAAGTGGAGGTTCGCGTTTCGGCGCGGGCGCCGCGCGCCAAGCCGCGTTCGCGCGGTCTCGCCGGTTCTTTGCTCGATAGTGTGGTGGATCAGGTAGGCGATTATATTGCCGACAGTCCGGCGGTGGAGCGTTTGATTCGCAATGAAACGCGGCAAATTTTACACGGACTCACCGCCGACCCCGCGCTCGCAGAATTGATTCGCGCGCAAGCGGAACAATATCTCGACGAATTGACCGCGCATCCCGAAAAATTGGACCCGTTGGTGCAAACCGTCGCCAATCGCTACATTGACCATTTGTTGACCGACACGGCGCGCGTGGATGCGTTGGTGCAAAAGGTCGCGGGTTCGTATCTTGCCCATTTGCATGCGCATCCCGAACCGGTGCGGATTTTGATTCAAAACGAAGTCGGCGCATACATTCACCATTTGGAAACACAGCCGCAAATGCTCGACGCGCTCGTACAACAAGTGGCAAACCGTTACGTAGAGTACTTGTCTGCGAATCCCGCGCAGGTACAAAAATTGATTCGCCAAGAGGCGGGCGCGTATTTGGAATTACTGCAAGCCGAACCCGCGCAGGTGGAAGGTTTGGTGCAAATCATTGCCGGGCGCTATCTCGACCATTTACGCGCGCATCCCGAACAAGTGCAGACTCTGATTCGACAAGAAGTCGGCAATTACATTACGTATCTGAATGAGAATCCCGCGCAGGTGCAAGATCTGATTCGGGCGCAAGCGGGCGCGTATCTCGATTATTTACAAACCGACCCCGCGCTCGTCGAAACGCTCGTGCGCGCGCAAGCGGGGCGTTATCTCGCGTATTTGCAAGACAATCCGGGCGAGGTCGAGACGCTTGTGCAAGGCGTTGCCGCGCGGTACTTGACGTACGCGCAAAATAATCCCGCGCAGTTGAACGCGTTGGTGCAGCAACTCGGCGACGAGTACATTGATTACCTGCATGAAAATCCCGAAGCCGTACAAGATTTGATTCAGGGTCAAAGTTTGGGCATGGCGCAAGTGGCGCTGGAAGATGTGCGCGAACGCGCCGCGACTTCGGACACGGTGGTAGAATTGTTGGCGCGGCGTTTGCTGCGCCGCGCGCCGCGCGAGGAATTGCCGGAACCGGCGCCTGAAGTGCAGGCATTGGCAGAACGGCGGCCGCTGATTTATTTACGCAACACGCGCAAGCGAGGCGACTCATGAAACAGGATTTGCAAGGGCAATATGCGGGCGCCGTTACGCGCGGTTTGGCGTGGATGATTGACGTGACGCTTTTGGTTGTGACGCTGGCGCTGACGACGTGGTTGGTTACGACCTCATTCGAACTTTTCGGCATTAATGTCGAGACGTGCGCCGCGGACTTGACGTCCTTGTCCGCGCTGTTGTGTCATGGCGTCCGTTTGAGTCTCGCTGGCTTTGCCTTGCTCCTATTGCCCGTGTACAAGATTTTCTTTTGGACGGTGAGCGGCCAGACGATTGGCGATGCTATTTTTGGCGTCCGCGTCGTTCGCGCCGACGGCAAACCCATGACGATACCGCGCAGCATCAAACGCTTTCTCGGTTTCTTGCTCTGTTTCCTCACGTTCGGCGTTGGTTTCGCGCTGATTTTGATAGACAATCAGCGTCAGGGTTTGCACGATACCATTGCCCGCACGTATGTAATTTACGCGTGGCGCGGCGAACAAAATGTGACGAGCGTCGCGCGGGTGCAGGCATGGTTGGACCGCAAGAAAAAACCTGTCGCCTCGTAAGCGGTCAACTTTTTGCCGACGCGTCCAAAGCGAACCCGCGCCCCAACGCCACGCGTTTGGCAATCGAAGGATGGTCGTACAATAACCATTCGACCCACGGCTCGGGTTCGACCTCCGCCAAATTTTGATTCGCCAATTTTTCAAACGCGCTGATGAACGCTTGCGGATTGCGCGTCAAGGTCAACGCATAACGGTCGGCGTTCACTTCGCGCCAACGCGTATAGCCGTTGCTCAACGGCATGGTGATGAAACCGAACGCGCCGAGCGCTAATGCCAACAGCGGCATCGCCGCCAAATCTGCAATTCCCGTGAACCCAAACCACGCGACGCCCGCCACCAAAACCAAATTTGCAATGTAAAAGCCAACCAGCGTCAACAGCGTCTGTACCGCAATGCCCCATACAATATCATTGTGCGCCTGATGTCCCAACTCGTGCGCCAGAATCGTTTCGATTTCATCGGGCGTAAAATTTTGATACAACGTATCGCCCAGCACAATCCGTTTCGTGTTGCCCAAACCCATGAATGCGGCGTTCGCCGCCGTTGTCTTGTCCGACAACTGCATCGTGTACACGCCGTTGACGCGGGTGTGTGCGCGTTCCGTCAAACGGAGCAAGCGCGCGACCAATTCCGCATCGTCCAACGGTTTGAATTTGAAAAACAATGGAAAAATCAACACGGGCGCGAGATTCGCCAACACGACGGAAAATAGCAGCATGACGCCCGCCGCAATCAACCACCACCACTGCGGCGCGTACATCAGCAAAAAATAAATGACCGTGCTGAGGACGCCGCCCAGCGCCAACGCGAACGCGCCGCCTTTTGCCAAATCCGCGACCCAGCTGCGAAGCGATTGCGTGGACAAGCCGTAGCGATGCGGCAGCACGAATCCGCTGTAATACGTCAACGGCAAAAACAAAATTCCGTACCCGACGACGCCGATGAAAAAATACAACGCGACTTGTACATAAAAATTCGGCGCCACATTCATCACTACATCGCGCAGCCACACGCTCAGCCCCGACGCCAAGACAAAAATCATCGCCGCCGCTGACAAGAGCAAATCTATTGCCAACAGCCGATGTTTGCGGCGCGCATATTCTTTGGCTTTTTGTTGTCGTTCGTTATCTATCATTTCAGATTTCAGATTTCAGATTACAGCGCGCGTTCGGTAAATCAAAACCCCCAATCACTCTTTCACCGTGTCACCCACTCACCGCAGTTCCGCGTATCCCAACATAAAACCCAAATCGCGCGTGTCCGTCGAACCTGCTAACGCGTCGCTCGGGCGAAAAGTCGGCGCGCGCAATTCGACGATGAGCGTATCGTTCGCGCGGATGGAATCGTCCAGCGGAATTTCGTGGTCTTGCCAAACGGCGGTCAAGGGAAACCGCGCGGTTTCGCGTCCGTTCAAGCGCACGCTCACTTCCGGCAGCGGTTGGTTGGGAATGGGAACCGCGCGCGCGTACAACACCAATGTTTTGGGTTCCCAGCCCTTGACGCCCGGAAATTTTAGAAACGAACGATCCGTCGTAAAGCGCATCGGTTCCGCGCCGTCCAACTGCGGCGCGTGAAAATTCAAAATGTAACCGAAACTGTTGGCGCTGTCGCCGAGCTCGATCAAGCGCGTCGGCGCGGGGTCAAAAGCCCACCATAGCGGCGCGGGCAATTCCACATTGCCCATTTCTATGCCGGCAGCGCGCGCTTCGCGCGCTACATTTTCGGCATCGCCCTGTTGCCGAAAAATATCCATGCGACCGAGCCGCGCTTGCATTTCAAACGGATTGATTTGCAGCGCCGCGTCGTACGCCGCCAGCGCATTGTCAAACGCGCCCGCGCGGCGATACGCGTCGCCCAACGCATCGCGCGCCGCCGCATACTGTGGAAACGCGTTCACCGCATTTTGCGCGGCGGCAAGATCTTTGCCCTGCGCTTGCGCCAAATAAAATTCGCTCTGGAACAGAGGAAATAAAAGCGGCGAATACGCGAGCGCCAAAATGACGGCGCTCCCGCTGAGCCACGCCCACCGCGCGCGCGGCGCTAAATTTTTCCACAAGGCAGAGCCGTGCGCCAACGCCGCGCCCGCAAAAATAATGAGCGCGAATAAATAGTGCGCGCGAAAACGACTCTGCGTGTGAAAGAAAAAAAACATTGCCAGATTCAGCGCCAGCCACAAGACGAGCAGCCCCGGCAGCCGTTTGAGATGGAGCAAAAAGCCCGCGAGGGCAAAAATCAAGACGCCGATAAAAAATAAATCGTTCGCCAGCGCGAGCCACAGCGTCGGCGCGTCCGCAATGACATCGCTCAAATAGCCGCCGCCGCGCGCGAACGAATCCAATTCCAAATGCGGCAGCGCCAACAGGTTCGCCGCGCCTTGGACAAAAATTTGTTGAACCGGATGCGCCAAGATATTTTGCACGCCGCGCGTTACGGCATAATTCGCGCGGTCCGCCGGATTGGCGATGCGCGGCAGCGTTTCCCAAAAATCATCGCCCGGCGTGCGATGGTCGCGCCACACCGTCCAACCGCTATTGGTGTCCAACAAAATAAAACGCTGATACGCCAACGCGTTGCGCCACGTCCACGGCGCAATGACGAGCGCGACGCCGAGGCACGCGAGGCCCAGCGGCGCGATTTTTTTCCACGACAAGGTTTTATGCCGCCACATTTCGTACACGTACCACAACGCGGCGAGGATGAAAAAATACAACGCTTGTCCGCGTATCAGCGCCATGTAGCCCGCCAACGCGCCGATGCACAATGCCTGCCACCACCTCATTCCTTTATCCGTCCAACGCCAAAACAAATAAATAAACAACAGCGCGCCGAACGCAAACAGCGTTTCGGTCAACAAGAATGAACCGGCGAGCGACGCATAATTGGGGGCGATTGCCATCAATCCCGCCGCCCACAATCCCGCATGGATGCCGAACGCGCGCCGTGCGACCAGATACGTCAGCGCGACGGACAGCACGCTCACGCACACTTGAAACGCCAAAATAATTTCGAGGCGCGGCCCAAACGCGGCGAGCAACGGCGCAAAGGTCAAGGGATAGCCGGGGCTGCGCGTGTACCGCAGCGGATACGGGTCGCGCAAAAATTCGCCGCGCGCAAACAAGATGCCCGCTTTGAAATACTCGTCGTCGTCGTACGACAATTCATAACTGCCGAATGACGCCGAGCGTTCCCAATACGCGAGCCGCAGCGCGAACGCGACGAGAACAAGTAAAAGGAGAATCCAATGCTGACGACGCATTACGCCATACACTCGCGCAAAACTTTTTCCAACAATTCCGCATGGCGCTGCCACGAGAAATGTTTGACCACCCGCGCGCGTCCCGCGGCGCCCAAACGCTCTGCCAATGCCGCGTCATCCGCCAAACGCAAAATCGCCGCGCGCAGCGCCGGTAAATCGTTTTCGGGATAGAGCAAACCTTCTTGTTCGTGACGCGCGATTTGATTCAAGCCCGCGACGTTGATGGTGACGACGGGTAGCTGCATTGCCATATATTCATGCACTTTGAGCGGCGACCAATAAAACCCGACGCGCAGCGGCGGATGCGCCGCCGGATTGAATGGCGCGACGCCCATCGTCGCCAGCGCGAGATAATAAGGCACGCGCGGATACGGCGTCGCGCCGGGCAGGATAATTTTGGTCTGCAAATTTGCGCGCGCCGCGCGCGCGCGCGTTTCTTGTAACAAAGGGCCCGCGCCAAGCATCAAAAATAAAATATCGTCGCGCGCGCGCGCAATCGTTTCCGCGACCGTCGCAAATTCGCGCACGCCGTGCCATGGGCGGAACGAGCCGAGAAACACGACCACGCGTTTGTTTGTGGGATTCAGTTCCAAACGCAACGTTTCAAGCTGCGCCGGGTCCAAACGCGTGCGGTCGAACATTTCTACATTCGCGCCCCACGGAATTTCGCGCACCTTGTCGCGCAGTTCGGGAAACGGCACGGTCGCGGCGAGCGGCGTCACGATGCGCTTTGCCAATTCCGCTTGGGCGCGCGCCATGCGCGTCATTTGTCCCAGCAGCAATTTGTCGGCGCGATGTTTTTTGGCGCCGGGCGGGTCCAGCATTGGCGCGTTCACTTCGAGCAGGGAAGGAATTTTGGCGCGCGCTGCCGCGTGTACGCCCGCGCCGGAAAAATTGTAATAGCGTTCCATCACCGCGTCGGGACGAAATTCGTCAATCAGCGCGCGCGTGGGCGCTTGGAGTCGAAACAATAAAAAATTGGAACGCGCGGCGAGGCGGACGATTGTATAGCCGTCGCGCGTTTCGCGGGCGGGTTGGTCCGCGCGTCGCTGGACGACGACGACGAGTTGATGCCCGCGGCGCGTCAATTGCTGCGCGACTTCGGTCACATGCACCGCGCCGCCGTGCGAACCGGGCAGCGTCTCTTTGAGCGCGACATAGAGAATTTTCATTCGGACGGGACGGCTGCGTCAGACGCGCGCGCGGCGTGTTTGCGGCGCGCCTGCAAATGCCACACGAGACCGCGCGCGGGCGCAAACAGATACGCGAGGAAAAAGAAACCGGTGGCGGTCAAGACGATGGCGGCGCCCGATACGATATTCAAATAGTAGGAAAGGTACAAACCGATGACGGATGCCGCCGCGCCCAACAGCGCCGCGACCAACATCATGGACGGCAGTCGCCGCGTCAACAAGTACGCGGTGGCGGCGGGCGTGACCAACATGGCGGCGACCAGACCGACGCCGACGGTTTGCAGCGAAACCACTACGACGATGGCAATTAAAATGAGCAAGAGATGTTTCAACAATTCAGTCGGCAAGCGCAGTGTGGCAGCCAGGACGGCGTCAAACGAAACGACCAATAACTCTTTGTACAGCAAAATAATGACGAGCAAGACGCCCGCGCTCAACAGCGCAATGACCGCCAAGTCCGTTTCGCTTACGCCCAACACATTGCCAAATAAAATGTGCGTCAGGTCGAGCGCGTACGTTTTGATGGTGCTGATGAGCGCGACGCCGAGCGAAAGCGTGGCGGCGAATAAAATTCCGATGGCGGTATCTTCTTTGATTGTGCCGCGTCGCGTCAGGAAACCGATGCCGAGCGCGACCACGATGCCCGCCGCCAACGCGCCGACGAGAATTTCGCCTTTGAGCAAATACGCGATGGCAATACCCGGCAAAATCGCGTGCGCCATCGCGTCGCCGAGATACGCCATGCCGCGCAGGACGACATAACAGCCGACGACGGCGCACAAGATGCCGACCATTACAGCCGCCAACATGCCGCGCTGCATAAAACCGTACAAGAGTGGTTCAGTCAAAACGTTCATCAGGATTACGCCGCAATGAATCCAGACGGGCAGACGGCTTGCGATTTTTTATTCGGATTCGGACTCGATCCTTTCTTCTTCGGGCGGACAACATTCGTCCACCACTATTTTATTTTCAATCAGGACGGCGCGCGCGCCGAACGCGCGCAATAAATTTTCGCTCGTCAAAGTTTGCGCCGGCGCGCCATAGGCAATCACGCGATGATTCAGCAACAGTACGCGGTCGAAATGCGTTGCCGCCAAATTTAAATCGTGCGTCGAAACAATCAGCGTCACGCGCTGCGTTTTCAATTCATCCAATAACGCCAGCGTCGCCGCTTGCGTCGTCGTATCTACGCCGGTGAACGGTTCATCCATCAATAAAATGTGCGGCTCTTGCGCCAAGGCGCGCGCGAGAAAAACGCGCTGCTGTTGACCGCCCGACAATTCGTCAATCGAACGCGCGGCGAGCGGGGCAATGCCCATCTGCTCTAAACAACGCGCGACGATGGCGCGGTCATGTTTGCCCGGCTGTTTGAACCAGCCGAGCGCGCCGTAACGCCCCATCATTACCACATCCTGCACATTGACCGGAAAACGCCAGTCCACCTGTTCGCGCTGCGGCACATACGCCACACATTCTTGATGCGCGCCAAACGCGACGCCGTGTATCAAAATTTCGCCGCGTTGGATGGGCAAGAGACCGACCAACGCTTTGAACAAAGTGGATTTGCCCGCGCCGTTCGGACCCACGACCGCGACGCGCATCCCTTCCGGCACGCCAAAAGTCACATGCTCCAGCGCGGGGCGCGCGGCGTGATTGTACGTCACGCTGACGTCGTTCACTTGTAAATGGGCGGGAGAACGCACAGCCATAAGTTTTTTGCTTTCGGATGCGCGTTTTTTATTGACGCAGCGCGTCCACAATCAATTGGGTATCGTATTCCATCATCCGCAAATACGTCGGCGCGGGCCCCGTCGCGTCGCTGAGCGAATGGGTGTACAAACCGGTCACAATACGCGCGCCAGTCTCGCGTCCGATTTGTTCCGCCAGCTGCGGATTGACGCCTTGCTCCAAAAAAATCGCCTTGACATCGTTCGCGCGAATTTGGTCAACCAGCGCCGCGAGCTGTTTGGCGCTGCCGGATTCCGCGCTGCTGAAACTTGGCGTGAGCGCGCCGACAATTTCAAACCCGTAACGGTCGGCGTAATAACCGAGCGTATCGTGGTCGGTGACGAGTTTGCGTTTTTCCGGCGGCAGCGCGCCGATTGTTTGTTTGATTTTTTCATCCAGCGCGTTCAATTTCGCAATGTACGCGTCGGCATTAGTTTGATAGGTCGCCGCGCCCGCCGGGTCTGCGCGCGTCAAACCCTCGCGAATGTTTTTGACGTACTGGATCGTCAAGGTCGGGTCGAGCCAAAAATGCGGGTCGGATGGATTGTCGGCGGCGTGCGGTTCGTCGGGCTTGAAGGTGCGCGGAACCAAACCCTGGCTGGCGGTGACAAGGACCGCGTGGCTGTCGGCGTTACGCAATAGTTTGTCGAGAAATTCCTCCAAGCCCGCGCCATTCACAATCAATACGTCGCTGTCGGCAATCTTTTTTACGTCTTGCGGCGTCGGCTCGAAACTGTGGGGGTCAACGCCGAACGGCATCAAGGGCTCGATGCGCGCGCGTTCGCCCGCGACATTTTGCGCGAGGTCGGCAAGAAAATTTTCCACCGCGACGACGCGCAGCGGCGCCGCGCGCGGTGGCGTTGGCGCGGCGCACGCGCCGAGAAAAAGAAAACAGACAAGAAACAAAAATTTGAACGACATGTTTCAATTGAAATTTATTGGCGTTGGAAAGGGACAGGAGGGGCAGGGCATAAAAAACAAAACGTGAATTTGGCGCGGCAGAATCAAGTTTGGCGCGCGCTCCACACGGCGCCGGCGCGCGCCGCGACGTGAATAGGCATGTGTCCCTGCGAAACTGTGGCGGTCTGCGCGCTCCATTCTTGCTGAACCGCCGCGCCGTCGTTCAAAATCGCGCCGACATTCAAATTTAATGTCAGCGCTGTCTGTCCCGCGTTGAGCGCGACGATGACGGTTTCGGCTTGATACTGGCGCGCGAAAATATAAACCATGTCGCGCGCGTACAAACGCGTGTACACGCCGGGGCGGCGGAGCGCGAGAAATTTTTTACGCAGCGCGATATATTGTTTTGCCAGAGCGAATAAATCCAAAGCCCATTTACTTTGGTCCCACACCATGCCGCGCCGACAATCGGGGTCGCGGCCGCCCGTCATGCCGATTTCATCGCCGTAATAAAGCGTCGGCGCGCCGGGATATGTAAAGAGGGCGAGCCACGCAAGTTGTAACGCGGTTTTGTCATTTTGGGCGATGGATATAAAGCGCGCCGTGTCGTGACTGTCGAGCAGATTCATTTGCGCGTACGTAATTTCAGGCGGATACCACTGCTGCACCTGTTCGAGCATTTCGGCGAACGCGGACGCGTCGGCATTGACGACGTGTCCGTAACTGTCGCTCAATAAATCGGGCGCGGCGTGTTTTTTGCCGATGCAAAACGAAAGCGCGGCGCGCGTAAATTGATAATTCATCACCGCGTCGAATTGGTCGCCTTGCAGCCAGCGGTCGGCGCGATGCCAAATTTCACCGACGATATAGGCGTCGGGATTTTTTGCCTTGACGCGCGCGCGAAATTCTTGCCAGAATGAATCGTCGTCAATGTCTTCTGGCACGTCGAGCCGCCAGCCGTCAATCCCTTGTTCAATCCAATATTCGGCGACGCGCATGATATATGCGCGGACTTGCGGATTAAAAGTGTTGAGTTTGGGCAGCGCTTTAAGATTCCACCACGCCGCGTAACCTTGCTGCCCGTCGTCGTAGGCGTGCAGCGGAAATTTGGTGAACGTGAACCAATCGAGGTACGGCGATGCTTTGCCGTTTTCGAGCGTGTGATTGAAATAATAAAAACCGCGCGAGGCGTGATTGAATACGCCGTCGAGAATCACGCGCACGCCGCGCGCGTGCGCCGCCGCTAATAAAGTTTTGAACGCGGCATCGCCGCCGAGAATCGGGTCCACGTGAAAATAATCGTGCGTGTGATAACGATGATTCGCGGTGGATTGAAAGATGGGACAAAAATAAATGGCGTTGACGCCGAGCGCGACGAGATGGTCGAGGCGCTCGACGACGCCGATTAAATCGCCGCCTTTGAAACCGTGCGCGGTCGGCGGCGCGTCCCATGTTTCGAGATGATGCGGTTTGTACGCTTGGAGCGTCGCGCTCTTGGCAAAACGGTCGGGAAAGATTTGATAAAAGATGGCGTCCTTGACCCAAGCGGGCGTGGCGACAGTCATAGTAGGTGGCATGTAGCAAATAGTAAGGAGCAGGGAGTAAATGCCAAGTCGCGGGTTATCCTTACTACCTACTACGCGCTACTTTCAATTGGTTCCACAAACTCAATGCGATTGCCAATTTGAATTATGAATTTCGATTTTCGATTTGTAAGGCGCCGGTCAATCGAAAATCACAAATCACAAATCGAAAATCGAAAATGTTTATTGTCCCGCCATATCCTGCAATACGCGCGCGGCGGCTTGGCGCGCGGGGGCGCGCTTGTCGGTGGCGGCGATTGTTTCGAGCGGTTTGAGCGCAAAGGGGCTGCGTATTTTTTGCAGCGCGTGAATCGCTTCCGTTTGTAGTTCGCCTTCGTTAACCTGCATATCCACGAGCAGCGCGGGCGCGGCTTTATCGGCGCCGTATTCGCCCAATGCGCGCGCCGCCGCGATTTTCAATTGCGTATCGCTCGACGCGACGCGCGGGTCGCCGCGCAGGGCGACGAGCAGCGGCTCGATGACGCGCTCGCTGCGCGATTGTCCGAGCGAGGCAATGACCTGTACGCGCACCGCGGCGCTCGGATCGCGCAATTGCGGCAAGAGATATTCGAGCGCGCGGTCGGTGTGCAGTTTGCCGAGAATGTATGCGGCGCGCAAACGCGTCTCGGCGTTTTTGTCGCGCAGTTTCGCGGCAAAAAAATCGCTGGCTTGATTGCTGCGTAATTTTCCGAGCGCGGTCATGGCGGTTTCGTCGTTGTCGTCCCACGCGCGCGCGACCAACGCTTTGACAGTTTGTTCCAACAGGGCGGGCGGCGGTTCGGGCGCGTCGGCGAGCGCGGCGGCGGCGAAATACAAATCGTTTTGCGCCAACGCGAACGTTGCAACCGATTCCGCGCCGCCGAGGCCCGCGTAAAACAGGGCGACCTCGCGCCAGTGCGGGTCGGTCAAACGTTCGCGCATGGGTTCAAAATCGGGATTGCGGCGCAGCGCGCGCGCGGCGAGAAAAGCTTGGAGCAGCGTGTGCCGAAACGCGATGCGGCCACTCGCGCGTTTGACGAGAAAATCGTTGCCGCGCGGCAAATGGTCGTCCTGCATCGTTTGCCCGCGTTGCGCCGAGAGCGCGATGCCTTCGACGGCGCGCGCGGCAAATTCGGGGTCGCTCGCGCGGGCGAGTTGGGCGTTGACGTACGCGTCAAACAATGCGGCGCGGCGCGCGGGCAATGCGGCAACGACGTTGCGCTGCGGCACATCGAACGGCGTCGCGGCGCCGCCGCCGACAACCGGCACGGCGACTTGGGGCGCGTTCGACGTTGGCGCTTGGCGCGCGACGGCGGGGTCGTACACTTGCATCAACATAAAAAGATACAAGGGCGTGACGGCGAGCTCGCGCGCGCCGGGGCTGGCTTGGACCGAAACGAAAAAATCTTGGGCGGCGCGATTTAGTTTCGAGTCGCGCGCGCCGCGCGCGGGCAGCGGAATCCATGCTTCGGCAAAGGAAACGATTTCGCGTTCGTGAAAGGGGACGAGTTCTAGTACCGTAAAATCTGCGGGCGCGTGTTGCGCGTCCGCTGCGGTGGCGCAGAATTTGGCGGCGGGAAATTTTTGCGCGAGCGCGGCGAGCTGCGCGCTGTGCGCGGCGTCCGTCGCATCGTCGAGCAGAATCCAGCCGTCATGGTGAGCTGGCGCAGATAATTTTTGCAGGTCGTCGTCGGCGAACGTATAGCGCGCGGCGCCGTGTCCGGCGTGCGCGGCAATGAATTGCAGCGCGGACGATTTGCCCAGCCCCGGCGCGCCGGTGAGCCAGAGCCGCGTATGATGGCGCGCGGCATTATCGAGATGAAGGATTTCGCCGGTCTGGGTTTGTACGCGCGGAATGATATAGAGCGCGGCGGGGTCGTAACCGCTTTTGAGCGTGGGCAGCATTTCGAGCGCGACCACAGCGGCATCCAGCCGCGGCGCGGCGGTCTTGCGATGAAAAAGATTCAATCCCGTTTTCCTAAAGTTATTTGAAAATTGCGCGCGCTGCGAACAGGCGCGAAATTCATTGTACACGAGGATAGAGGTTTGCCAAAAAATCATGGCTTGCGCGGCGCGCACGCGCGCCGCGCGTTTTGACACGGATGTTTCACATGCTATAATTGAGTCGTTAAATTTTACCCAATCGAGTTGCGGCAAGGACCGCCACAGGAGGTATGTATGTATCAGAGATTGATTCTCGTTGGGAATTTAGGGCGCGACCCCGAGATGCGCTACACTCCCAACGGCACCGCCGTTACGCAATTGTCCGTCGCCACGAGCAGTAAATGGACGGATGCGGCAGGCCAGTTAAAGGAAGAAACCGCGTGGTGGCGCGTTTCCGTTTTTGGGAAACAAGCCGAAACCTGCAATCAATATCTTGCCAAAGGCAAAAAGGTTTTGATTGAGGGAACGCTGGCGGTGGACGAAAAATCGGGTGGCCCGCGCGTGTATCAGCGTAAAGATGGAACGTATGGCGCGTCGTTCGAAGTGCGCGCCACGACTGTGCGCTTTTTGTCCGCCAAAGGCGAAGCCAGCGAGAATGGCGGCGGCAGCATGGCAAGCGTCAGCCCCATTTCCGGCGACAGTGGTTCCATGGGCGAAGAAGACTTGCCGTTTTGAACGGCGGGTTGCGCTAACCCGAGCTTGATTTTGAGATACAGTTGTGTTGTACCGTTCTATAATTGCATATACCCCGCGCTCCATTTCGTTTTATTATCGAATTGGTTACGCGGGGTATTTCATTTTTTGAATCGCACCGCCCGCTCAAGGAGGTGGCAGCTCGCACGATTGAAATGTAACCAAATGACCGCGCTCGGCATCTGACAAGCCGGGTGAACAACTCAAATTTCAAATTTCTCTGGAGGAGAAGAATTATGCAGTCCAAAAAGTTTTTGGCGTTGGGCATGTTACTGCTTGCCCTGACGCTCGTTATCGCGGCGTGCGCGACGCCGACCGCCGCCCCCACACAGGCGCCCCCAACGCAAGCGCCCGCGGCACAACCAACCGCCGTTCCGGCGCAGCCGACGGCAGTTCCCGCGCAACCGACGCAACCCCCGGCCGCCGCCGCCGCGCTCAAACTCTGGCACGGTCAAACCGGCGCCGAAGCGGACGCGCTGGCTGAAGCCGCCAAAAAGTTTGAAGCGGCGAATCCCGGCACAACGGTAGAATTGCTCGCCGTGCCTTTTGACCAACTCAAAAATAAATTCACCACCGAAGCGTCCACCGGCGGCGGGCCCGATTTGCTCGTTGGACCCAAAGACTGGATTGGCGAACTCGCTCAAGCGGATTTGATTGCGCCGCTCGACGACATGGCGGCGGATGCGGGTTTGAACAATCTCAACAAAGCGGCAGTGGATGCCAATAAATTCCAAGGTAAAACTTGGGCGTTCCCCGAATCCACCGAAGCGGTGGCGCTCTGGTACAATACCGACAAGGTCAAGAATCTGCCCAAAGATTCGACCGAACTGCTCAAGTTGGCGGAAGAAGTCGGTTTGGGCGTGAACACCGGTTTCTATCACAGCATGGGCATTATTTCGGGTTATGGCGGCAAAATTTTTGACGACCAGCAAAAGTGCATCCTTGACCAGGGCGATGGCACGGTCAAAGCGCTCGAATGGCTCAAGACCGCCAAAGGCACCAAGAATGTGATTGCCGATGCGGACGGCGGTAAATTGGATGCCGCGTTCAAAGATGGCAATATCGGCATGGTCTTTAATGGTCCCTGGGCGACCGGCGATTATGAAAAGGCGCTAGGTGAAGGCAAAGTGGCAGTCGCCGCGCCAATCATGATGGTTCCGGACGGTTCGACCTTTGCGCCGTTCCTCGGCACCAAGAACTTTTTCGTGAGCGCCAATTCCAAAGACGCTTCCAAAACCGCCGCGATCAAGTTTTTGAACTTTTTGTCGCAGCCCGATACGCAAGCGATTTTTGTCAAAGTGGGGCACATTCCCTCCAATCCCAATACCCCGCTGGACAATCCGGTCTTGAAGGGCTTTTTGGCACAGACTCAAAGCGCGACCTATTTCCCGAATGAACCGGAAATGGGCGCGGTGTGGACGCCGGGCGCCGACATGATTACCAAAGTGTTGGAAGGCCAAGCGACGCCCCAAGACGCCGCTAAAGCCGCGTGCGAAACCATCAATCAAGCGAACAAAAAGTAATTTCATACGCTACGGTTGGGAGATGAGCCACTGGCTCATCTCCCTTTGTATATTTTTCCCTGGTGGAGTGAATTATGGCGACGTCAGAGTTGACACGCGAACGCGCGGGCGCCAAGACGAACAAGCACGCCCAAGCGCGCGAGGCGCGCATGGCGCGCACGGCATATTTGTACATTCTTCCTGCCGCCATCGTCATGGCGCTCATCACGTTTTGGCCCCTCCTTTATCAGTTGTGGATGTCCTTTACCAACTATAGCAATCGCAATCTCCGCACGGACAATTTATTGCTCCAGATGGTTGGCGCCTTTACCGGCAACACGGCGTACAATTCGCCCGAAATGGTCGGGTTGGCGAATTATGCCAACATCCTCTTTGGGGGTCTCGCCCAAGTGTTGAGCGGTTTTGATTTTTGGCGCATTTTGACGTTCAACCTTGTGTGGACGGTCGTCAATTTGGTGTTTCATGTCGCCATCGGCGTCGGCGTTGCGGTGCTGCTCAATCAAGAAGGGTTCAAGCTCAAACGCTTTTATCGTTCGCTCTATATCATTCCGTGGGCAATGCCCGCGCTGGTCTCGGCGATGATTTGGCGCAACATGTTCGACGACCAATCGGGCGCCATCAATCAATTGTTTCGCGCGCTGAGTTTGCAGGGCGACACGCGTTGGCTGTTGCAGGTGGAGCCGCCTTTGGCGTGGCTGCCGCCCGTCATCCAGGTTCCCGCGTGGACCGATCCATTCTTTTTTCTGTTTCTATTTTTACTTTTGTTTATCGCGCCCTATTTTTTGCGCTGGGTGCGCGAGCGTTGGCTCGTCTTTACAATCCTCTGGGCGCTCGCGCTCGAAATCTTTTTCTTTTTCCTGCTCACGCCGCTTTTGAATCTGTTCGCCGGCCTGACGGGTAATCCGACGGCGGGCGCGACGCTTACCGTGAGTTTGGGAAGTCTCTTTCCGCTTTCGTTCTTTGCCGTGCTGCTTGCCAATATCTGGCTCGGCTGGCCCTTTATGATGGCTGTGGCGACGGGCGCGCTGCAAAGCATTCCCAAAGAAATGTACGAGGCGGCGGAAATTGACGGCGCGACCGGTTGGCAGGCGTTCTGGAACGTCACGGTGCCGCTGATTCGGCCCGCGATGATTCCCGCCATTATCATTGGCATGACCATGACGTTCAATCAATTCAGCGTCATTTACTTTATCTCGGGCGGCGGTCCGCTGCACCAAACGGAAATTTTGGTTACACAAGCGTATCGTCTGGTCAATGAAGTGACGATTAATATCCCCGGAGTGGGCAATGTGCGCCCCTATGGTTATGCCGCCGCTTTTGCGTATATCGTTTTTGCCGTGCTGGCGACGATTACGCTCATTACCAACCGCGTCTCGCGCGCGACGGAATCGGCTGCCGATTAAGGAGTGAATAGACATGACCCGCCGACGTCAAATTATTTCCCAAGTCATTGCGCTTTTCATTCTCGCCATCGTGCTTTTTCCCGTTTTGTGGATTGTTTCCATGGCGCTCGACCCGCGCGATGTCGCGCGCCCTTCCTCGCTCATTCCCGCCGGCGCATCGTTTCAGGCGTTCCAAAAAATTTTTGAAAAACCGACGCCTAACCCGGTCACGTTTCCGACGCTGCTCCGCAACAGCGCGCTCCTTGCGGTCGGCGTTTCGGTCTTGACGGTGCTGATTGGCACAACGGCGGCGTATGCTTTTTCGCGTTTTCGTTTTCGCGGCCGCGAAGCGGGGATGCTCGGCTTTATTCTCGTTTTGATGCTGCCGAGCGTGGCGACGGTTGCGGCGCTGTTTGTCATGCTCAACATTGTCTTGGGGCCCCAACTGCGGAATTCGATTTTTGGCGTCGGCGTGGCAATGATTGCGGGCGCGCTGCCGTTTGCCATTTGGAACATGAAAGGTTTTATTGACACGATTCCCAAAGACCTCGAAGAAGCCGCGCTCATTGACGGCGCATCGTTGAATCAAACCTTTGTGCGGATTATGCTGCCGCTCGCGCTGCCGGGTTTGGCAGTCACCGCGTTGTTCGGTTTCATGGCGGGGTGGACTGAATTTGTGTTGTCGTGGCAATTTATTTCCGACCCGCAATGGTTCACGCTCTCGATGGCGCTGTACGGGATGCAAGGTCAATACGCGTCCAATACGCCGTGGTCGCAATTCGCCGCCATGAGCATTGTCGTTTCGATTCCCATCCTCATTGTCTTTTTCGCGCTGCAAAAATATATCGTCGGCGGCCTCACCGTCGGCGGCGTCAAGGGATGAGGTTGAAACAAAAAACTCGGTTGCACGGCAACCGAGTTTTTTGTTTTCGCGGCAATGAAACTATAATCAACGCTGTGCCGTTCAAAAAGGTTTTTGTTTTACTGCTTGTCGTTTTTTCCGCTTGCAGCGCCCCCGCGCAAAACACGATTGTTGTTCCAACTGCAACCCTCGCCCCGGCAACCTCCGTTCTTGATACAGCGGCAACAATTTCGCCGACCGCGCCGCGTCCGACGCGCGCGCCTTTGCCCACGTTTGCCAAACCAGCCATTCAAACGCCCGCGTGGTTCGACGACGTCGTCTTGTATGAAATTTTTCCGCGCAGTTTTTATGATGCCGATGGCGACGGCATCGGCGACTTGCAAGGCATCGCGCAAAAACTGGATTATTTACAAGACTTGGGCGTCGGCGCAATTTGGCTCACGCCGATTTTTGCCTCGCCCAGTTATCACGGCTACGACGTTACCGATTATTACAAAATCAATCCCGAATTTGGCGCCGAACAAGATTTGATTGATTTGGTGAACGCGGCGCACAAACGCGATATTAAAATTATTTTGGATTTTGTCGCGGGTCATTCGTCCGACCAACATCCTTTTTTCAAGGACGCGTACGGCAATCCGAATTCCAAATACGCGGCTTGGTATCGCTGGCTCGACGACGCGCATACCAAATACGAACACTTTGGCAGCGCGACCAACATGCCGAAATGGAATCAGGACAATCCCGAAGTGCGCGCGTATCTGCTCGAGAATGCCAAGTATTGGATGAATACGGCGGGCATTGACGGCTATCGGCTCGATTACGCGTTGGGCGTATCACACGATTTTTGGAAGGCGTTCCGTCAAGAAATCAAAAGCATAAATGCGGACGCGCTGCTTTTGGGCGAAGTGTGGGACAGCGGTTTGAAAATCAAACCGTACTATGACAATCAATTTGACGCGACCTTTGATTTTCCCGTCTATTACGACGTGATGGGTTCGCACGACCGCGCGGGCGCTAGCGCGCTGTTGGCGCAGCGCGGCTTGAACGCGTTTGAATCTACGCTGCGCGCGGAAACGCGCTTGTATCCGCCCGGCGCCCAGTCCGTGCGTTTTCTCAACAATCACGATACGCTGCGCGTCATGTCCCAAGTCAAGACAGCTTGCCAATTGTCGGCTGCCGAGTGCGAACGTCATGTCGTAGAGCGCGCGAAACTTGCGGCGACGCTTTTGCTGACGTTACCCGCGACGCCAATGATGTATTACGGCGAAGAAATCGGCATGTCGGGCGATAAAAGCGACGGCGACAAAACGGTGCGCGAACCGATGGATTGGTACGCGTCCGAAAATGGCGCGGGCATGACGACATGGTACCGCCCGGCAACGGGCTTTAATCAACCCGACGACGGCATTTCTGTCGCGGAACAACAGAATCAAACCGCTTCTCTGTTTGAACGTTATCGCGCGCTGCTTGCGCTGCGCGCTCAACATGACGCGCTGCGGCATGGCGAATTTGTGGCGATTCCGTTTGTCGGCGCTCCAGCCGCTGAATTGTCTGCGCTCGCGGCATACGCGCGCGTGACAGACGCTGAAACAATCCTGGTCGTTTTGAACGCCGGCGACCAAGCGGTAGAGGCGACATTGGATTTGAGCGCGCTGGGTTCGGATACGATAACGCTGCATGACCTGCTCGCCGCAAACACGCTCGCGCCCGCGCCCGCGCAAAATTTTTCGCTCCGCCTCGCGCCGCGCGCGGCGTATGTTTTTCAACTCGAACCATGATGAATGATTTATTTGCTCCGACGCGCGTGACCGCGCTTTGCTTTTGCTTTTTGCTCCTGCTCGGCGTCGCCGCGTGCGAAAGTCCCACGCCCGCGCCGACAGCTCTGCCCGCAAACGACACACCGCAAGCCGCCACGCGCGAACCGTTGGCGACGACGACGGCGCTCGCGCCGCGCACGGCAGCCGCGCCGACGCGCGCCGCCGCGTCGAATCAAGACATGTGCAAAGACGGCAACGCCGTTTGCGCCGTTTTTTTATTGTCCGCCATTGACTCGCCGCGTCAGGAATTGTTCGAGCAGATTTTGACCGAGCAGACGCGCAATATCACCGGCACGGCGCGTATCGAAACGGCGGACAATGACGCCGCCACACAGCGCGCCCAAGTTCAAGCCGCGTTGGCGGATGGCGCGCGGGTGTTGGTGATTCAACCGGTGGACCCGGATGCGGCGGCGGCGTATGTGGATGCGGCGCACAAGGTCGGCGCGCAAGTGATTGCTTTTGACCGTCTCATCAACTCGCGCGATTTGGACGCGTATGTGTCGCACGACTTGCAGCAAATCGGACGTTTGCAAGCGCAGGCGGCGGTGGATTATTTGACCGCGCAAAAAACCAAAACGCCGTGGAATTTTATTTTTCTCGAAGGCGCGGCGGGCGATACGTTGGCTTCCGAAATCACGCGCGGCTATTTTCAGGTCCTCGACCCGTTAAAACAAAAGAATCAGGTGAAAATTATTGCCGACCGCGCCAATGCGGAATGGTCGGAACAAGAGGGCTTGGCGGCGACGGCGGAAGAATTGACCAAAGCGAAAAATAACGCGCAGGCGATTCTGGCGAACAATTCCGCGCTGGCGCGCGGCGCGATTGCCGCGCTCGACGCGCAAAAACTAGCGGGTAAAGTATTTGTGGCGGGGGCGGGGGCGGACGCGGAAAATTACACCTTGATTTGCAGCGGCGCGCAAAATTTGGATTTGACGCGCGACGACGGCGCGTTGGCTGAAACGGCGGCGCGACTGGCGTTGGCGTTGGCGAACGGTCGCGAGCCCAAGCAGGCGGGTTTTGACGCGACGACCATCCGGGTGGACGACCGCGAGGTGTTCCAAGTGGCGATTCCGGTGCAGCCGATTGCGCTGGATTCGATTCAAGCGGTTTTAGTGCAAGGGGGCGTGGTGAGCGCGCGCGCGTTGGGCGCATGTTATCCGCCGCTCGCCACCGGCGCGGCAGTTCCAGCGGTCGAGGCGTCCGGCGATTTGACGGTGTGGGTTCAAGAGGATGCGGCGAGTCCGGTGTATGCGTATTTGGCAAATCTCGCGGCGGCGTTCATGGCGGCGAATCCGGGAGCAGAGATTCACTTGCTGCCCAAAGCGGCGCAAACGGTGCGAAATACTTTTGCGGATGCGAGCGACGGCGTAGATTTATTGTGGACGACGAACGAGGAAATCCAACAGTTTGCGGGGAGCGATTTATTGCGGGCGGTGGATTTTATTACGGCGACGCAATTTATTTCGCCGGCGTTGGCGGGCGGGACGCGCGAGGGCGCGCTGTATGGCGTTCCGGTTGAAACGGGCAACAATCTGGTGATGTACTATAACAAAAAGTTGCTCAAGGAACCGCCCAAAGATACGGACGCTTTGACGCGGTTGGGCGCGACATTGACCAAAGAGACGCTGGGACAATATGCGTTGGCGTACGATACGACCAATCCGTTTTGGTTATTGCCGTGGTTGGGCGGTTTCGAGGGCAGCCCGTTGGCGGAGGATGGACGCACGCCGACGCTGGATACGCGCGCCATGACCGAGACGTTGAAATTGTTGAAAACGTTTCAGGATAAAAAAGTTTCGCTGCCGGATGCGGATTTGGCGATTGCGGATGCGGTGTTTATGGACGGACGGGCGGCAATGATTATCAATGGCGATGAAGCGCTGCCGACATATCTGGCAAAATTTGGCAGTGATTTGGGCGCGGCGCGGATGCCGCAAGTGAGCAAGCAAGATTTTCCGCGGCCGTACACCGGCGGCATTTATCTGGCGCTGCCGGCTGGCGCGGAAGGCGATAAATTGGCGCTCGCGCAAGCGTTCAGTCAGCTGCTCGTTTCCAAACCGATTCAGGTGGACATGGCAAAAAGATTTCGTCGCCTGCCGGCGCTGCAAGCGGCGCTGCAAGACGCAGCCATTACGGGCGACCCGCTGCTCAAAGGTTTGAGCGACCAGGCGCTGCAAGGCATTGCGCCGCCGGACTCGTTGGTCTTGACGTGTCTCTGGGAAGCGATTCGTCCAAATCAAATCGGAGTTTTGAAGGGCGCGCTCGAAGCCGATGTCGCGGCGCAGACGATGCAAACGTCCGCCGAAAATTGTATTGACAAATTGAAATGATTGGCGGAACGCAAAAAGCGCGTGTATGCAATCAAAAGACCGAACGCGGCGCGGAAAAAATCACTCCAAATTTGGGGCAACTGACCCTTGGCTCTCGAATGATTTACGGCGACACTTGGAGAGATTTCGCGCGGGCAGAGGCGCCCGCGTTTCATAGACGATAGGAATGAAACGACATGACAGCTACACTCATTGACGGCAAAGCCGTCGCCGCAGACCTTAGACAAAAAATTCAAGAAAATGTGACGTATCTCAAAAGCGAATACGGCGTCACGCCGGGCCTCGCGACGGTTTTGGTCGGCGAACGGCCCGATTCAAAAGCGTATGTGGCATCCAAACAAAAAGCGTGCGCCGAATTGGGCATGAATTCGTATGGACTGCCCTTGCCCGCCGATATTTCGCAGCATGAATTGTTGACCCAAGTGCAAGCGTTGGCGCGCGATTCCAACGTGCATGGGATTCTGGTGCAATTGCCGCTGCCGGCGCATCTTGACGCGGAAACGATTCTCGGCGCGATTCCGATTGAAAAAGATGTGGATGGCTTTTCGCCGCTGAACGTGGGGCGGCTCTCGATGAAAAACCGCGAGCCGTTGTTTGTGCCGTGTACGCCGCTCGGCTGTTTGCGTCTCATCGAATCCACCGGTACGCAAATCGAAGGCGCGCGCGCGGTGGTGTTGGGACGCTCCAATATCGTCGGCTTGCCGATGGCGTTCTTGTTACTGCATCGCAACGCGACCATTACGATTTGTCATTCGCGCACGCGAGATTTGCCAGATTTGGTGCGCCAAGCCGATATCGTCGTCGCCGCGATTGGCAAAACGCGTTTCGTGCAAGGTTCGTGGATCAAGCCGGGCGCGGTGGTGATTGATGTGGGCATTAACGAAATTCCCGACGCGACGAAAAAATCGGGCAAACGGTTGGTCGGCGATGTAGATTTTGATTCCGCGCAAGCGGTCGCCGGTTTTATCACGCCCGTCCCCGGCGGCGTGGGGCCCATGACGATTGCGATGTTGATGCAAAACACGTTGACGGCGGCGCAGCGCGCGGCGGGTTTGATTAAATAGAATCGGCGGCGCGCGGCGGCAGATCAAGTCAAGCAAAACCGTACGTCAATTCACCTTGATTTAATCTTTAACCCATAATTTGGCGTTATTTTGTTCAGGCGGCGAGAAAAATTGCTCTTGCCGCCTGAAACTTTTTCTAGCGCGCTGCCGTGTTATAAAGTGAATCCTTATGTCGTTTGCAATGCCCATTGTTTCGCCCCTCCAAATTTTAGCGAGTATTGCGCGCGCGCGGGTGGCGCCGCCGACCGTCCTGTCCAGCGCGAACGTTGAATTGTCCGACGCCGCGCTCGTGGCGCAGCATTTGGCGGGCGACCCTCATGCGTTTGCGGAATTGGTGCAACGCTATACCGGCGCGGTGTACAATATCGCTTTTCGTTTCACCAATAACGCCGCCGACGCGGAACAGATTTCGCAAGAGACCTTTTTACGCGCGTGGCGCGCCTTGCCGCGTCTGGACGCGCAGCGTCCGCTCAAACCGTATCTCGCCAAAATCGCGCTGAACTTGTGCCGCGATTGGGCGGCGCAGACGCATGCGCCGTGGTTGGATTTGGATGAGCAAGCGGAAAGTTTGGCGGACGCGGCGGGCGACCCGTTTGAAAATTTGAGCGACCAAGAATTGCGTACGCGCGTGCGCGCGCAGTGGGCGCAACTGCCGCCGTTGTATCGCACGGTTTTGGCGCTGCGTTACAGCGAAGAATTGTCGTACGATGAAATGGCTGCGGCGTTGGAGATGCCGTTGAATACGGTGCGAACGCATTTGCGCCGCGCCAAAGCGCGCTTGCGCGTACTGTTGGAGCAGGATGATGGAACGTGAATTACAGACGCCGACCGACGAACGGTTGGAGCAAGCGCTGCGCGCGCTGCCGCGCATAAAACCGGCGAACGATCTCGCCGCGCGCATTATTGCGACGCTGCCGCCGCCGCGCGCGGCGACGCACGCGCGCGCGGTGGGCGCGTTGATGGCGCTGGCGGCGGCGCTGGGCCTTGGCTTGGCGTACCAAACGGCGTTTGACATGTCCATGCGCGGCGCGTTCGATTTGTTGGCGGACTATGCCGCGCAGCCCGCGATTGTGACGCTGTATCCGCGTCAGGCGTTCGACGCGTTGGCGCAAGCGATTCCGTGGTTTATGGTCGCGCTGAGCGCGAGCGCGTTGGGTTTGGCGGCGCTTTTGGCGGCGCGGTTGACGGCTCGGACGCGCGCCGCGCTGTGGCAGCGCGTTTGAAGGATTAAAAATGCGCGAACGTTTTATGCATTGGTTTGCGGGCATCTCGACGCTCCAAGCGTTGGCGGCGGTATTGATGTGCTTGTTGGTCGCGGGCGCGTTCGGTTTGGGCATGGTCGTGGCGCGCGCGCGGCAGCCCGCGCTGACGCGCCCGCAAGAAATGAACGCGCCGGATGCGTACGCGCCGCGCCGCGGCACATACGGCGCGATTGACCAAATCGAAGGCAACATCATTCGGTTGCGCGATTCGCGCAGCGGTCGGGTGTGGACAGTGCGCGCGGGCAATGATACCGTCATCGAGTTTGGGCCGCGCCGACGCATTCCGCTCAAGGCGCTTCGCCCGGGCCAGCGCGTCTTTGTCGTCGGCGCGCCAGAAGCGAACGGGTTCGACGCGAAATTTATCGGCGTCGTCGTAGGGCAGGGACAGTATTACATTGCGCCCGCGCCGTTCGAGGTGTGTGAGGATTGTGTAGATTAAGCGCCGCGCCGCTGTCGGCGCGGCGGCAGCTCCGCCATTATTTTTCTGGGAGGATGGTATGACCAAAGGACGTGTTATCGGATTAGGAATTGGAATCGCTTTGATTGTCGCGGCGTTCGGCATTGTGTTGTGGCAAGGGATGCAGCAGACCGCCAACAATGTCGCGTTCGCGCAAGGCGCGGCGACGGCAACGCCCATCGCGTCGCCGACCACTGCGCCTTCAACGGCGCCACAGCAGCAGCCACAGCAACAGACGGTGGGCGATGATTTTTGGGCGCTGCTTGCGGCAAAACTTGGCGTTAGCGTGGAGGATTTAAAAGCCAAAGCGCTCGAGACGCGGCAAGGGATGATTGACGCGGCGGTCAAGGATGGACGCCTCACGCAAGCGCAGGCGGATGCAATCAAGAAACGCATTACGTCCAACAATATCATTGCGCCGATTCCTTTGACGCGCGGCGCGTGGGGCAAGGGCAATAAACAGAATCCAAATAATGGGCAAATGCCCGGTCGCGGTTTTGGCCCCTTTAATCATCCGGGCAACGGCAACAAGAACAACAATCCAAATTCCGCGCCGAACGGCAAAGGTTTTGGCATGATGCAGGGGCGCGGCATGATGGGCGGTTTGGAACAGGTCGAAGCGGTTGCCAAAGTGTTGAAAATGGACGCCAAAGCGTTGATTGAACAGATGGCGCAAGGCAAGACGCTCGCGGACATTGCCAAAGCGCAAAATGTGGACGAAGCGACGGTCAAGCAAGCAATCATTGACGCGCGCATCGCGCAGATTGACCAAGCGCTGGCGTACGGGTTGATTTCCCAAGTGCGCGCGGACCAGCTAAAAGCGCAATTGACGCCGGACAAGATTGATTTGACGCGTCCGCTGTGGTTTCAATCGCGGAATCGGCAGAATGCGCCAAAATCATCGCAGTTGATGCCCGGGTTTGACCCGAGCCAAGAATTTGGCGATGTCTTTACATTTTCGCCGGATATGATGCACGCGTTCGGCGAAATGTTCGGGATGGACAATCAGCCCGATTTGTCGCCTTACGACGTCCAGACGCAATAACTTTTGGTTTGAAAAAAAACGGGACGGCGCGCAGAATCAAACTGCCTCGCCGTCCCGTTTCGTGTACGCCAAAGGCGCGGTAATGTTCACGCGCGCGGCGTTTCAATTTCCCCAATCGGATGCGATATATAAATTTTTCTCGGGCGCGACGCGTTCATTCGTCCGCAGAGTGACTTGGAACAAATGCGGTCCGCCCATTCCTTCGTGCATCGTAAATTCGGTTGCCACTGTCGTGCTTTGCCCGGGCTGTAAGGTCGCCGAACCGACGACCATGCGGGGCGGTCAGCAGCCCTCCAGCGCGCGCACCGGCGCGGACGCGTCGAGCGTCAAGGCGCTGTCGCCGATATTCGTGACGATAAATTCGGCGCGCACTATTTTTTCAAAGGGCTGTTTGCCCAATTCGATGCGTTCTTGATTGACGCGCAATTGGGGCCCGCTGCCGCTTGGCGTTTGCGGCGCCAAGAGCGTCCAGATGCCGACGCCCGCGAGCGTCAACAATACGATTGCGCCGACGAGAAAAACCCATGTTGGCAGCGGCGCGCCGCCGGTTGTCTTGGTTTTTTGTTTTGCCACGCTTGCTCCTGTCAAAGCCAGACCCGCCAAGTTTTCAAACCGACGCGCAATCCTTTGCGCTACGGTTCAAAAAAGTTCGGGTCGCATCTTTGCGTTAAAAAAATTTTACTCTAATTCGCCGCGCTGCTTGAACTTGCGATAGAGGCGTGACCTGCGAGCGGCAAGGCAAAGTAAAAAGTGGTCTCGGCGCCTTGTTCGCTTTCCGCCCAGAGTCGTCCGCCCATCGCTTCCACCAATTTAATCGAGATATACAAACCCAAACCATGCCCATACGTTTGGCGCGCGTCGCCGCGTTCGGTGCGATAGAATTTATCAAAGATGCGCTGCAAGTCTTGGGCGTCAATGCCTTTGCCGTGGTCGTTGACCGTAATCCACATTTCATTTTCGCGCGTTTCGGCGCGCACGCGAATTTCCGTGCCGGGGTCCGAATATTTGAACGCGTTTTCCAAAAGATTTGTCAAGACCTCTTCGATGCGGTCGCGGTCCGCCCACACCGACGGCAAGTTGCCCACAATGTCCGCGCGATAGGTATGGTCGGGGTCGCAAAATTGCCACTGGCTGCACATGCGCTCGACCAATGCCGTAATGTCGAACGCTTGCATTTGCAATAGCGTTTGCCCGGCTTCGATGCGCGAGACATTCAAGATGCCGCGCACGAGACGCGCGAGGCGCGCCAATTGGTCGTTCGCCAACGTCAACAGTTCGCGTTGATGCGCGGTCAAGCTGTCCGTGTCGGCGAGCAACAGTTCGAGCGAACCCGAAACGTTTGTCAGCGGCGCGCGCAGTTCGTGCGATACCAGCGAAACAAATTCCGATTTGAGCGTATCGAGTTCTTGGAGTTCGGCGTTGGCGTCTTCTAATTCGCGCTGGCGTTTGCGTAACTCTTTGTTGGACTCGGCGAGTTCGCGCGTGCGCTGCGCGACTTGGGTTTCGAGTTGCCGATTCAGTTCGCGCACGCGCCGCGCGTTCGCTTCGCGTTCGGTAATGTCGCGCAAGATGGCGGAAGAGCCGATGACTTGGCCCTGGTCGTCGCGCAGCAAGGTGCGCGTCAAATCCACCGTCGGCTGATTTCCGTCGCGCGTCAGACGGCGCGTAATCCAGCCGCGCACCACGCCCTGCTCTTGCAATTGACGGTCAAGATAGCTCAATTCGTCTTGCAGGTCGGGCGGGACGAATGTCTCAAAATCTTTGCCCACAATTTCGGCGGCGTGATAGCCAAACAACAATTCCGCGCCGCGATTCCACGATTGAATTTTATTGTCATTGTCCAAGAGAATGATGGCGTCGCCGGAATTTGCCGTGATGGCGGCGAGAATGTGTTCTTGGACGCGCGCGGCGCGGTCGCGTTCTCTTTGCGCCGTCAGGTCCTGGCGCACCCGCCGCAGCGCAAACCAAGCGATCCCCGCGCCCAAGCCGCCGAAAATTAGAATTTCGATGCCAAGACGCGTCCACGCGTCCAGCCGCGTTTGCAAAAAAAACATCGAGACGAATGCATAGACGGAAACTGCCGCCACAATTCCAAGCGGCAGGATGTATTGCAAACGTCGCAGCGTCTGGTCGAGACGCGCCTCTTCAGGTCGTCGGTCTTGGTTCGTCATGGGCAAATCTGTTGGTCGCGCGCGGGCGGCGGGTTGGCGGGGTGTGGACGCAGGCGCGCGAATTTGGTCCAGCCGTCAAAGATAATGCGGTCCCGATTGCGTTCCGTAATCACGAGCGCGCCCACATGGTCGCCCGAAATAATTTTGACGATGATTTCGGGCGCGCCGTCGTCCATGAAATTGTCCAGACAACCGTGCGCGGGAATTTCGCCGCTGCGTAAAAAATCGGCAAAACATTCTTCGCACGCGGATAATTGCTGAAAACAGCGCTCGCGGCGCAAGGTTAAACGCAAAGCCCACCCAATCAAGCCAAACCAATTTGGCGCTTTCCCGTTCTCGAAAGCTTGCGGTCGCGCGCGCAAGGTTTGAAAACGTAAACGTTTGCTTGAAAGCTGAATCCTTGCGAGCGAGTCTAGCGCGAAAAAGAATTCGCTTCAAGGGACAGATGTAATTGGAATGAGGTGACATGCCCAAGCCGTGAACGGGTTTGCGGCGAGTCGTTTGTCCCTTTCGCGCACAGGACAATTATCATGGAATCTCTGGGACATTGCAAGATGGAAATTGCGGGGCGCTTGTGCTATGTTGCTGTGGACGCTCGGCGCGCGTACGCGCGGCATAAATTTTGCGGACGCGGCGCGTTTCGTTCGGGCGATTCGATTCTCTGTGGGACGATTGGTGGGGCTATGGATACATTGCCGCGCGCATGGCGCAAAATTCAACCGTACATGCCCGTTTTTGGCGTCGCGCTGGTCATTGCGTTTTTTGCGGGCGCGATTTTATTTTTGTCGGGCTTTACGTTTGTCTATGCGCAGGGATATTCGTATCTGGTGGACGACCCCGCCGCGTGCGCCAATTGTCATATTATGCGCGACCAATACGACGGCTGGAATCGTTCGTCGCATCACGCCGTCGCCACCTGTAACGATTGCCATACGCCGCACGATTCCATCATTGCCAAATACGCCATCAAGGGGTTGAACGGTTTCAATCACAGCAAGGCGTTCACGCTCGGCGATTTTGTGGAACCGATTCGCATTACGGAATTGAATCGTGAGGTGACGCAGGGCGCGTGTTTGGCGTGTCACGGCGATATGGTTTCCGAAATTTTGCACGCCGACGCCAATAAACCTACCGATTGTCTGACTTGTCATGCCGGCGTCGGACACGGCAAATAGAGCTCGCGAGGACCGCATCTATGAATGATTCACTCAAATTCAATCGGCGCCAAATTCTTTGGCTCGGCGGCGCGTTTATTTTGGGCGCGCTGGTTATCGGCGTCATTGCCTTTATGTTGTTGAACATCCAACAGCGCAAAGATGAGGCGCTGGCGTATCCGTTGAACGTCGTCGAAATTTCGGATACGGAATTGGACCCCGCCGTGTGGGGCAAAAATTATCCGCGTGAATATTCGTCTTGGCTCAAAACGCAGCAGGACGATGCGCCGACCGCGTACGGCGGCAGTCAGCCCTTTGATAAACTCGAACGCTATCCGATTTTGAAACGTTTGTGGGCGGGCTATGCCTTTAGCGTGGATTATAAAGAGGAACGCGGGCACTTTTTCGCGTTGACCGACCAAAAAGAGACAAAGCGTCAGGATGCGGTAAAACAGCCCGGCGCGTGCGCGAATTGTCACGCCGCCGAAGCGCCGCAGCGCATCCAACAGATGGGCTGGGAAAATTTTAATCGCGCCCCGTACAAAGAAATTTCAAGCACGCTGCATTACGGTTCATCGTGCGCCGATTGTCACGACCCCAAAACGATGGAGCTGCGCCTCACGCGGCCCGCGCTCGTGAACGCTTTGACGCAGCAGGGCGTTGATTGGACCAAGGCGACGCGCCAAGAGATGCGAACGTTGGTGTGCGCGCAGTGTCACGTCGAGTACTATTTTCAAGGTGACAACAAGCTCTTGACGTTCCCGTGGAGTAAAGGCACGACGATTGATGCGGTGGAGGAACATTACGCCGCGTACGGGTTCAAAGATTTCGTCAATCAAGAGACCGGCGCGCCGATGATAAAAATTCAGCATCCCGAATATGAAATGTTCACGTCGGGTTTGCATTATAAATCGGGCGTATCGTGCGCGGATTGTCACATGCCGTATCAACGCGAAGGCGCGATCAAAGTGTCCGACCATTGGATTCGCAGTCCGTTGACGAATGTGCGCGCGTCGTGCGGTCAGTGCCACAAGCAGGATGACGCGGAACTTAAACAGCGCATTGTGGATATTCAAGAAACGACGGCGAGTCTCTTGCGGCGCACCGAAGGCGCGTTGGGCGCGGCGATGGACGCAATTGTTGCCGCGCAAAAAGCGGGCGTGACGGATGAGCAATTGGCGAACCCGCGCGAGCTGCTTCGCAAAGCCCAGCTGCGATGGGATTTTGTCTTTAGTGAAAACAGTACCGGTTTCCACAGCCCGCAAGAAGCCGCGCGCGTGTTGGGCGAAGCGATTGATTACGCGCGGCAGGCGCAGTTGGAAGCGGCAAGATCGAGTCAGACGGCAAACAAATAGAAACGCGCCCCCTGCGCAACACAAGCCAAGCGGAGAACCAAAAACGGTTGTCCGCTTTTTTTATTTGCGAGTCAAAGGAGGGACATTTCACTTTCATACTGTCAAGAGAGTGAATTGCGCCCCTTTTCTAGGGTTGGCAAAGTCGAGCGTGGCGCCAAGACTTGCGTATTGCGGCAAGCATAGTTATCGCGTCGCGCGACGCGACGCAAACACCGAGTCTTGCGGATAATGTGCCAGTCGTGGGTGGGTATTGATTTTCGATTGCGCGCGTGTTATGATAATGCCAGCTTGGCACAGGTTTGAAATGATTACAACGGGCAGGGTTTTCACCGTCCCTCCAAGAGGTTTACGGATGAGGTTGAGGAGTGGGGCAAAGATGGTGGAAATCAGACTGAGAAGAGGGATAGGTGGGGCGAATGATACGAAATTGGGTCGGATTGCTAGAGGAGGTGGGGCGGGCGGAAAAAGATTAATGGCGGTGTGCGCGCGAGATGAATTCCCGATAGGGGTTTGAAACA
>Ga0226835_1000673_pt1 | contig 30148 bp, 45 predicted proteins | sample LAC_MetaG_1_FD_163627 | JGI IMG/M metagenome (GOLD analysis project Ga0226835, IMG submission 163627) | Anaerobic ammonium oxidizing microbial communities from anammox membrane bioreactor (MBR) in UC Berkley, California, United States -... | ecosystem: Engineered > Bioreactor > Anaerobic >...
CTGACAACTGCCTCAATTGCCTGCTGGTTGTACATTGACAACCTCCATGACTGATTTCAGCTCTGATAATAATGCCGTGATGTCCTGACTGCGTTTTTTGCCGAACACGTCCACAACCTCATCAACCGTATTGCTGTCCGCTAACTCTGCCTTGATGTCGGCTATCATCCACGCTGGAATGTAATCGCTCTCAAAGTCACATGACGCTCCCTTGCCGTCCTTCAGGCGTTTGGTTGCCTTGCGTTGCCAGCGTTTCAAGTCCTCTTGCATGGGGTCCTCTTGCATGGGGTCATCTTCCTGCTCTTGTGGTAATGCTGGTTGAGTTGGTTGAGTTGGTTGTTCTTGTTGTCTTAATAGTTGTTCGTCCGTTAATTCAATACCTGATAACTCCGCCGCATTAAGAACGTGTAAACCAGCCTCAACGTATAATTTAAACACCTGCGCCCGTTTTTCTTCGTCTTCCTGGTAGATGGGAAGAGAACCGAAATCAAAATCTAATCTTGCCCCGACGTCTGTCAATAGTTGTGTATTGATTACATCTCGCAAGCGGTTTGCCTTCGGGATAATGGTCTCATCGTAAAACCCCTTGCGGTGTTCTTTTGCGGTTGCGTAGTTGGCCGCGTCCTGTAACATGGTTTTGGGAATACCGAACGCTAATGCAACGTTGCTCAATGCCTGCTGGTACAGCTCTGTCATAGCCAGGTCTTTGATTGGTGGTGTGAGTTGTTGGGTTGTAATTGCCCCTGCCCGAATACCAACCACGTTGAAGGCGTTTGCGATTGAACTTATCATGTTTTTAACAATTCTCTCAACCCTCTTAACTTCTGTGTCGGGCGTGTTGATATCCATCCCCAGGAACGTGACAGGCATCGCCCCACCCTCGAAGAATTTAGCCGCAAATCTGTCCATGTAGCGTAATAGTTGTGCATTGGTCAACGCTACCTCTGCGTTGCCTACCCCGTTGGTCACGTCATTAGCAGGGTCGAAGTCTGCGAAATATACCATCTGGTATAAGTTTCTTTCAGGATAGTTTACCCACTGCGTACCCGTCAAATTTGTGCCGGTTACGTTCTGCGTGAATAGTATCGCCTGTTGCTGTGGTTTATATTCAACGGTTATCGAGTACGGATTGCGATAATACACGTTCTGCGGCTTCCCGTAGTCATTCTGTACCCGTTCCCAAAAAGCAGAACCCGTCAAGCACATCGAAGCTGTAGCCTTCCAAATCAGGTTAGAGAAGCCTTCACGGAACGGCCATTCCGTCTCGATGTCTTTTTTCGCGTTGGCTTTGTAGAACTTTACAGGCACGCTCGCAACGGAATTTGCAATCAGTGTTACCGCACGGAATATCAGCGGAACATAAGTATATGCCGAAGCGGTATCAGTCACCTTGTCGGTTGAGCCCATCAGCTCGCTGAACCAATACGGGATCTGTGTCACCGATTTTGTACTTTTGTTGATTGTGGTTGTCTCTAAAAATGAACTTGCCATGTTACCTCACTATCCCCCGAATAAAATGACGCTGCTACCTGCGTTTATACAGTCCCACGCTAACGCCAATGACATGACACAATCGTCATGTAATCCATCAGGCGCATTGTATGAGAATGATCCCGAAGGTGTACGCTTGCTTTCATAACTCAATAACTCCCCTATCAATATAGGATCGTTGTATATCCCGATTTCTCCATGTTCAAACGCTGATTGTAGGTTGGTAATGATTGTCTGCTTTGTTGCGTTCGTGGTTGTGAATGGAATAATATTCATGTTTCGATTACGCAAATGGTCAATCACACCTTGCCCAATACTGTTAGCTTCAATTTTCATCAAGTCCATTTTGAAGCGGTTATATACAGATTGCAACCTATCCTCAAGCACATTGTAATCGACCCTATTGAAGCGGTCTTTATAAACAACGTTTTTCGATTGTACGTCCATGACTGTTATAACCGTATAGTCAACACTTGCTGCCACGTCAACACCTGCCACGTATTGACGATCCTTGACTGGTTTGTCGATCATCTCACATCGGATGGCTTCCTGTACCCGTCTGAATACCGAACCCTCATCGTCTATAAACTCTGCTAAATACTCTTGACGAAATATAAGCTCTGGTAGATCCCGTTTTGCTGATTCAATCTCAACAGGTGCTATATACGGATTGCTGGCTGTTGGAAAGCTGAATGATGCCCAACCTTCATCACCCGTCAATCCGTGCTGATAATTCTCCCAAAACCAGTTGCGCCCCTTTGGTGTTGATATAAATAATGCCTTACCCTGTCTGTCAGATAACGCTGGTCTGATTGCTTCCGTCCATGCTTCTTTTTTCATAAACGCACATTCATCCATGACCACGAAGTCCAACCCCTCACCTCGTAAACTGTCAGGATTATCAGCGGAGCGTACCGCAACAAATCCACCACCAGGAAGTGTGACCATACGGTCAACTAACCTAATATCAGCACCTGGAATATTACGACCTATTTGTCGCAATGGTCGCCATCCTACTTCACTTGTTTTGTAAGATGGTGACACCCACCACGCACGCCCACCTTTAGACGCAACATCTAAACACTCATTCACACCAAGACGGGTTTTACCCCAACGCCTGCCAGCCGCCAAAGTTTTGAACCTTGCGTCATTCTTGTGTACATGCAATTGCCCTGCATGTGGATTAGCGTCAATCGTCACTTGTTGCATCGTCCCACCTCACTACAATTGACTTACCCATAGAAGTCACATCAATAGCATCCCCAAACTCACCCTTGCGTTTTCGTGCCAGCCACCATTTAGCGTCCTGCGTGTTGCCTTCCTTGATTGATTTCAACAATATCCCCTGAGCAAGGTCATTCATGCGCTCGCACTCCTCGTCATACGCTTCACGGACTAACGGCTTTGTCTCGATCCACTTTTGCACTGTATTCCATGTGCAATTCAAACGATCAGCGATGGTTGACTTGATACCACCACTGCCCTTGATTGCCTTCTGGAATTGTGCTACCGTGTAGCGTTTACCCTTACTCATTCTGTAAATTTCCTTATGTCACCAATATTGGCTCTTGTCCTGTCACGTCCACCCATCGCTGGATTGCTACCGCACAATAAGCAGGTGAGATTTCAACCGCTCGACATTTGCGGTTCAGGCGTTCACAGGCAATTAGGGTTGTGCCGGAACCGGAAAAACACTCGAAAATAATTGCATTAGGCTCGCTATAATTCTCAATAAGGTCTTCCCACATTTTCAATGGTTTAGGGCAAGGGTGGTTTGCCACTCCTTCTTGTTTACCAATCGGATAATCAAATAAATCGTTGGCGCGTCTGCGTTGCCACTTTTCGCCAAAAAACAAAACCGGCTCCCAACACCAAAACCGAGACACGCGCCCATTAGTCATGCTGTTAGATTTTGTCCAGGGTGCCCAGTGCAAAGGCTCAAACCATCTAAGCCAGTGCGCCAGGTTGTAACAACCTGGCGTGATAATCTGTTTTTCACTTACAGATTGACAGACGCTAAACCAAGCCTCACTAAAATCCTTATATGTATCCGAATTTTTTAAGTCATCGACTGTGGACCCGTCGTAATCAAAACCAACGTTGTAAGGTGGGTCCACTGGTGCTAACTCTGCACGTTCACCGTGCATAAGTCTGTCAACTACACTCGCGTCCGTGCAATCGCCGCAAATCAGTTTATGCTCGCCGAGTTGCCACAGTTGCCCCGACTCAACGCCCCACTTCTCGCGCAATTCCTCAGCCTTGTCAATCTGCGGTTCTGCGTCTTCTGGTTGCTCGCCTTTGGTATCAAGTCCAAGTTTGTCAAGGTCAATGTCCGAAAACATCCCGTCAAGCATTCCGCTGTCAAACTCGATCTGCAACTGGTCAACGTCCCACTCTGCTAATTCAGAGGCTCGGTTGTCCCATAGTGCAAGCCGTGTCTTTTGCTCTGGTGTAAGCCCCTTACGCTTGACTGCTATAATCTCGTTGCCGTCCGCTTCGATCACCCTGACATTCTCAATGCCTGCAATACCAGCGGCTTCGATGACGCCATTTCCAGCAAGGATGATATTATCCTCGTCGATAACAATAGACCTTGCCCCGCCGACTTCCTGCAACGATGATACAATCTGCCCTATGTTGCGCTGGTTGTGCTTGCGTGCGTTATTTGGGTCTGGCTTCAATTGCCCGATGTGGTTTATCTCATCCATCAATACTCCGCTTCAATCTCCAGATACGGCTCAAACGTGTTACCGCCACTATCAAACTGTACCTCGACACGATAACCCTTTCCAGCCGTCAACGCTGTCACCGCTGGAAGTGTGATAACATCCCCAACGGTTGACGCTGAACCTGATAGCACCGTTGCTGATACGTCCGTTCGGATGCCACCCGTCACATCGTAAGCCTTGACAACAACATTGGTTGGATTCGAACCCCATGGGGTAGTCGTGACGCTGTAAATAATCGCTTCGTCATCACCCTGATAATATTTGCCAATCAATCTATCTGTCATATCTAACTCACTTGTCTACTTATCAGAACTTGAAGGGGTGGCTGTGCCTTTGATTTCGTATCAACCCTCGATTTGAGTTTGCACATTTAGCCACCCCTGCAAGGCCTACTTGTCACCTTCTGGATCCCATTCGTCTGGGACCCAGCAAGGTTCTTTCCCATCATGCACAATTTGACCAAGAAGAATATCAATCCCTTTGGTCAAATAAACAATACGATTACCGTATCGGGTTATTTTTTTTTCCTGCTTCTCGACAATCAATTCCAGTTTGTCAACTCGTGATTCCATTTTGTTCGCCAATTTCTCCCATGTATCACTAGCCATTTTTTCAGTTTCCGCCCTAACTTTTGGCTTTAAAAAATGGTTTGTTATCACTCCACCCAACACGACGCCAATAACTCCGATAACCGCTATGATGATTGCATCCATGATAATGTTATCCTTGCGGTGTCGCTGATTTTTCGCCTGCGTCCTCAATGGCAATTCCAGCAATAAGCACCATCACAAGCCCGACGATACTCTGCCAAATTTCCTCTGGTACTGACAAATAATGTAAAACGACTGCCTGACAAACACCAAAAATGGCTAACCAAAACTTGCGTGATTTCAAAAGACTTGACATGATTGACTCCTTTTTGTCAATCTACTGTATATGCGCATAAAATACAGTAGACACTATATCGTGCTGTTGATACTCATATCAAGTTTGTAACACATATGTTCTATTCTGTCAAGTAGCAATCCGATTGCTTGCGATAATTTAAGGTTGCCAATTTATCACGCGTAACATGACACGCATAGCATATCAAATATACCCACAATCATCACAAATCATTCTATGCTCATAATACGCGTCCCACATCACCAGCATTTCAGCATCCGTCTTGCTTTCGTCATCATAGACTTCGCAATATTCGTCATACAGCCGTTGTCCCTCAGCACATAGTATCAGTAAGCCTTTATTTTTCATAGCTCTCACCAAACTCTAAAAATATAATGTCGTTAAACCTATTCAAAAAAGGCAGATTTTCTTTTCCATATTGATCAAATGTCATCTCATATAAATACGGATTTTGTTCTTCGTACAACGTCTTGATTTCGCCAGTTTCAACAATTTTATATTTTACATATTTTCGTTTTTTCATCATCCACCTCGCCCGCACACCAATTCTATCACGCGCAACCTGTACCACATGGACCACAAAAACGTCACCCATGTCAGGAAAAAGGCGACAACCATCAGCCATAATCTGTCATTGTCAGGTATGCGTTTTTTCATTCAGCACCTCGTTTTATATTTTCTAACACCTTCAACATTTGTTCAATCGTACTAACAGCCATTCCAGATTTTATCATGTCACCTGTAAACCGCAACAAATGCCAACCGTTCACTGTTGCCAAATTATACTTTTCAACATCCTTGCTATACCCTGCCCCCCTGGAATGCCTTCCCTGTGTCCACACGCCACCCTCAACCTCTACAAGTATTTTTTGTTCGGGATAGGCGAAGTCAGCCCTGTACCGTCGTGGAGGTGCAAAGCGGTATTCACGCTCTGGAAGTGGTAGTCCGACAAGTTGCATTTGGTGTAGTAGTGTATCTTCAAGGTCGGACATTTCGTCTAATTCCAATCTTGATACTAAACATGAATAAAATAATACTTATGACATAAGCATTTTTCATTGTTATATATCCGATTCTAAAAATATGGGTTGTTCGAGCAACGTTGTCTTCATCCCACCATAACCAATAGTTTTTCCAAAATTGTGCTATTGTTACCTCAAAAAACACATATTGAAACAACATAAAGCCAATAGTTGTAGCCTCGAATTTGTTTTCAAATATCCATCTAATTATTTTCAATTCAACCTCTCCTTCTGCTGGTACTTCATCCACAACGCAAACGCCACAACCTCGCAATCGTAGCGTATCGACAACATCAAGCCAAGCCATGTGCAAAATACACGGTGCGAGTCAATCGGTTTGGTGTTATTCTGTTTGTTCATCGTATTTATCAACAACAATCAACAAACCACAATACGGGCAATAATCACCGTCCTTGTGTTCTGTTACGTGTTTGCAAAGTGTTTCAAAATATAGTTCTTCAAACGCGTCGTCAAACTTTTCAGTCCATAAACATCTACTACCAACAAACAAAGTACGCTTTATTCTTCCGTGTTCTGTTTTTTCTTCTACAATATTTCCGCTGATATATAAGTTTTTATCGCTCATCCTACACTCTCCCTATTCTTCGCATACTCCGCGCACACGTCAATAAAGCTATCAGGCAATAAATATTCTCGTTCGCACCAACTATGCCAGGTGCCGTCGGGATAGATTGCGCCGTCCTCAATCCTCATGCGCGGCTTGTCGCTCTTGCTGTCCATGACGAAGTAGATTCGCGCGGTTTGTTTTGATTCGGTCATGCTACGCTCCTCTCCGCAATCCACCGCTTCAGCCCGTCCAACAACGCCTGCTTGATACGCACCCTGTCAGCATTGCGTTGCGTCGGGTTCGCTTTCCATTCTCGCACCGCTGTCTTGTAATCGATCTCCGCTTGTTGCCTGGCTGTCCATAAGTTCATCTATTAATCCTTTCTACGTCTGCTAATAAATTCTTTTCAGGATCCACATATAACGCAAATGTTTTAGGTGCTTCACCCATTTTCTGTTTCAGCAATCTAACAATCAATAAATTCTTACTAACCTTAATACCAGCAATCATCTTTCCTGGTTCTTCTGTTTTTATCGGATACCACACGCCAAACATCTTATCACTTGATTGCTCAATGTTGCTCGTTTCCTGGCCGTCATCAATTGTTGGTGTTTTATCTTCTCGATCCATTGTTTGCCGTCCAGTTTGTACTCCCAATAATACAGGGCACCCGAACGCAATCGCGGCATCTTTCGCACGGTTCACAGCTTCCATCATCTGCTCTCGTTTTGTTGCGCCGTCTTTTTCATCAGGTCTTATTCGTTGCAGATAATCTAACACAATCATTTTTGGCTTGATTTTCTTTTCAGTAGCATCGTTGCAAATATATTCCAGTGCCCGGCCAACGTCTGACATAGTCATTCTTGGTCGTGATCGTCTACGATCTTTTTGCTCAAGTTGGCTATGTCCAATAATCCACATGGGTGTTGTTGCTCGCCTAACAGATGATCTCTCCAATAGTTTCCATTCTCGCTCATCAATCAGGCCACGCGCTAACTTTGTTATTGATAAGTCAGCATCGCCAGCAAGCCATGAAAGCGTGTCCTCCTCTACCGATTGCTCCCAAGTAACCCGTGCTACAAATTCATCTTCGCTCTGATCTCTGATAATTTCTTTTACAGCTTGCTTAGATAACCAGTTCATAAAACCTGATTTATAGTTTGATGTATAACCCAACACCGTTACAAGCTCACCAGACCTAAACGGCAATAACATTTTGTCAAGATCCCCAATTCCAGACTTGATTCCACCGGCTGCGTCTTTTCGTAAATCTGCGACTAAGTTCACTGCCAGGCTTGACGCCGTTTGTGGATCAAATACGATTGTAGTTATATCTTGCTTTTTTTCTGTCATTTCTGCTCCATGTTGTCAAATTTGAAACTATCTAAACCGAATGGCTTATTGTTTCCTAAGTTTCCTGATACCCTTTTTCTCTTACAAGTAATGGCTGCGTTTTTAATTGATCTTGGAGATGTTATTGTATATTTTCCATCCAACTCAATAAATGCTTGTTTTATATCGCATTCGATTACCCCTTCATTGGCCATAATAGATAATTCTCTAGTCCAACTATCCACCTCATTTGGATATGGAGATCGTTGCAACCCAGTAACAAATGCTGAAAATAGTTTTGAAACAGTATTTTCTTCTATACTCTCTGTTGTATTTTGTGTTATAGTATCTTGTGTAGTCTCTGTTAATGATTTATAAGTTTCTTGATAATCCGATTGTGAAGTTTCTTTATAATCAGATTTATAAGTTTCTTCATAATCCGATTGTGAAGTTTCTCGATTATCAAGAAACTCAATAATCGATTTTGTTAATAATTCAATATTCAATTTATAGTGAACAGTTGGAGCGCCACTAGCTCTTTTTAGTTTTGTTTCTACAAATCCTTTTTCACACAATAAATCAGATGCACGTTTTATTTTATATTGTGTAAGACCAATTTCATCATACCAATCGTTAAATGTTTTATAAAACCATCCGTTATTTCTTTTTGATTTGTCAGACCAATAAATAATTTGACTAAGCAATATTGCGGAATTTATATCACCATCTAATAATTCAATATATATTCTTGGTACAGCTATCAAATTCAGTTGTCCTGATATTGATTTTATCAGGTTAAATACATTCTTCTGATTAGTCATTATTACTCCCTGTATAGCAGAACCCCACCATCCAAAGTTTGTGAGTGTCTAGGTCACAGGGTGGATAATGGGGTTCTGCTCACAAACTATTTCCCTTTACCTAGACACTACCAATTATACACACATTTTCCATAATGTCAAGCTCTTGGCTTGCGTGAAGTTGATAATAAATTTCTAATACCTCGCTTTGTTAGAATACCGTCATTGATTGCATCATCAACTTTCATATTGATGTTGATAAGCCTGGCACCAATCAGCTTTGAAAATTCAAGTGCATCTGCATAAGCGTCTGGATCAAGCCACACATAAGCAGATTGTCCGTGAAACTTATCGACAATATTTCTCCATTGATTCTTTCCTGGTAAACCAATCACCTGATAATCATTATCTTCAAGTGTTAGATAAGTAACCATTGCTTTTTTTTCACCCTCGACAATGATAATCTTTTCAGCGTCAAACATATCATCCGGTGAACAGAAGAACGGAGAAGCCTGTAACCCTGGGCGTTCCGGCCTGTATTTATCATTCTGCTTGTAAGGATTGATTAGCCTATGTTTTATATTTTGCAATTCCCAATTAGTGCCAGTGAATATCGGTATTGTCATTGTTGGTGTAGTCCATTTGCCTATATCAGTCATAACGGTAAATTGATTGCAGTAGCCTAACCACCAATAGTTTTGCCATTCAATCGGTATTCCTTCGGACTCCCAAAGTTGCTGATAATTTTCATTTTGTTCTACCGTTTCATGATATTTTCGCCACGTTTCCGTTTGCCTTAATTCTTCCAAAACCTGTAAGGCTTTATTGGTGGCTTCTTCTAATCGTTGGATTTCACGAATAGCCCGGTTCTTTATGATGCGGTCTTTGTCTGCCTGGTTTAGTTGTTTTTCACCGCCCAACCATTCGCAAGCATCATTGAAGGAAATGTTTAACCACTTTTGAACAAAATCAATAACGTCACCAGTACCACATTCTTGTCTGGTAAAACATTTGTATTTTTGCACTCCCCCGTCTAAATAAATTGTAAACGCTGATTTGTTATCACCACCATGTAAAGGACAATGTGAGCGGTAATCATTAGCACTTACCTTGTGAAATTCAGCTCCAGCTTGTTCTGCGATCTGGAGCAAATCGTTACTAAAACGCAATTTCTCCAAATCGTACATTTTCATCTTCCTTGTGAATTTCTAAGTCATGGAACTTTTTATGACAGGATTCACACAAAACAATCAAATCGGATTCCAACTCAAAAAATAGCCTGTCATAGGTTCGATGGTGGGTATGTAGGGACTTGTCATCACCGCTACGATTGCAAAGCTGGCAACGGTACTCAGCACGCTCTTTTGCCTGTCTGGAAACTTCTTTCCATTCAGGAGATTTTATGTATTCGTGATAATCCTGTTTATCGTTAAGCATTTCATAATAAACTTCTAACTCGTCTTTTTCATATTCCTTCATTCTTTTTTGTCGAATAAGGTTTATGATCGCTGTTGCTAAACTTCCCTCTGAATATTTGCTCATGTCACATCCTTATAAACAAACAGCCGCTTTCAACTAGGTTAGTGACTTGTTCAGGGTCGTAGTTGAAAAACGGCTATTTGTCTATCACTAACGATTATCCCTGAACACTTATGATTATATACTATTTTTAAGTATTGTCAAGAAGGAATATTTATTATCTTGCACCCAGGTACATTATCAAAAACATCTTTTATTAAAACAAGTTTACATTCTGTGTGGTTAATTTGTTCTGTAATGGTTGATTTATATTTCAAATAATTATCATTATCAAAAAACCATGTTTGCAATTTATTGAATGGTATTGCATGGGCTTCTATTGTTTCATCTTCCTGAATAAAACAATAAAGTAAAATATCACATTTTCCATAATGCATCCAACCTTGTTTTTCCCTACCCGGAACCGTACACGACATAGTTTCAAGCGTATAGTAAATATATTTATAACCGGGCCAGTTAACAATTTTTTCTTCAATGCCTTTTATAGCATTATCATTTATTTGTAATATAGTATCTACTGCAAATTCTTTTTGTAATATGTCCGCTAATTTTCCCTTATCAACAAATACAAACCTATTCTCGAATCCTTTATTTTTATAGAAAGGCTTCAGTAATTTATCTCTATAAATTTTTTGACGTTCGTTATCTCTTATAAATTCATTCATGATTGATTACCCCAAACAGCCCAACCTTCTCTTTGTTGTCTGCTAAACAATTCTACCTTTGATAATTCAGGATACATTTTTTCAATTATTGAATACATTACGTCAGGTTTTTTACTATGTTCTTGTCGCGGAGCTTCAATTACGCTATCCGGTTTATCTTCGCCTTTTGGTGTTGGTATACTGCCCTTCACCCCAATGAGCAATATTTCGTGTCTTTGTCTTACCCATTGTCCTGGCCCGATTGATGGTTTCACCCATACCATTGATGTCCTATATTCAAAACCCCAGGCATCCAATACTTGAAAACCTTTTTTTAACATTGGCGTTGATACCCATAAAAATAATATTGCATCTTCTGTTGTAATATCACTTACTGGTAAATTACAAATTTCCTCAATAGCCATGGTAGGATATTGGTTTTCAATTTTTCTACTGTCACTTATTGGGTGGTCATATTGCCATGGTGGATCTGCATAGATAATTGGAAATATACCAATACCTTCAAGTGGTTTATTGTTCTCAGTTATTTCAACAAGTTTTTCTATACGTTCGGCTCTATTGATAACCCTTTTGGCTTCCGGTATTGTCATTTCACCAGCAATAATTTGTTTAGCTAATTCAGGTGCTACATTCTGAATTTTCTTAGCATCTATAATATAGCCTTTTGATACACCAATTTGTTTGCTTGCTTTTTCAACTGCGTGAATTGGTTCAAATTCTTTCGCTTTTACCAATGTTGGTAAAAGCGTTTCTGTCTGTTCTTTATTTTCATTGTTAAATATTTTTTGGTTTTCCTTCGCCTTTTCTGCAAAGTGTTTTTCAATATCCAAAGCCACAAATGCAAGTTGCCCTGGTTGTAAGTGTCGCCTGTGTAAATTTGTTCTTACAACGTAGGATAATGGATCACCATTATTGAACGTTGTGTAAGTTGGTTTTATTCCTAATTCTTCACATGCTTTGTAGCGGTTTCTACCATCAAGTATTTTGTTTTCATGTAAAATTATTGGAAGGCTGTTGTCAAAGCCGTTGGTTTGAATATCAGCTTTTAGCTTTTGATATTCGTCTGTATTCATCATTGGAAAAATATTTGCTAATTCGTGAAATTCCATTGTTTTATCCTTATAAATACAGAACCGCCGTTTTCCTGATTAGTGAGTTTTGGCAAACAACACTGGAAAAAAGCGGTTCAGTATGCACTATTCTTTGATGTTGTTTGCCATCCAGAATCATATCACACACGTTACAATCTGTCAAGGGTGTAGATATTGTAACGGCGTGAGGGGTCATTGTGGCTCAATGTATTTAATACGCTTGCCACAGTTTGGGCAAAATTTATAGGTAGGCTCAAAAACATATAAACTAGAACTGCACCCGGCGTCGTATCTACTAAATGTTCCTTGTATGTTTGACCAGATACATTCTTTTTTATATTCTTCTAGTTTTATTTTTAATTCGTCATTGTTTGACAATATTTTTTCCAAATTTATTGTAATTGGTATAAAAAACGGTTCTGCTTCAATAACGATTGTTTTTCCTACCATCAGATCTGTATTACGAATAAATTCAATTATTTTCTTTAATTCTCCAAGCAAATTTATATAACCAGTTATTAACTTAAAATTTTTACGTGTCGGATCAAAAGTTAAAACATTTCTAGTTACTTTTTTTGTTTGGAAAGAAAAATTACTATGTGGATCAGAGTGCCACGTATTTAATTCACACTCTGTTTCTCCAGTGTAAAATTGATCATCAACCATAATTCTAAAATTCTTCACTGTCATTTCGTCACCTCGCCATCTCCCGTATCATACGCTTGTTAGCCATTAAAACCGCCTAAATATTCGTAATTTCTCGTCGATAAATTTTTAAGTTCCTGTGATATTTTTTCATCAATATCACAAATATTTATCATGTATTCAAGTGGAAAAAATATAATATTGTTTTGTGTCAACGGATATTTCAAAGTTTTTCCTTTATGAATTATTTCAATAGGTGTTTCTAATTTTGACAACTTATTTCCATAAACTTTATTAATATTTTAATCAACAAAAAATATCCATATTTCAACGCCATACTTATTTTCTATAAATTTATATTGTTTATAACTTCTTAAATCAAATCCAGTATCAGGATGATAATTTCGTGATGCCTTTGTTTTGACCTCAGCAATAAAAACATTCTTTTTATCTCTTGATGCGCAAAGTCTATCAAATGGATGTGCCGTATTATTGTCCGGATGTGGAATATAAGGAATTATATTTTTACCAAGTAAATATTTATCAACAATATATTCACCCAAATTACCTTTTTTTGTAGTGGTCAATTCCTGAAAATTATTCATTGAATTTCTCCGTATCATTTCCAAATGAAACCCAACCTTCACGCTGTTGTCTACTAAACCAATCCAACTTATAACCAACACAAAGGCTATCAACAAATTGATAAAATTCCTCTGGCTTTCTACTATGTTCTCTCATCGCACCGTTTATAATTGTTGTTTGATTAGTTAGGTTAACCACCGGAGAACCCTTTACAGCCATAATGCAAAATTCAGATTGAGAACGTAACCAGGAACCTAAACCCATCCTATCCTTTACCCATGTAACAATCGCAACGTCTCTAAACCCCCAAACGTCTAAAATATCGAATGAGTGGCGCATAAACTTGTGAGTAGTCCATAGCCACAATATACAATCTTTTGATGCTGGCAATTTTATTGCTTTTATTTCACTTAAACTCATTTCAGGATATGGATTAGCAGCCCGACGCCCGTTTGGATCATATTTTGTGCCATAAGGCCAAGGGGGGTCTATAACGATAACGTCAAATAATCCTGATGGCGGTTGAAACTTGTTTGATTGAATTTCTTCGATTTGTTCTTCAATGTTTTCTTTTCGTTGTATCTGCTTTGCGATTTTTAGAACGCCATTGGTTGTTAACTCTTTTCCATCTGCTTTTGTACGTTCTATAAAATCCTTAAATGTTTCTTCAGGAACGGCTGCCACCTGTTGCCACCTGTTAGCGTCCTGCCTTGATATTTCAGCATCTTGTAAAGTTTCTGAATATTCACTATCATGTCCAACGTTGGACATGATTCTGGCTGTTTGTGGAGTTGCTCTATCAAGTTGTGCTAAAAATTCACCGGCTTTTCTACGCGCCAGGATTGCAATTTCAGCCGCGTGATTTTGTGCATCTAATCCAAGTTTTGCAGCCCTGGCATAAGTTTTAGCAGCTTCAGCAATATCTATAACGTGTTTTACTTCATCTAGTGATTTTGCTTCAATAAGCATCTGTGTAGCTTTTTCAAGTTTTGCTAATGTCATTTGTTCTCCTTATAAGAAAACAGCCAACCGATTTTAGTTGTCGAGACGAAAGCCGGTTGGCAATAAATGTAAAGCGCCTGGTGCGTTTGAAATATCTGTCATTGGTCACGCCATCTCCCTTACCAGCCGCTTAGCGAACGCCTGAAGCTCGTTTGTGTTACGCATTGTTGGCCATCCGCTTATAAATAGCGTGTACCCGTTGTTTGGTGATCCCAACCTTATCAGCGATCTCCTGGTAAGTTTTGCCAGCTTTACGCATTTGTAATATCTGCTCATCACGCTGGTGTAATTCGACAAGCTCTTTTATCTTATCCTCTAATTTTTGCATAGCGTTTACCTCCATATATCCATTATACACGAAAATAACCCTGTGTCAATAGCGAATTGAATTATAATATTGATAGTAAATTTCCTATTGACATATTGCTAAAAAGTTGTATAATGGTATTAGATTGAACAAAAAAAAGGAGCGATTGAAATGGAAAAATACAAAATTTTAGCAGATTATCGAGGACACGAGGTAGAAATCACAAACGTGATTGAAGGCAGACGTAACCTGGTGAGCGTTTCCACCACCGACGGGAGCAAGCCATTCAATAAAGTTTACTTCGGGGCTGGTTCAAGTATGGAAGCCAACACCATGGTTTACCAGGATTTGCTCGACGACATTCGGATCGTTGAGGACGACCCATTCCAACCAGACGACACCCAACCAGAACCGGAAGAACCGGAATACGACCCATACATGGACGAACAGCAGATGTTCGCATATTTACGACGAGGTGAAGGATGATAAACCCACTTATCGAATCAATGTTGAATAAATACGACCCTGAATATGACGTAAGACCAGGTCCTAGAATAAGTAGCGTTGAAATGGACCTAAAAAACGAGATTGAAACTTTGAAAAGAGGATGAAATGATGAACAAAGACGAACTAATCAAAATATTGGACGACCATAAATTATGGCTGCGTAACGAGGATGGTAAATGTGCTGATCTCCGTTATGTCAATCTCAGTGGTGCCGATCTCAGTGGTGCTGATCTCCGTTATGCCGATCTCAGACGTGCCAATCTCAGTGGTGCTGATCTCCGTTATGTCAATCTCAGTGGTGCCGATCTCAGACGTGCCAATCTCAGTGGTGCCGATCTCAGACGTGCCAATCTCAGTGGTGCCGATCTCAGACGTGCCAATCTCAGTGGTGCTGATCTCGATTTTTCTTGCCTACCATTATGGTGTGGTAGCAATGGACTGGTAGTAGACCGTAGGATTGCGGCGCAGATAGCAGCACATTTTTGTGCGTTGACCTGTGATGATCCTGATTATCAACAGGCTAGGGATGCAATATTGGAGTTTGCGAAAACCAGTCACAGAGCTGGTGAATTGGGGTTGGACGAGGTGACGAAATGACAGAGTTCACGAGTGAAAAAATGGCAGAATGGCGACACATGATAAAAAATATCCGCAGTCAACCTGTTGAAAATGGAACGAAATGTTAGGAATAGCAATAGCGATAGTGCTAACAACAGCCTTAATGGCGAAGATGTGTGACTTATTTGACGATTTAGTATTTGGAAAGGAAGGATGAAATGAGTGAACAAGGATTGGCAATACGTGATGGAAATTTGTTTATAGCCCCTGTGGTAAATGTGCAGGGTGCATTACAACGGTATCAGGATATGAAAGATTTTATTGAAGGCATCCTGAGAAAAGATGTTGACTACGGAGTGATACCGGGAACGGGCAAGCCAACGCTTTTGAAGCCTGGTGCTGAGAAGTTGACAACGTTCTTTGGTTTATCTGCTGAATTTCAGATCATCGAAAAAGACGAGGACTGGACAGGCAAAGACCATGACGGTGAACCGTTCTTCAATTACTGGTACAAGTGCCGGATTACACGCAACGGAAAGATTGTTGCAGAGGGTGAAGGTAGTTGCAACAGCTTTGAGAAGAAATACCGCTATCGTTCAGCAAATATCAAATGCCCTGCATGTGGAAATGAAACAGTAATAAAAGGAAAAGCTGAATATGGTGGTGGATGGTTGTGTTTTACTAAGAAGGGTGGATGTGGCGCCAAATTCAAGGATGGTGATCCAAAAATCGAAGATCAGCCACGTGGACAGATCAAGAACCCTGATATTGCCGATATTGTGAATACGTTGCAGAAAATGGCGCAAAAGCGCGCTTACGTGGCAGCGGTGCTATTAGCCACAAACGCAAGTGAATATTTTACCCAGGATGTTGAAGACTACATCGACGCTGACTTTGTAGCGGTGGATCCAGAACCGGCAAAGCCAAAAGCACAACCCCAACCCCCTGCCCCATCAAACAACGGTCAGGACCTGGTAGACGTTGCGATTGCAGAGGGTGGCGAAGTGGTGGAAGACGAAGCGGTTGAATATTACAACCGATCAACCATGTCACTTGAAACAGCAGAAGGCGTAACATCAAGCGATGGCACCAGATACGGCGATCTGCCTACCGACAAATTGGCGTACATGGCAAACGCAATCCAGAAGGCTATGAAGAAGAACGGCATGAGTCACGAAAAACACGAAGAACACCAGATGAAACTTGATGCAATTCGTGTAATTTTAGCAAGTCGGGATGGATAACCGATTTCATTTCAACCTCCTTTGAATGGGGTGGTGTAACAGCCACCCCAAAGGAGAGGAAGGATAGAGAGAATGAACGAGAAACAATTGAAAGAAAAACTTGACGTGTTAGGCGAGATAATCGCAATTCGTGAAAATCTAATCAGCGAAAAACAAACATTGCTAGACGGTCTTATTCCACCTGAAATCAAATTGAAGATGCAGGATATTGAGGAAGAATTTGAGGACAAGATCACACAGGCAAACGAGAACGTAAAATCACTTGAAGACGTTGTCAAAGCAGAGGTCAAGAACTTTGGTCAATCCGTGAAGGGTGAACTCATTCAAGCGGTATGGGCTAAACCACGTGTCACATGGGATAACAAGGGACTTGATGGATTCATGGTTGCACATCCTGAAATTAAAGCGTTTCGCAAAGAAGGCGAACCGAGCGTATCAATTCGATTCAATAAATCATAAGGATAAACGATGACAGCTATACTATGCGAAAAATGCGGAGATTACGGCTTTGACATGGTTGACGGCGTGTGTTCAGTGTGCCTTGACGGACACGAACAAGCACAACCAGAGCCGACAAAGCCGACATGTGCTTATTGTGGCAAGCCTGCCGACCAGTTATATCTCGTGTGGGTAAACGGTGGCAGGATTGAGAAGAATTTTTGCGACAACACGTGCGCAAATTATTATCAGATGGGAGCAGAGGGATAAGATGAAATCACGTACAATAGAGATTATCGACAACCATATCAAGGCGTTGGAAGAAGAGCTTGAATGGTATCAGCAGAAAAACATTGAATTGCAAGATAAATATGACATTGAAAAAGAACAGCTTGAGCAAGAGCGCGATTATCTGGACGGTAGATGTGCGGCACTTGAGAATGACTTAGTGCTTGATGACGTAGTAAGCAAATTGGACAAGGTGAAAACCAGGCTGGCAGAGCTGGAAGCACAACAGCGGTGGATACCGGTGAGTGAACGTGAACCAGAAGAAAATAGATATGTATTAGTGACAGACGGAAAACAGGTATTTGAAGCGAAATGCTATAAGAAATATGACGAATTAAAATGGGTTTGGCAAGGATATGACATTGATGAAAATATAACACATTGGATGCTAAAACCCCAACCCCAGAAGGACGGTGAATGATGAGCGAAGATATTGTAATGTTAACTTTTGAAGAAGCTGAAAAAATTCTACCAGATAGAGATGTTATACATACGTTTAGACAAGGTGGAATTGCGTTAATTGGTTGTGACTGGGATAAGCAAGACATCATAGACACAATAAAAAAATTCAGCAATACCGTACAATTATCCGGCACAACTGCTACATCAATGGGGCATGGTATTGTGCTTGAAGATGATAAAGGATATTTGTTTATCGAAACGAAAGAGGTTACCCCATGACAGAGTTTACACCTGAATGGATTGCGAAGGCTAGAAATGCCTGTATATTTTTTGGCGAACCAGCCACAACGGAATTTAGAAAAGCTCTCGACCACATCGAACGCTTGCAGAAACGAGTGGAGGAGCTGGAGATATATGAAAATAAAAACCAATCCGCAAAAGAAGTTGGAATATACTGGGTACAAAAATTACGAGAGGAGGAAGCAAGAGCAGATTTGCACGCAAATTTAAATAGAAAAATTGCAAATGCTCTTGGTAAAAAAATAAATGAGAATTGGTCTGATATCCCTGAAATTGTTGTTCAATTAAAACAACGCATAGCAGAACTTGAGCAGGAACGGCGGTGGATACCTGTGAGTGAGAGATTGCCGGAAGAAGATGACAACTATTTAATACTTGCTTTTATTGATGGCATTGGTGAATATTATAGCGTTGCACAATACATTGAAGGATTTTTCTTCGATGAATACGATAACAAAACAAACGATGTTGATTTTTGGTATCCACTACCCAAACCACCAGAAAGCGAGGGAGAATGAAAAACGAAATAAAAGAAACGATTGGTTGGCTTGGTATTACATCAAACTTATATTGGTTCACATTGAGCTGGTGGCGATACTTACTATCGAAAAAAGAACCTGGTTGGGCTTCGTGGTGGACGACTATAAAATGTCGAGCCACCGGACACCGCTGCGGAGTAGTCTGGTACACATCATCCGGGCTTGAACCAGATATGACCTGTAAGGTTTGTGGTGACGATTTAGGATAATTAAAAAGAAAGCGAGGAATGATGATCTGGTTTGTGTTATATCTGATCGTTATGGCTGCATTTTTATTATGGTGGAAATCAGCACACTACCGGACGCCGGACGAAGAAGCACGCGACATTGAGGAAGAAGCGAAATATTGGAGGGAAAGACAGAACAAAAATAGCACGTAGCACGCTTTTTAGCCATTCTAACGAGAGTACATAACAAAAAGGACTATGACGTCATAGTCCTTTTTGTTTTCGTTATTTCACACTAAATCAAAAAAATGACGAATATCGAAACATGATTAGTCATAACACGTTGTGATATGTCATCATTATTGTTTCCGCAATCTGTACGTTTCTGTATAGGATAATGATACAAATATCACAAGATAATAACAAAAGAATCATGTATTCCTATATGCCAAACTGCATAACAAAACCCGTCCAAATTGTAAAGCAGTAATATAACATTGCGCATGTTAGATTGCAATAACGCCTGTTATATTTCTCCCACACACAAAAAAAGCCCCTCTGGAATGAACCCTGAGGGGCTAGTTGAATCCTACTTTATGGATAAGCCATATTTCAGATTCTTTGGACATTACTCCTGTGAGTTGTCCAGTATCACAAGAGTTGCTAGACGTTACCGTCCGGCATAACCTCTTTCGAGGTACTCAACCACCGAAGCGATTGAGGGAGTATGAGTTGGCTCGGTGCGCTGTGCGTTCGTGGTCGTCACCGCGATAGGCAGAAGCGTGCCAACTACTGTTACAACCATCTTAGCACAATCTTTCTATGATGTCAATACCCTTAACCCCACCACCCCCAACGATTGTCAGGTGTGGTTTCGGAAAGGAGGGAGATGAACGGATATAATCTAAAATGTTTTGGAATAACCCAATACTTTAGGTCTGTTGTCAGGAAATCCAATTCCAACGTTTACGCTACCAAGTGGCGTAGGTGAACCGCCTGCAACGTCCCAAGACAATCCGTCTTTATCAAGCGAAAATGGGGATTTATAGCCCGGGGATCTCACATAAAGCTGATAGTCATGCTCTACAATGCCTTTGCCGTTGAGTCGTTGGCGTGCTACCGGGTGGACGTATTCCTTATGATTGTGTCCAAAGTGAACTATGTCAGCGTCGGGAACGTACACACCTGCTCGTTTGTCATCCATGATACCGTCTGAGACAAAAGCACTGACGCCTTTGCCATGATGATAGTTGTAAGCGATACGACCTCTTGAAATGTTGTTATGCGTCTGAAACATGAAGCGAATCCAACCAGCATAACCGCCTGTCAATATTCGATGTTCCTTGCCGTTATTCAATGCTCCGACGGTTCGTTGTATCAGGTCGGTCCCGTTGTGTTTTATCACGCTGGTTTCATGGTTGCCGTATGCAATCATCAAGATATTTTCGTGATACGGCTCGAGAAATGCTACCGCTGAATCGACAAGCGCGTCAAAGTATTTTTCAGTCTTCAGCTCAGGTCGCAATTCATCAAGCCTGCCTCGTGGGTCTTTTTTGCCCTGCATCGCGTCAAAAAAATCTCCGTTTATGACAATCCACTTACATTCTTGTTTAGCAGTGTCAAGGTCACGTTTCAAAAGTTTTCGATCACAATAGATACTGTCGAAATGAACGTCTGACATCAAGAATAATGTCTGTGTAAAATCAGCAATTGCGGATTCAGGCATATACACACTTGCAACAACGCCCATCTTAGTGATGGTACAGTCTGTTAGCTTCAAAATATACCTTTCTACTCCATGTACTTTACACCGTAGTGTGTTACCGCTGACCAGCCCCTGACGGTTCTAATCCACACACTAACAGCATTGATAGGTTTGATTTCCAACACTTCCACGATGTCACCAGCGACGTAATAACCTACCGCCTGCGCTGATGTTGTCGGTTGTGTCCTGATGTTGACGGTTCGTAATACCTTCAACTTCGGTAATGTCACCGATGTTGGTGGTGGTTGTGGCTCAACAGTTTCAAGATTGAAAAACAACTTGTATTCGATTTCATCCCCATTGAAATAGTTCATATCGAGGTCATAATCATAGCCGTCCAGATTGCCTTTACTGGTGTATTGCCATAATATCCAAGCCGTCCATGGTAGTAATCTCTTGATGTTGTCTTCCATGTAAGCCTGCGAAGTATAGGACGCAATCCAAAGTGGTCTGTCTGCGTATCTGTCACCATCTGACCCCATGATTTCAACCCATGCAAAAGCACCTGTATAAATACCAACCTTGCGCCTTGTCAATAATTCAATAGTGCCATGGTATTCATGTACAACAGATTTTGTCAGTCCAGTGGTTGCTTTTCTATCTTCAACGTCATCCCATAGACCTAACTTAAATTCCTTACCCCTCACAACCTGATTGAAAATGTCCGCTTGTGCTGTACCTGTATAGTTGCCTATGATGTAGTGATAACATCCAAGCGGTACACAACGTTTGTGTAATTCTGCGTAATGTCTTTCAAATGCTGTATCTTTCCAGATCCCATAAGCACCCCGAAGGATTGCTCCGCTGATACTGTCTGCTAATTCGTCGTAGTTTATCAGCTCGGGATTTTGCCAGTAGCTAATATCTATTATTGGTTTCATCATTTCTCCATATCTCTAGTGTCCTTGCAATCATCCGTGACCAAGTCCAAAGCACTTCCGTTCTATCTGGGTAGTTATGCAATTTCATAAAAAAATTGACCACTAATATATTTTCTTCCCGTAGCGGGCCATAAGTTTAAGTCAGTGCTAACTCCTTTAATAAAATCGACAACATTAACGCCCCCAATATCTATCCTAAATGTTCCTAGTCCTACTGTTGTGTTGTCGATACTTAATCCGGATGAAATAAAAAATCTTCGTGTAAAATCTTTTGCGGTGAATGGCAAAGTACAATTAAAATTAACACTGTTTGACGTTCCATCTAAACACAAAACAATAGATACAAATTTACCAATAACACAAAATCTCATTAACTTACTTGTTGTGCTAGAAAAGCCAACAACATCAGGCGTCCAATCCTGCCACACGCCACCGACTTCCGGCACTCTCTTGATATAATTTTCAAGGTCTTCAATTTTCCGCAACAATATCAATTCATTACCGTTCATTACAACTCCCCGTTAATCATCACTTGCAGCGTTTCAAATTGTCTGCCACCTGGTGAAACGTCAATCACGATTTTGTTCACGTGTACATCGAAGGTGTAGCCCAGGTATTGAGCAATCATCTTGTCACCATAATCAAAGTTCACGCCATAGCGAAAATTCTTATTTTCCCTGATTTCACCCGTCAAGGATGTCTTCGGTCTGTACTTGTATAGTGCTGCGTTGCCTTGTGATGTCAAATAAGGGTTTGTTGTACCAGTGCCAAGATAGGACGCCATGACCTGCATTTCACGCCTATTCCAGCGACTGTCATTGATGCGGTCTGTGTCGGATGCGATTACAATTTTCCTGTCAGATTCAAGCCCTGTACCCGTGACATAAGCATAATTACGCTCGTTTTCAGCATCGAAGGATAATACCGGATTAACCATGTTGTTAAACTCGGTTGATAACACCCGTCTGTTGCTGCCCGTTAAATCAGATCCCCGTTGCCCGTAGTAGGTGCGAAATTCAACCATACCCCTTGCAGTCCTTACCATGTCGTAGCCTAACCAGTAGCCTTGTTGTCTGACATCGTTACAGATTTCATCAAGGTTGGGTTTCAGCTTCTCCCATGCAAACTTTTTGCTAATGGATGGTGCAAGCGTATCATCCCCTGCAACCGTCAAGCCTGCTAATATCCTTGCTGTGTCTGTGGTTGCTGTGTTGCTATATAATTTACAACCTGCCCCAAGATTTTCACGCACAATGGCTTTCATCATGTTATCTGCTTCCATGGATTTGGACGTGTAAGCGGAATTGGCATAGTAGGCTATGATTGCGTTGTCTAGGGTGTAGATGTGATCGTAAGCGGTAAGTGTGACCATCTTCTCGTTATTGCGCTCGTAAAATGAACGGTTACGAATACGCCAAGAGCGCTCACCTTCCAGTTTTTTGCGTCCGTCCACGATGCGATAAACCTCTAATAGTTGGTCGGTTGCGAAGTCGTTTGGTGTCAGGTTTCCTTTTGGCATGGATAATACAAGACCACCAATAACCATGTCACCGTATGTTATTTTCAAGCCTGTGAAGTCATCAGGTCGCCACACTTTCAGCGGTACGCCTGCGTCTGTCATCCAGTGAATTTCGTAATCTATTTTCATCGCTTCGCCTCATCTAATGACCAATATCTGACCTTCCACTCCATCAATGCGGTCGTGTTGCTGTCGGTTGTCCCGTCGATGAATGTGGCGATTCGGTTGCTCCCTGGTTCAAGAGTGAAGTCCAGCGTCGATATTCCCTCTAAGATGTATGATAGGATGTTGCCCCTGAAGTTGCTCGTGAACTCTTGCGCTTCAAAGTCCAGCGTGACAATCTCGTTTGCCTGCAATGTTAGATTGTTAAAGTACACGCCCTTATTGTTGGTCGTGTTTACGATTTGACGTAACAGACCTGGACCCGTTATGGTAAACTTCGGTCGTGTTGTCGTGCCTGAATTTGTGATTGTGTCATCGCCCGCTGTTTCTGCGGAGCCTGCAGTGTCATAACCAACATACAAATTGTCAAGGTTGTCTAATAGTAAACCATAAGCAATTGGCGACCCGGGCAAATTTATATCAAATGGTTTATAAATGCCATTACCAAGATATACCGCTATTCGATCTGTTATTGATGCACTTCCAGCAGTCGTAAAAAATCCACCTATAATAATTTTATTGTCATATTTATTTATATTCCATACGGTTCCGTTAAACCCAGTTCCTAATGCTTCCCACTTTTGACCATTCCAACGCCCCCAACGCCCAACGGTTACACCTCCTAAAGTAGTGGCACTACCACCAACATATAGATTTTCAGATTCGTCCAATACAGCAGCAAGTAATAATCCATTTGCTCCAGTTCCCAATGACACCCAAGCTGAACCGTTCCACATTACAACATAATCACCGTTTGCATCACCAGCATTTGTGAATGCTCCGACAATATAGATATTATTGTTTTTATCTATAACAATCTTGCGAACAGAATCGCTTAAACCTGTTGACAACGGAGTCCAGACAGAACCGTCCCATTTTGCTATTTTTGCGGTCTTTGCTACTCCACCAGCAAGTGTAAACGCACCCCCAACATAAACATTATCAAAAGAATCTATTGCTATTGTAAAACAATTACCATTTAATCCAGTTCCTAAACTGGATAAACTTGATCCGTCCCATTTAACGATTCTGTTACCGTTGGCATCTCCCCAATTAGTAAACTCTCCACCTATATATAAATTTCCAGCACTGTCAAATTTTAGTGAGCTAATTAAATTATTACACCCTCCAACAACAGCAACCCAAACACTACCATTCCACTTTGCTAAATAATCAGCGTCTGCGTCACCACCCGCATCTTCAAAATTCCCACCAATATAGATCTGTTTGGTTATTGGATGTTGTGCTATTGCTATAACGGTGCCAGTCACGCCAGCCATACTATGCCATACGCCGTCAGTGTCCTGATAAACAATATAATCAGCGTTGGCTAATGTGTCGTTGTAGTCAAGCGATACAGCATCATTCCCGTCACGCATCAAATCGTCATAGGCTTCAAACATCAAGGTTATCGGCTCTTGAGTCGGTTTTGACCAATGACCTATCAGCCCGTCGCTTTTCATCCTGCATCGAACATCAACAATCTCACTCGCCTGTTTTCCTGAGGAAGTGGTCGCCATGTACCTAATCGTTACTTCCTGCTCACCGTTCACTAAATCAGGTTTGAACAAGTCAAGCAAGGCTTTTCGGTTGGTTTGCAGGTCATCGTAGTTGTTGCCGATAATTTCACCAATGATTATCATTTCACGGTCAAGTTTGTTGGTGCGCTGATATAACGATCTGCCCCCAGCGGTTGCGGTCTTTGCAATTGCAATCGGGTTCATGCCAAAGCCGATAAAGCTGGAAATATGCATGTAGTTTTCAAGATCAACCAGCGTGCCACCGTTGCGACTGTCTGCCCGTCTGATGCTTGTGCTTGCGTTTTGTTGTCCGCTCCAGTAGCAGTATTCGTCCGTGTCCCCGTCAAAGTAGGTTGTCTCGGTTGCTCGTGCTTCAATTTGCAAACCGTCGATGTAGATAAACTCGGTAGCGTCCCCGTTTGTACCCGTCTCGGATAGTGTTAATGTGCCTGCCAAGTCCCCGCTGTCTGGGTTGATGTGACAATGGACCCGTTGCCATTTGTCACGAATGGTCATGTCAGGTTTGCCAGCTGCAACCGTCGCACTTGTGAACCCCGTCCACGTCAAGGTCAATTCCGTTCCCTCGTAATCCGAAGGGATGTAAACGTCCATACTTGCTACATGGTCGGTATCTGTCAAGGTTACGGCATAACTAGCCAATAAGTCATTATCGGTATAGGTACACTTACAGGAATACACGCCCCGTCGTTGTTGTACGGCACTTGTGGCGATTGTATTCGTCCCGCCCGTTGTCCAGCCAGTTGTGCCACTTTCAAACGATGGATTAGTGCAAAGATTCGTGTCCGCTGTTTTTGTCGGGTTGATTACCCAAAATTTCAATAATTCAAGTGTCATTCATCCCTCCTATTGCATCGCCTGAAGGATTGCAAATCCTGTGGTCACTGTGTCAAGGTTCTGCATAGTCGTTACGCCTAAGTTATAGTTGTTGTAGTTATTCGTGACGGGCGTCACTGTTACTGTCCCGTCGTAGCCTACCCGAAGGTGCTCGATACCATGTTCCCCAACGATTGCCGATCCGCCAGGTCGAATATCACCGCCTGCTGCCTGTGCTATTGGTTTATTACCTCTGCCAATTGGCCCAATAGAACCACCCCCGCTACCAATGGAATTTGCTACCCGCTGAAAATCATCGTACCCGTGAATATTGAGATTAATGTCAATATCTTTGTTGGACGGAAGACCACCCAATAAACCGCCAAGTGTTGCAATTAGTGAGTTATATGTCTCGACGGTTATACTTCCGTCTTCTAACATTTGCCTATAAATGTTTACTTTTTCTGTGGCATATACGGTCTTTTCGTCCACCAATCCCATTGAGTAAGCTAACTGTAATGCTGCTTCTTCCGATAATCCCTGACTTGCAATTTGAAACAACAATGCGTCCGTATAACTTTTCATTGCCAAAGTTGCATTTAGTGTCACGTCTTCAAGCTGTGTAAGTGCTTCGCTTTGTTCACCAAACGCTGCGCTGATTGCGTTTGCGTCTGCCTTCCATAGTTGCGTTTGTAGGGCTGCATAATAAGCTGCATCTGAATATAAAACGGTTTCGTCTTTCATATCAGATAAATAAGGCAAACCCCCACGTGTTGCAGCTTCTAAGTTTCCAAATTCATCTACTTCAAGCCCCATGCTTTCTAAAACATCATCAATAGCGGTTTTGTAATCTTCGTGTGATATTTTGCCGCTCATCAATTCATTGTTTAGTGAATATATTGCATCTTCAGCGTCTGGAACTTTGGTTATAAATTCTGCTAATCCTTCAGCAACATCAGCGAAAAACGGCACTAATGATTTCTTGCCTTCAGCGACAATGTCCTGCCATGCAGCTTCTAATCGCATAAACGAACCGATTGACTCATCTGTTACACTACCAACTTTGGCAATTTGTTCTTCAGCCTGCTGTAAAAATGCTTCTGTAAATGCTTCGTTTGTATCCATGCCACTGTCTTTAAGTGCCTTGACCTTCTCGTCGAACCCGTCAACCGCAACGCCTAAGGCATCAAAACGCATTGTCGTTTGATTGGTCAATGTCAGAACGAGCTGGTTCATATCCATGCCAAGCTGACTTGATACGGTTGTCAATCTCACAACTTCATCATGTGATTTTGCAAGCCCTAAAGTCATGAAATCGGTAGCAGATGCCATCAACGCCATTTCTGACATTGTCCCGTCTGTGGCTTCTTTCAGATCAACCATCAAGGCTTCAGTCGTGGTGTTGATTGATTCTGTCAGTCTGTCAAATTTTGAAGCGGTATATTCTAACTCCGCCCCTTCACGAGCCAATTGATAAAACTGCTCCGCTGCTCTATAAACTTGCTGAAACGCCATGACGCCAAGTTGCACTTTAGACCATAATTCAGTCCAGCGCATTTGCATCTTTTGAGATTGTTGTTTTGTGTTATTGCCTAATTCGTCAATCTCTTTATTAACGCCCTTTATTTTTTCAGACGCTTTATCAACCGCTGTGAGATTGAATTTGATTTCTTTATCTGCCATTCATCAACTCCTCGATGTACTTAATCATTTGCCAATCATCGGGATTGTTTTTTATCCACTTACCCATGTCGCCAGGTTTGATTCGTCTGTATGTTTTCCAAAGTCCTTCGATGTTCAAGGCTACTCTCACGCTTTTCATCAATCCAACTGGTTGGTCTAACATTCCGCCAGCTTCAGGCAGTCCACCAAAGGCACGCATATTCCATCCAATTTCTAATTCAGGCGGTGGCTCTGTCCGTTGCTTGTCGACATATTCCACCACCGCCTGCATCAGTTTTTTGTTTCCGGTTGTATGCTTTTGGCTATGAGTTCGCTAACCGCTTTGTGTACCTCGATGACTTCCTTGATTTTCAAGTCTTCAATGTCGGTTGGTTCTATCAGTATGCCTGCTTCAATAGCAGCCCTGACATTAGCGTCAATAAATTCGTAGCCAGTCGCGTTTTCCTTGTTTAACTCGTGTAGCTTCTTTGTGTAGGCTAAATACTCCCTGTGTCTTATCGTTTCTACAAGTTTCATCATCATCTCCCGTTTTGATTAGTAGCCCAAAGTCGTGGCAAGGTTGCAAACATGAATAATCGAACCAAACGAGTCTTTACTTCTGTCATAAGCACCCTGGAAAACAAAGTCAACAACGTTATTGCCGTCTTGTTCACCCATCGCTGGTACATCCTCGAAAAATCCCATGGACTCGAAAATAAACGTTTGTTTGGTGTATGCTGTTCCCCCGGTTGTCAGATCATTACCTTCAAGCAATAACTTAACCCGTCGTGGTTTGTTTGCTCGCCAATCTACAATTTCAGCAAGTGCAGCAGCTTCCCGTTCGATGGTCATTGTCAAGCGTGGTACAAATCCAGTGCGTACCAATCCGCAGAATGTCAATGCGCCATTTGCCCCGAATTTTGCAACAATGCCAGCGTCAACCTCTAATCGCAATCCTAAAACTGAGCATGACATTTGTGTGTATGTCACACTATCAACATCGTCAATGTACAATTTAGCGTTACCAAACAACATCGGTGATACCGTCGGGATGGTAAGGCCTGCTGTTCTGGTTGTCGGTGTTTGCTGTCTTCCGTACCATTCACTTGACAATGTGAATTGTTTCCCTGGTGAACCTTCTAACGTCCAACGACGGCAGAACGAGTATTCCATTTCTTCATCGCCTGCACTGTCACCCATTTCGATTGTCATGGTATCCGGCAGTGCCGTAGCACTTGTGGGAAATGTGTAAGTTCTGATTTGTCCAGAACCTCCCCCGTCTGCCGTTGGTGTGGCTTCCGCGATGCTACAATCCAGCACGTGTATCAGTTGCTCCATGTTGGCAGGGTCGAAGTCAATCGTAATCTGTCCGCCCTTGCGTGCCGTGTATTGGTCGTTTGTCCCGTTGATTTGGTTCACATCCTCAACGTGCCGATTATGTACGTCGTCATCGTCAAAAACACCCGTTCCCCTGACAATAGCGGTTGCGGCTACGGCTGTCCCTGATGTCGCTTCACGACCCCATTGTATTAGTCTTGAAAATCTTGCGCCCATAGTTTACTCCTTAAAAACATCTCTGTATTTTGATTTCATTAATCATCAACCGATAGCCTGTGTAATCCACACCAGCCAGATTGACCGTTACCAGTTCGTATGTTGGTGTTGCGTCGAAGGTGTCACAATTACCGCCCAACGTTGCGTCTTTCAGCAACTCAATACATATCGCTTCCATCTTGCCTTCCAATTGTTTGAAGGTTTGTGCCATGTTGGATTTCGGACCTAACACATAAACAGCGATAGAATGAAATGATTGTCCCCACCCTGAAGACCTGCCTTCAAATCGTCCGCTCTCCTCGTGAATCTGCGCAAACAACTTTGTCATCTGTTTTTCAGAAGGAAAAACGTTTGTTCCTGTGAGGGTGACATTTGCCTTGACAATCGTTTCAACGTACTCAACAACATCTTGTATTGCCATTAGATCAACCTCCGATATTTGCCAATCAGCATCTTTGCATCTGGGTCGTCGGAAGGAATGACGGTCGATTGTCCGGTCTCTGAAAATCCCATCACTCCGAACGGTGCTTCTGACATGCGTTTGAATAACCGTACAGCCAGCAACATGCAGAACGTTGTGACTTCTGGCGGTCTGTCAGTGATTGCACAATAGCCAAACTTGCCGACAATCTTCACACCTTTTGGCGTTCGTGGAAACGTGTAATTACCTTCGGGATCTACTTCAATGGTTGTCTTGTAGGATTGATTGAACGGCAACAATAAATAATCAGTGGTCGCCCATGTGATCTCGTGCGTTCCGTCTCCATCCTCGTCGGTTGTCAGTGATGTGATGCTAATAATGTCGATCTCAGGAAATAAAACGTTGTAATATTGAGCGGTGTAGTATTTTGTTTCATCGGCTGTGGTCGTGTAGAATCTACGTAAACACCATCCGTCAATCGCCCTGCTTGCGGCTTCGATGACTTTCTCAATCATTGCGTCGTTGGTTGTTTCAAGTGCGTTTGAGTAGCCTAATAGTTGTCTGACTTCTGCAAGCGTACAATACCCGTTGGTAACTGTCAAATTTCACCTCCTAAAAACTGCATAAGGGATTTTGTGCCTTTGCTAGAATTACATGATTTGCATGCAGGAACTATGTTAGACCATGTGTGACTTCCACCTTTCG
>Ga0226835_1000674_pt1 | contig 30123 bp, 25 predicted proteins | sample LAC_MetaG_1_FD_163627 | JGI IMG/M metagenome (GOLD analysis project Ga0226835, IMG submission 163627) | Anaerobic ammonium oxidizing microbial communities from anammox membrane bioreactor (MBR) in UC Berkley, California, United States -... | ecosystem: Engineered > Bioreactor > Anaerobic >...
AAGGTTCGGATGACATTTTGCGGAAGCTTCATTTGGTTGGGCTCCTGGATGTAACTGAGTTATTCATATGCCAATAATCTCATTGTTATTGCTTTTCCCTATCGCCGCCGCGCTCGTCACCGCGCTGCTGCCGAAAAATAACGCGCGCCTCATCAAGGGCTGGGCGCTTGGCGCCGTAGCCGTCGAATTCGGTTTGGCGGTGTATTTGCTCGCGAACTTTGTGCCAAATACCAGCCAAATGCAATTTGTCGAGTATCAACCGTGGATTCCGCAAGTCGGCATTGGATATCACGTCGGTGTGGATGGCTTGTCGTTCTGGCTCGTCATGTTGACGACCTTTTTGATGCTGATTTCGATTCCCGCGTCGTTCTCGCAAATCAACACGCGCCTCAAAGAATATGTCATCTTTTTCTTGTTGCTCGAAGCCGCAATGCTCGGCGTATTCGTCGCGCTCGACGTATTCTTGTTTTACGTCTTTTGGGAATTTTCGCTCATTCCAATGGCGCTCATCATTGGCATTTGGGGACACGAACGGCGCGTTTACGCGGCGGTCAAATTCGTGCTGTTCACCATGTCCGGCTCGCTGTTGATGCTCGTCGCCATTCTGGTACTGTATTTTTCCACCGGCGCGCGCACCTTTGATTTGCTCGAATTGCAAAAGATGATTACGCCCGCGACGCTTCAGCCCTGGCTCTTTGCCGCGTTCGCGTTAGCGTTCGCCATCAAAGTGCCAATGTTTCCGCTGCACACCTGGCTGCCCGACGCGCACGTCCAAGCGCCCACCGCGGGCTCGATTATCTTGGCGGGCGTGCTGTTGAAACTCGGCGCGTACGGTTTCATTCGCTATTGTCTCACGCTCTTTCCCGACGCGTCGCAGCAATTTGCGCCCGTAATGATTACCCTTGCCATCATCGGCATCATCTTTGGCGCGATGGTCGCAGCGATCCAAAAAGATTTGAAATCGCTCGTCGCGTATTCGTCCGTCTCGCACATGGGTTTCATCATTCTCGGCATTTTTGCCTTTTCGCAACAAGCCATGAGCGGCGCGATTTTACAGATGGTGAATCACGGCCTTTCGACGGGCGCGTTATTCTTGTTCGTCGGCTTGCTGTATGAACGCCGCCATACGCGTTTGATTGCCGAATTCGGCGGTCTGCATAAAACAATTCCCGTCCTGTCCATCTTTTTGCTCATTGTCATGTTCGCTTCGACGAGCGTACCGGGCTTGAATGGCTTTGCCGGCGAATTTTTAATTTTGCTCGGCGCGTGGGAGGCAAATCCGCTTTACACAGTTTTTGCGGCGACCGGAATGATCTTGTCCGCCATTTATTTGTTGTGGGCGTATCAACGCGTGATGCAGGGCCCCTTGACGAACGAGAAAAATAAAAACTTGCCCGATTTGAATCGCCGCGAACTGGCGCTGACGCTCGCGTTGGTAGCATTGATTGTCCTGATTGGCGTCATGCCCAACCTGTTTTTGAACCCGATGCAAGCGTCCATCGCCGCGCTCTTGAATCCGTCAAACGTAGCAGGGTTGATAAAATGAAACGCGACGCAGCGATTCACGCTTTGCGGACCGGGCGCCGCGATTTGCAAGACGCGCTGGCAGACCTGACCGAAGAGGATTACGCGCGTCCCAACGCGGCGGGAAAATGGTCGCTGCAAGACGTGCTTGCGTATATCGCCGCGTGGGACGAAGAGATAGTGCGCGTCCTGCAAACCTTTCATTTGAGCGAATCCATCTATACCTATGTCATTTCGGACCGCAATGATTTCGCGGCGTGGAATGAAGAGCAGGTCACGCGCCGCCGCGTCCAGACGCCCGCGCAAACGCTGAGCGAATTTGAAGGCGCGCGGCGCGACTTGATTCAAGTGGTCGAGGGCTTGACCGACGCGGTGCTGAATCGTTCGCGTATGACCGCGTGGGGCAAAGCGGCTACGGGTTTTGAATTGCTGGCGCTGCAAGCGGAACGCGACCACGCGAATGCCCAAGTCGCGCGCCGCTATCGCAAAAAACGCGAACGCTGGGCGCGCGCCCGCAAAAATCTGAACGCCAAACGCCAAGCCAAAACCAAGGATTAGGATTGACCGCGCGCCCATTGGAATTTTAACGTATGCCTCTGACTCTTCCCGAAATCAATTTGTATCCGCTGCTGCCCGCGCTGCTCCCCGCGGCGACGGCGATTTTGATCATGCTGGCGGATGTCTTGCTGCCGCTAAAAAATAAAAATTGGTTGGCGCTGCTTGCCTTGTTGGGCTTGGGCGCGGCGGCGTATTTTTCGCTGGTCCTTTTCGGCGCCAATGCTTCCGCTTTTAATCAGAGCATCGTCGCCGATAATTTTGCGCTAGGCATTAGTTTGGTCATTTTATTTACGGGCGCGGTGACGATTTTGCTTTCGCTCGATTTTCTCGCCGCGCGCGGCTTGGACTTGGGCGAATATCTGGCGTTGTTGATGGGCGCGGTGAGCGGCATGATTTTGATGGCGCTCGCGAACGACTTGATTGTCATGTTTCTGGGGCTCGAATTACTTTCCCTGCCCCTCTATGTCCTGTCCGCGTTTTGGCGCACCAATGAACGCTCGCTCGAAGCGGGCATGAAATATTTTCTGCTCGGCGCGTTTTCTTCCGCGTTCTTTTTGTACGGCATTGCGTTGCTGTACGGCGCCACCGCCACGACCAATTTAGAAAGCATCAATGCCGCCGTCAGCGCTCCCACGTTCGCCGCCTATCCGCTTTTCTTGATGGGCGCGGGCCTCTTGCTGGTGGGTTTCGGTTTCAAAGTCGGCCTCGTGCCGTTCCAATGGTGGATTCCCGACGTATATGTCGGCGCGCCGACGCCGCTCACCGCGTTCATGAGCGTCGCCACCAAAGCCGCCGCCTTTGCCGCGTTCTTTCGCGCGTTCATGGTGGCGATTCCAACCGACGTATTTGATTGGCGCCTGATTATGGCGCTGATTGCGGTCGTCAGCATGACCGTCGGCAACGTTGCGGCGCTGACACAAACCAATCTCAAACGGATGTTGGCGTATTCGTCCATTGCAAACGCGGGTTATATTTTGGTCGCGCTCGTCGCCGGCGGCGCAGCCGGTTTGTCTTCTGCGCTATTTTATCTCGCCGCGTACGCCGTGATGAATTTGGGCGCGTTCGGCGGTTTGATTGCCTTGGGTCAAGGCGCGCAGGAACGGCTCACGCTGGACGAATTGGCGGGCGCAGCGCAAATGAAACCGTGGGCAGCCGCCGCGTTGGCAATTTCACTGCTTTCTCTGGCGGGCTTTCCGCCCTTTGCGGGTTTCGTCGCCAAATTTTTTGTCTTTGGCGCGGCGGTCAATGCCGATTATGTTTGGCTCGCCATCATTGGCGTATTGAACAGTTTGGTAGCGGTTTATTATTATCTCCACCCCATCGTCAAAATGTACATGAATCCCCCGGCGGAAGGTTGGGTTGCCGCGCCCGCGCGCACGCCGCTGGCGCTTGGCTTGGCTGTCGTCGTCGTCGTGCTTTTCACCATCGCGTTGGGACTCTTTCCTTCCGAAGTCCTGCATTTCGCGCAAGCGGCAATGGTTAAATAAACAGCGCTCGCAAAAAATGTTTGACACACCGCCGTTATGTATGGTAAAATCGCTCACGTTAAAGGTGATACATGGCACAAGCGTTCTCGAACTCTAAACGCTCGATGTCGTCCTGTGTGACGATTCGTTTTGCTGCGCGGTAAATCAGGCGGCGGCTTGATTTCACTTGTCGCGGCGTAGAGCTCGAGCTCACGCCGTTTTTTTTCAGCTCACGCGTTTAACAAATCAATACGGGCCGCTAGCTCAATCGGCAGAGCAACAGCCTTTTAAGCTGCAGGTTCAGGGTTCGATTCCCTGGCGGCTCATTTTTTTGGCAAGCAGGTGTTCCGTCGCTGACGATGGCTAAAAACGCAATCGTTAGAGGAACTTCCCGACTCTCGGTATCGTCAATCCGACGATACAAGATTGCCTGACGAAACAGCAAGTCAGGGCAGACCCATTCTCTCTCTCTTACGAGCAGCGCGTTGACGGTCTGACGACAACTGCAACAGAAAATATTCCCGCCGTAGAGGCAACCCTTGCGGTCGTCCTTTGCGGTCAGGGGCGAACCGGTGGGGTAAAAGCCCACCAGCGTCGGCAGAAATGACGGCGGCTAGGTGAATGTCCAATCGAGAGCAAGGCAGGTGGGCTGGCAGCAATGTCAGTCCTGTCGCAGCGCCGTTGTAACTAGCGCAAGCTAGGCGCAAGCGGCGCCGGTATGCAAATACCGAGACAGATGACGGAAAAAACAGAATCGGGGGTACGACCACTTGCCAAGCTACATTTCCGCTTTCAGCCGGCGGCTCGCTGTTTTCAACGGACAGGAGTTTGCAAGCGTAATCGAAAGTTGAAATTCCAACGCGGCGTGCGATAGGTGTCGAATTGAAAGCGCGTTTGTGCGCGCTCAAGAATCGGGTTCGAATCCCGACGCGTCCCATTTGAATCGGCAAGGAGCAATACGGGTCCGGCAGACCCGCGCAATGAAGCGTGTATCGGCAAAACTCCTGCGGTTCGAGATGCGGCGCCTGACCAAAGACGTTTGGGAAGCGCCTTTTTTTGCGCCTTGTCTTGCGCGTTCATTTGACGCAAGACAGTTGGCGGGCGCGGCGTTCGGGGCGTCGCTTTCATTTCATTCGACACGGGCATTGCGCCTGCGCGCGAGCCCATTCAAGGAGTATTCACAATGCGCGCTGAAATTCTCTTTCCGCACAAGAGCGTGTATGCGCTCGCCGGGCTGCGCGAAGCCAAATGGCGGGAACTGGCAAAACGCGTTTCCACGCTGCCCGAAGACCATCCGGACAGCTTGGCGTTTTGTTTAATGATGATTCATCAATGCGGCTGTCTCGACTGCAACCCGGACCGCTACAAGGCGTTGATGGGTTGCGCGGCCTGCGCCAAACGGAACATTGCCGGCTTCAAGGGCAGCGACGACCAACTGTTCAAAGCATACAAACAGGCGCGCAGTGAAGTCGCCAAATTTCTTCAAGCCGAAGAGTTGGAACAAGCGGCGTAAAGGAAAAACGCCGCAGGAGTGATTGCGGTGAGTGGGGTTCTAGTTTTAAACGCTTCTTACGAACCATTGAATATCGTTTCGGTCCGGCGCGCGATTGTGTTGCTGCTCAAAGAAAAAGCAGAGCTCATCGAAGCGGCCGAGACGAAAATTCGCGCCGAGCGCGCGCAGTTTGATTTGCCGCTCGTGATTCGTCTGGTTACGTTTGTCCCCATTCCGCGCCGGCTGCCGCTGCCGCTTTCGCGTCGCACCGTTCTGGCGCGCGATTTGTACACGTGTCAATACTGCGGCGCTTCGCCGGGGCGCAACGAGCTCACGCTGGATCACATTGTGCCGCGCTCGCGCGGCGGCGGGACGAGTTGGGAAAACGTCGTCACCGCTTGCGGACCCTGCAATCGCCGCAAAGGCAATCGCACGCCCGACGAAGCCAACATGCGCTTGTTGTCCACGCCGAGCCGCCCGCGCTTTGTCGCCGTCGTCATGTTGGGCGAAGCCAGCGCGCATGATGTGTGGAACAAGTATCTGCTGTAGAATCCCTACGCAGCGGCGCGGCGCCGGTTAAACGTCCGCCGCCAATTTGAATCGAAACAAAAACCGCGAGCGGTAATGCGCTCGCGTTTTTTTGTACGCCAAAAATAATTTGCGGGCGCGCGCTAATGTTTTTCCGTTTCGCCGTACCGGGCAAACAGGACCAGCACGCTGATTACGGCGGCAATGCCCGCGCCTTTGAGCAGAATCGTTTGCGCGTCTTCGCCCTCTTGAACAAACGTGAGAAAAGAAACGGCTAGCGTTAGAACAATGATATTGGCGAGCGTGGACTTGAGTTGGCCGATGGTCGTAAAGCGGAGCGCGTCGGGCAGATTGAGCGGTTGAATAAAAATTTGAAACAAGCCCAAACCAAAGACCAAGAGCCCGGTCGAAACAAGAAAGCCGTCCACCAATTTGATGAAATAAACTTCTTCGATTTCCAATTCCGGGTCGGCAAAATGCCAAATTACGTACTGGACCAATTTAACGGTTTCCACCGTCGCCAGCACAAAACCGGCGAGCGACGCGATCAATAAACCGATGACGCCGAGCAGCACAATGTATTTGGTCAGGGTGAGCGAGCGCACCATTGAAATTTCTCCAAAGGAAAATTACGCGCGGAGCAAAATCGAATCAATCACCATGAGCAAAAACAAGAGCGCCAGATACCCGTTTGAATAATAATACAGCTTGCGCGCAATCGGTTTGCCCGCGTCGGGACTGAACCATAAACGCGTCGCGAGCGCCAAAAAGTACGCGCCCAGCAAAAGCGCGCCGATGAAATAAATCCAGCCCAGCCCGTGAAATAGAAACGGCATGAGCGTCACAATAAACAACAAAATCGAATACAAAATAATATGCCGCCGCGTTTCCACCTGCCCCCAAGCGGCGGGCAGCATGGGAATGGCGGCTTTATGATAATCTTTTTCCACCAAAAGCATGAGCGCCCAAGTGTGCGGCGGCGTCCACAAAAAAATAATGATAAAGAGATACAAGGATAAAAGCGTCAATTCGTTGGTGACAGCCGCCCAGCCAACCAGCGGCGGAATCGCGCCCGCGCCGCCGCCAATGACAATGTTCTGCGGCGTCAATCGTTTCAACAATACGGTGTACACGTACGAATAGTACACAATCCCAATCGTCGAAAGCGTCGCGGCAAGCCAGTTCACGCCGAAACCCATAATCACGACCGAAAGCGCGCAAAGCGTCAAGGCAAAAATCAAAGCGTTGCGCGGCGCAACGCGTCCGCTCGGCAGGGGCCGCCGAGAAGTGCGCCCCATCAATTTATCCGTGTCGCGGTCAATATAAGAATTGAGCGCGTTGGCGCCGCCCGCCGCGCACGCGCCGCCCAACAGCGTCAAGACCAAGATGGAAAGCGGCGGCAAACCGCGCGCGGCAATCAACATGCCGCACAGCGTCGTCAATAACAACAACGCCGCAATCCACGGCTTGGTCAGCAGGAAATACGCGCCCAAGACGTCGCGCCAACCTCTTTGTTCACTCGCCAATAATGACATTCACAACAGACCTGACGACTAGCCACGTTTCAAGTCCGAACGCAAATCCTTTGGACCTTGACCGCGCAAGAGTGCGTGACGTGAGTAATCGCCAGAACATACCGCTTGCCAAATTCCAAAACCAAAGCGGAATGTGTCAAGCGCAAGACCTTAGCGTCTATACAAATTCATGTTCGCCCTGAATGGGGCCCTTGGCGCCAAACCAATAGAAAAACACAATCGAGAGCGCAAGGAGAAAGATTGCGGCTGCCCCCGCCCACATGATGAGGCCCGCCACAACCTGGTCGTCGAGAACGGAAATGCCCCAGATGCGCGGCGCTTGCGCGTAAAAAATATAAATCGGTTGTTTCGCCAGCGTGATGAGCGCCCCCAAGCCGGTGCTCAGCACGGACGATAGAAAAATATACAGCACTTGGACCGGCAGCGGCGCGCGCGGCAGCAACGGCGTCGGACTCAGCACGGGCATCCACAGCAAAAATGCCGCAAACACCATCGTAAAATGTTCCAACAAATGCACCGGCGCGGCATACAACGCCAAATTATACAGCGCGGGAATGTGCCACGCCGCAAAGGTGACATTAAAAATTAAAAACGCCGCAAGGGGCCGCGTCAAACTGCGCGCCAAACGCAGCAGCCAAGGGACGCGGAGCAGCGGTTCAAACACCCACGCGGGCAAACCCAACAGCATCAGCGGCGGCGCAATCAATGTCACCAGAATATGCTGGAGCATGTGCGCGCTAAACAAGTATTGGTCCGCCAGCGTCGAAAGCGGCGTAACGAGCCCCAAAACGAGCGTCAAGATCCCTGCGGTCCAACAAAATAACTGAACCGAAGTGACGGGTTGACTGTGCGGAAATTTCGCGCGCAGCGGTCCGACGACGACCAAATACGCGCCGTGCAACAAAAGAATGGTGAACCAAATGCCCGGGTCAAAAGTCCAGGCCGTCCACCAAAAATCAGAGGGCGGAATATAGATATTCACGTTCAGAAAAAAATTGCGCGTCGAGTACGAAACGACTCTACGCGCAATGGCTGCGACCTAAAAACGGATGTGCGCGTACACGCGCCCTTTATTTTACAACCAGCGTCCCGTGCATTCCCAATTCGGCGTGGCCCGGGATACTGCAATAGAAAACATATTCGCCGGGCGCGGGCGCGGTAAAAGAGCCTTTGCCGCTCACGCCGGGCAATGCCTTGGCGACAACTGTCGTCGTTAGACTTGGGTCTTTCCACGGCTCGGCGGCTTTATCTTTGGTTACATCGGGCAGCGTAAAATTGTGTTCAACGCTTCCCGAATTGACTAACGTCAAGCGCACAACTTGGCCCGAATTGGGGCTGAGCGAATCCGGCTTGAAAAAGTAATCGCCCGAATCCATCTCCAACGCCATCGGCGGGCCCGCATTGGGATTGCGCGTCGGACGCGCGGCTACTTCGCCGCCACCACCGCCCAACGCTTCGCGCACCGGCAGCAGTTCCGGCGGCGCGAGCAAGAAAACCAGCGCAATGACAAATGGCAGCGCGAACGCAAACACCGCGCCGCCAAAAAACCATGAATAAATCTTGCTGTCGAACTTGAGGTGCATATAGTACAGCACGACGAGCAGCGCCTTGGCCACCGTCAACGCCAGCAAGATGGGCACGCGCCCAATCGTATTTTCAAAGAGCGTGGTCAAGGCGATTTCAATCGCGGTCAAAACCGCCAACACCAGAAAAACGCCGAGATAATTGGGATTGGCTTTTTTGATCCGCGCCTCTTCGGCGGCGAAATCGCCAGGGTCGGAATGGCTCGGCGCAGTTGCTTGAACGTGATCCATTGTCGGCAAAACGTGACGGCTTGATGCTGGCAGGCAGCAAAACTCCGTCGGCTATATTAGATGAGATAAATAATCGTGAACAGCACGACCCACACGAGGTCAACAAAGTGCCAGTACAACCCGCCCAATTCGACGGCTAGATGATTATTTTCGGTAATGCCGCCGCGCAGCGCGCGGATAATCAACATGCAAATCCAGATGATGCCGACAAAAACGTGCGTGCCGTGAAAACCGGTGAGAGCAAAAAAGGACGAGCTCCACACGTTGCTGTCAAACGTAATGCCGTTGGCAATCAACTCGGCATATTCATAAACCTGCCCGCCCAAGAACACGAACCCCCAAAGCGCCGTCGCCGCCAAAAGAAAAATCATGCGGCGCTTTTTGGCGTTTTCAATCGCTTGCAGCGCCATCACCATCGTCAAACTGCTAAACAACAGGATAAAGGTGTTGAACGAAGCAACCGCCAAATTCAAGTGTTCGGGGCCGTCTTCCGGCGTCACCTTGCCGCGATTGACGAGATAAGTCGCCATCAACGCCGCAAAGAAAATCGTTTCAGACGCGATAAAGACCCACATGACCAGCTTGCGGTGGTCAAGGCCGGTTGAAGTCGCGGCATGCAATTCTTGACTGTGCGCTTGGTCCACCACAGTTTCGAGCGCTTGGCCCGCGCGATGCGCCCCTTGTTCCAGTTTTCCAACTGCTGACATGCTTCACCTCTTAACCGGCAGGTTGGGCAATCCAACCCACAAGTCCGATAAAGAATACGACAATCCCTCCGGCAAAAGCGATGGGTAAAGATTGAACCGCCATGCCCATACTCGAAATATCGAGCGCGAGCGCGCCGCCATTGAATCCAAAAATAATGCCGATGGCGATAATGACCAGCCCAATCGTCAAGACTAGCGGCCAAATGCTCGGATTCGGCAAATGCACATTGGCATTGCCGCCGCCCGACAAATCAATCTTTTTCGGGTTCGACGCAAATTCGCTGTGCGGCCCATACTTGGCATCCCACAATGGACGCGGGCTATTCACCGGAATCATCGAGGCAAAATTATATGCCGGCGGCGGCGACGAGGTCGCCCATTCCAACGTTTGACCATCCCAGGGGTCGTTGGTCGCCGTCGCTTTTTGGCGCATGCTCTTGAAGAGATTGATGATAAAGAACAAAACGCCCAACGCCACGATAAACGCGCCAATCGTTTCGATGAGATTCCATAAATCCCAGCCCATGCTCGGCCCATACGTGTAAATGCGACGCGGCATCCCCAGCACGCCGACATAGTGCATCGTCAGGAACAACATGGTCATTCCGACCATCGTCAGCCAGAAATGAATCTGTCCCAACTTTTCATTCAAAAAGCGGCCGGTCATCTTGGGGAACCAATAATAGGTTCCGGCAAACAGCGCCAGCACTGTGCCTGCAAAGAGCGTATAGTGGAAATGGCCCACGACGAAATAGGTGTCTGTAATTTGCCAATCCACCGGCACGACGGCGAGCATGATGCCGCCGAGACCGCCGATAGTGAATTGGCCGATAAAACCGGCCGCAAAGAGGAACGCGGTATTGACGCGCAGCGAACCGCGCCAAATGGTGCCGAGCCAATTGAAAATTTTAATGCCGGTCGGCACGCCGACGACAAAGCTCATCCCCGCGAAAATCGCGTCCGCCAGCGGCGACATTCCAACCGCAAACATGTGATGCGCCCACACGGTAAAGCTCACAAACGAGATGCCCGCGAACGCAAACGCCATCGCGGCGTAACCGAAAATCGGCTTGCGCGAATTTGTCGCCAGCACCTCAGAGATAATGCCGAACGACGGCATAATCATAATGTACACTTCGGGATGCCCAAAGAACCAAAAGAGATGCTGCCACAAAAGCGGGTCGCCGCTTCCGCCCGGCAGATAAAACGAAGTCGCAAAGATGCGGTCAAACAACAAGAGGAACAACGCCACCGAAATGCTGGGAATCGCGAAAATCGCGAGCAGCGACGTGACCAACGTCCCCCACACAAACAGCGGCAGCCGATTGAGGGTCATTCCCGGCGCGCGCATATTCAAGATGGTGACGATGAAATTCAAACCGCCGATAATCGAAGAAATCCCCAACAGTTGCAGGGAAAGAATCCAGAAATCAATCCCGTGCGTCGGGCTATAGGCGCGTTCGCTCAACGGCGCATACCCGAACCAACCGGCATCCGGCGCGCCGCCGCCAATCAGAAAACTGGAATACAACAAAAGGCCGCCAAAAAGAAACAGCCAATAGCCCAGCGAATTCAAGCGCGGAAACGCCATATCGCGCGCGCCAATCATCAAAGGCACGAAATAGTTGCCGAAACCGCTATTGAGCGGCATCAAAGCCAGAAACACCATCGTAGTGCCGTGCATGGTGAAAACTTGATTATACGTCGCGGGGTCAACGAGCGTGCTGCTGGGCACCGCCAGCTGGGTGCGAATTATCAGCGCTTCAATTCCGCCAATGATAAAAAAGATAACCGCCGTGACGAGATACAGGATGCCGATCCGTTTATGGTCAACGGTCGTAATCCAGCTCATGATACCCGTCGGCTCTGCGGTCCGCGGCAGCGCAAGAACATTGGTTGCCATACCCTCTCCTGAATAACGTTTCCCGAATCCAAACGAACAGCAAGCCCGCGCTGTCCGTCGCTACAAAAGAAATGCCTATTTCAACGATTCCATATACGCGGAAAGCGCATCAACTTCGTCCGGCGTCAATTTTGGAATCCGCATCAGAGTTCCGGGTTTGACCGCCTGCGGGTCTGTCAACCATTTGACCACATTGGAATGGTCAAACGGCAGCAAACAACCGGCGATACAATCGCGCGACGCGACGTGCGTCAAATTGGGCCCCGTCACGCCCACGGCGGCTGTGCCGTCCACCGTATGACAGCCAATGCACGCGTTCTTGGGATTCAAAAACATTTCCTTGCCGCGTGCGGCTTCGCTGCCCGGCGCGGGTTCCTCTGCGGGGGTTTGGACATTTTTGAGCCACGCGTCAAAATCCGCCGGACTCTGCACAATCACTTTGAACAGCATATTCGCGTGCTGCGCGCCGCAAAATTCCGCGCACTGCCCGCTGTATTCGCCGATTTTATCCGTATAGAGCCAAGTCGTGTTGGTATAACCCGGCACGACATCGGTCTTGCCCATCAAACTCGGCACCCAAAAACTGTGAATAACATTTTCCGAAGTCAGCTGGACATTGACGACTTGGCCCGCGGGAATATGGAGGTCGGTGGCGTACTTGACCTTGCCGTCGTTGTACTGCACTTCCCACCACCATTGATGTCCAATCACCCGAACCGGGATGCCCTGTCCGGGGGGACTCGTCGGGCCCACCTGCCCCATCGCGCGAATGGTCAAGAAAAATACTATGACGAGAATCAACGCCGGAATGACCGTCCACGTAATTTCCAGTTTTGTATTGCCGTGATATTGTTCGGGGTGTTCGTTCTCCGCGCGCCGTTGATAACGGATTACAAAATAAACCAACAGCCCTTCGACGAAGATAAAAATAATAACGGCAATCCAGAATACAAAATAAAAAAGATTGGCCGTCAATTCCGCCGCAGGGGAAAAAGGCGCCAGAATATCTTGGGGAGTAGATTGGCAACTCGCCAGCCCGAACAAGCTCAAGGAAGCGATGCCCAAGGCACACAGCCGACTCCACTTGGTCCACAACAAACGCATTCATCCTCCCAAAGGTAGCGCGACGCGTTCTGCCGCAACGATTTGCAGGTTCATTCGATTTTCATGCTGTGCCGCAAGCGCGAACCCGAAAGCGGCTTGGGCAAAAGACACACGGCTCTGTGTGAATGGATTTGAAAACGACGGGGGAAAAACTAATGGGATGGGCGCACGATGAAGGCGACATTGCCAAGCCGTGTGATATTCGAGTGTGACCTTTCCAACAAACGCAGGCAATTATATACAATTTCACATTCTACGCAAACGCCTTTTTTACATCCCGCTTTGCGTCGAAATAGAAACCGTCGCGCGCCGCGCGGCGTGCGCCGCTATTCCATTGCAATTTTGCCCGCCGCGCGCGCGCGCGCCAAAACGCGTTCCGCCGCTTTGATAATCGGCATGTCCACCATTTTATGATCCAACGCGAACGCGCCGCGTCCTTGCGCCAAATGTTCCGCCGCCGCGTCCACGATGCGCTGCGCCGCCGCAATCGCCGCATCGTCGGGCGTAAAAATTTCTTGGACAAGCGGAACCTGATTCGGATGAATAACTTGGGTTCCGACATAACCCAACTGCGCGCCGCGCCGCGTTTCCGCGCGCAAACCGTCGGCGTCGCGGAAATCGAGATACAACAAATCAATCGCCTGAATGTCCGCCGCCGCGCACGCTGCCACCACCGCGCTGCGCGCGTACAACACTTCCAATCCTTCGCGCGTCCGCGTCGCGCCCACATCCGCCGCGTAATCTTCGGCGCCAAAAATCAACGCTTCTACGCGCGCGTCCGCGTTGGCGATGGCGACCGCATTGACGAGGCCCCGCGCGCTTTCAATCATTCCAAGCAAAGCGATGGAACCGGGCGCAATTTGTGCGCGGCTTTCGATTTCGCGCACGCGCGCGCTGACCCAGCGCAATTCTTCCGCGTCGTTCACTTTGGGCACGACAATGCCATCGGGGCGCGCCGGCACAAGCGCTTCCAAATCGTCAAGCTCAAAACCCGTGCCGACGCCGTTGATGCGGCTCAATTTTTCGCTCGCGCCAAACGCGAGCGTGCGCAAGGCGCGCGCGATCGTTTCGCGCGCCTCCGCTTTGCGATTCGGCGCGACGCCGTCCTCCAAATCGAGACACACGCTGTCCGCGCCGAGCGTGACCGCCTTTTCGATTTTGCGCGTTTCATTGCCCGGCACATAGAGAATGGCGCGCCGCGCGCGCGGCGTTTTCATCCGGTTCATACGCGCTTTTTAATCAGCGCGGTGCGCTCGACTTGGACCACCACCTCGCCTTTTTGATTGCGCCCCCAATGTTTGAACCGCACAATGCCGCGGTCGGGTTTCGACTGCGATTCGCGTTTGTCCAACACTTGGGTCTCGACGTAAATGGTATCGCCGTGAAACGTGGGGCGCGGATGCACCACATGGTCGTACGAAAGATTCGCAATGAGCGTGCCGTCGGTCAGGTCGTTCACCGTCAAACCGACGACCAACCCCATTGTAAAAATACCGTTCATGATGCGCGTGCCAAATTGCGACTGGGACGCAAAATCTTCGTTCACATGCAGCGGCTGCGCGTTCAACGTCATGCCGCAAAACAACAAATTATCCATTTCCGACACGGTGCGTCCCTGCCCGTGCTGAAACTGCATACCGACTTCTAGCTCTTCGTAAAATTTACCCGCCACGTTTGGTAACCTCCGCTAAAATTTGTTCGCGCTCGACGCTCTGGCCCAACGTCACGAAAATTTTCGCGACGACTCCGGCGTGCGGCGCATTTACTTTTAATTCCATCTTCATCGCTTCCATCAAGACCAGCGGTTGCCCCTCCGTCACCGCATCGCCTTGCCCTACCAAGACGCCGCGCACTTGACCCGGCATTGGCGCGACCACAATGTCCGACCCCGCGCCTTCGCGCGCGCCGGGCGCGGCATCGCGCGCCGCGCGTAATTCCGCGCGTTCGAGCGCAAAGGTCGCGCCTTGAATATACACCCAATGCTTTTTTCCAGCGCGCGCCACGCGCGCGTCAAAAATTTTTCCGTTGTACGAAAATACAAGCCGCGGCGGCGCAAACGCAATCACTTGGACGCGCGCGCGTTCGCCGCCGATTTCAATTTCAAAATTATCGCCCGCGCGTTCCAGAGCGAGCGTATAAGTTTGCGCGTTGTGCGCATAGACAAGTTTCATAATGGTTGTTGGCGCGCTGCGAGCGGATGAACGGATAGGGCGCGCGCGGCTATCCGTTTATCCCGACGTGTCATCACGCATCGCGCGCGCGATGAGCATTGTGCGTAATGACATGTCGCCGCTGCCAATCCGCTGGCCGTCACCCCCCCATCCGAAACGCGCCATTCGTTCGCCAAGGCGAGTAAGGGTCATTGTCGCTTGCCGCCTCGCCACTCGATTCTTTCTTTTCCAACAATTCCATCAACCCCACTGCCGCCACTGCCGCATTGACGTTTGACGTTTCCCGTTTGACGTTCCAGCTCTGCAATTCATTTTCAATAAAACCTGTCGTCGCGCGTCCCTCCCGGAATGTTTCGTGCGCCAAGACCATCTGTAAAAATTCCACATTCGTCGTCACGCCCAACAGACAAAATTCGCGCAACGCGTTTTGCATTTTCGCCAGCGCCGCGTCGCGCGTTTCCGCGTACGCGATCAATTTCACCAGCAGCGGGTCATAGAACGCGCTCGCTTCGTCGCCCGTCGCAATTCCCGCATCCGCGCGCACGCCGGGCATATTCGGCAACTGCAAATCCAACACGCGCCCCGTTGACGGCAAAAAATGGTTCGACGGGTCTTCGGCGTACACGCGACACTCGAGCGCATGACCGCGCGGTTGTATGGAACGTTCGTCGTAACGTTCTCCCCGCGCAATCCGAATCTGCCACTGCGCCAAATCCAAGCCCGTCGTCAATTCCGTAATCGGATGTTCCACCTGCAAACGCGTATTCATTTCCAAAAAATAAAATTCGCGCGTATCGGGATCCACGATAAATTCAATCGTCCCCGCGTTTTCATAATTCACCGCGCGCGCCGCCGCGACCGCCGCATTGCCCATGCGTTCGCGTAATTCATCGTCCAACAATGGCGACGGCGTCTCTTCGATAATTTTCTGATGCCGTCGTTGAATCGAACATTCGCGTTCAAACAAGTGAATCGTATTGCCAAATTTATCCGCGAGAATTTGAAACTCGATGTGCCGCGCGTTCGCCACATACTTTTCCAAAATCACACGCGCATCGCCGAACGCGTTCATTGCTTCGCGCCGCGCCGCCGCCAACTCTTCGGTAAAGTCGGACGCCGTTCCGACCACGCGCATCGCTTTGCCGCCGCCGCCCGCCGCCGCTTTGATTAAAATCGGATAACCAATTTGTTCCGCCGCGCGCGCGAGCCCTTGCTCATCGTCCGCGTCTTGAAAGCCCGGCACGACCGGCACGCCGCTTTTGATCATCCGCGCGCGCGCTTCCGCCTTGTCGCCCATCGCGCGAATCGAAAACGGCGACGGTCCGATAAACACAATGCCCGCGTCAAGCGCCGCTTGGGCGAACGCGGCATTTTCCGCGAGAAAGCCGTACCCCGGATGAATCGCGTCCGCGTGCGCTTTTTTCGCCGCGTCAATAATTTTTTCGATATTCAAATACGATTCGCGCGGCGGCGACGCGCCGATGTGAATTGCTTCAGTCGCGACGCGCGTGTGCAGCGCCGCGCGGTCGGCGTCGGAATACACCGCGACGGTTGCGATATTCATTTCGCCGCACGCCCGCATAATGCGGACGGCGATTTCGCCGCGATTGGCGATGAGAATTTTATTCAAATTAGCCATCGCACTGCGCCTATTTCCAGATACAACGCGTCGGCGCGCGCTTGATCCGCTTGCGCGCGGACCGGTTCATTGCGCGCGCGATACAACGCGGCGCGCCGGGCGAGCGTGTGCGCCAAATCGAGGCGGCTGCCCCATGCTTCAAAAATCTGAATCGCCTGATCCAACGCAATTTGCGCGTCCGCCCATTTTTGTTGCGCGCTCCAAATTTGTCCTTGCACCGCACGCGCCACTCCTTCATAATAGGGCGTCTGCAAGCTGTGCGCGAATTCGAATGCAGCTTGCGCAGCCGCTTCGGCGCGGGCGACTTGGCCCGCTTGAAAAAACGCTTGCGCGGCGTATGCGCCCAATGTTTTCAAAACCACGCGATTGTCGCTGTGCCGCATCCAGTCCAACGCCATTTGATATAGATTCGTGGCCGCTTGCGCGTCGCCGCGCCGCAAATGCCAAAAAGCCAAACTGTGCAATGCCCACACGCGCAAGACGGGTTGTCCCAACTCAGCGCTCTGGGCGCGCACATGTTCGGCAAACACGCGCGCCTGTTCCGCCTCGCCCAAATCGGTCAACACCCGCGCGAGCATGGATTCGAGCCAACACGCTAAACGCACTTCGCCCAACTGGTCGGCAATTTCAAACCCCTCCAGTAACGCCTGTTTTGCCTTGCGCAATTCGCCTTTCCCGTACCAGCCCGAACCCAGCCCCAAATTCGCCCAACCCACACGCGCTAACGAACCAATTTTTTTCCCTATCGCATAATTCTGCTCCGCGTAATGCAGCGCATCATCCCAATAGCCGCGATTGAACGCATTCTCGGACAAAAATTCATAACCCAACGCGATGGCTTCGGGATAGTTCTTGCGTTCGCCCAAAGCAATGCAGCGCCGCGCCCACCGATCGCTTTCATCGTGCTGCGCGAGATGTTGGTAGGCGCCCGCGAAAAAAGCGTAAATCGTCTCCAAAATTGACGGTTCGTCCAACGGTTCGGCAATCACGCGCGCGCGTTCAAAAAATTCAATCGCCTTGTGATGCTCGGTGTGGTAATGATAATGCCGCCCCAGCAAAGCGAGCGCAAACGCGACTTGGATGCCTTGCGTCTGCGGGTCCAATTCCGTGAGCGCCTCTTCCAACGCCGCAACGCCGCGTTTATCGCCGATAGGCGAATAGGCAAGACCGATTTTGACGCGCAGCGCCGCGCGCTGCGCCGTAGACGCGGCGTGCGCGGACGCGCGTGCATAGGATTCAACGGCAGGCGCGATTTCGCCGCGCAAACGCGCAATGTCGCCACATTCCTCGTCAATCTCCGCCAGCGCGTCAAAGCGCTGCAAGGTTTCCGCCGCGTCGCGCGCCTGGCGGAAAAATTTCAACGCGTCGTCGTGCGCAAAGACGCGTTCCGCATTTTCGGCGGCGCGCCGCGAATACGTCAAACTTTTTTCTACGTCGCCGCTTTGCGTAAAGTGAAATGCGAGGTCGGACGAATGACCGTTCGGCGACGGATACAATTTTTCCAAACTTTCGCCGATGCGTTGATGCAAACGTCTGCGCCGAATCGGATTCAATTCTTCGTACAACACTTCACGAATTTTATCGTGAGTGAACGCGAACGCGTCATTCGCATCCGCCCGCAGCAACTGCGCCGCGCTCGCTTCGTCCAACGCGTCCAACAATTGGTCTTCGCTCGTCGTCACGACGGCGCGCAATTCCACAAACGGAAAAACTTTGCCGAGCGCGGCGGCAGCGCGTAACGCGTCCACACAATTTTCGGTCAAACGATTCAAACGGCGGCCAATCGCCTCTTTGACGCTTTGCGGAATCACAAGGTCGTCAATTTGTTTGCGCTGCCACGCATGATGCTCGCGGTAAATATACCCCTGCTCAATGAGCGACTTGACCACCTCTTCGACAAAAAATGGATTGCCTTCGGTCTCGCGGAACAATACCTGGACAAACTCGTCCGAAATGCGTTCTTCGTCAAACAACGCCGCAACCAGGGCGCCCGTATCGGCGCGCGACAAACGCGCCAACAAGACGCGCGTGGCGAGTCGTTCGCGATTCCACTCGCTTAACGCGGCGGCGAGTGGATGCGCGCGGTCCAATTCCACATCGCGGTACGCGCCGACGAGCAGCACGCGGTCATGCCGTAAATGACGCAAAAGATAATGCAGCAGATTGAGCGTGCCTTGATCCGCCCAATGCAAATCGTCGAGAAAAATCAACAGCCCGCGCGGCGCGGCGATGTTTTGAAATAGGCGCGCGACGTTATCAAACAAGCGCAAACGTTCTTCGTTCGGCGTGAGCGCAGGATTCGCGGGCAGCGCGCCGAGTTTCGTTTCAATCTCGGGCGCGAATTTTGCAATCTCCGATGCCGTGTCGCCAAGCGCGGCGCGTAAATTTTCCACGCTCGTCGCGTGAACCCAGTCGCGCAGCGCTTCGATAAACGGCAGGTACGGCATGGCGGCTTCGTACTCGTAGCAGCCGCCGCGCAAAATCGGCGCGCCGTTACTGCGCGCGTATTCAATCAATTCATCCGCCAGCCGCGTTTTGCCGACGCCCGGTTCGCCCGAAAGTAAAACCAAATGCGCGCGGCCCTGCTGCGCGAAATTCCACTGCTGCTGCAAGTGCGCGAATTCATTGCCGCGTCCCACCATTTTTCCGTGCACGAGTTGTTCGAGCGGCGCGAGTTCGTCTTGCGCGCGTATCATTTCCACCGCGCGCAGTGGCGGAAAATCCAAAAGGAATTCGGGCGCGACGATTTGATAAAGCGGTTCGGGCGTTTGCAAGCCGCGCAGTTTAAAGACGCCCAGTTCGCGCAAGGTTACGTTTTGCGGCAATGTCGTTTGCACGAGTTCGGCGGTTGCGGATGAAAGCAAGGTTTGCCCACCGTGCGCCGCCGACATGATGCGCTGAACGCGGGCGAACGTGAGCGAACTGATATAGTCATCGCCGCGCGTTTCTGCGGTCCCTGTGTGCAAGCCCATTCGCACGCGCAGCGCGCCCAGCTCTTGCCAATTTTCCGCGTACAGCGCGCGCTGCGCCGCCAATGCCGCATTGAATCCATCCAACGCGTTTTCAAAAGCCGCGCAAAACGCGTCGCCAACAATTTTGAACACAACGCCGCGCTGCGATTCTATTGCGCGCTGCAAAATTTCGTTATGCCGCATCATGGCGCGCGGCATCGCGTCGGGAAAATTTTGATGCAGCGGCGTACTGCCCTCGATGTCGGTGAAAAGAAAAGTGACCGTGCCGGAGGGTAGGGGACGGGTGTCAGACATGATGATTCACTTTTGCGATTGCATAAATCTGAAACGCGCCGTATTCGTCGCGCGATTCTTTTTCAAAATACATTCCGATTTTTTCGGCGACGCGTTGCGAAGCAATGTTCTGCGGGTCAATCAAACAAATCAAGCGCGGCAGGTTCAGCGTATCGAAACCATAATCGCGAATCGCGCGCGCCGCTTCGGTCGCAAATCCTTGTCCCCAATACGCGCGCGCAATTGTGTACGCCACTTCGATTTCATTTGCTCCATCAATCGTCCACGGCAACAACCCACAGCGTCCGATAAATTTGCCCGTTGATTTTTGAATCGTCGCCCACAAGCCCAATTGCGGATTTTTAGGATGACCGTGCATGTGCCATTCCAATTCCTCTTGCGCTTCTTGACGCGTGCGCGGCGCATCAGGAATAAATTTTGTGATTTCGGCGTCGCAATACAATTCCCACAAATCATCCAAATCGGTGGGTTGTTGATGGCGCAGAAAAAGGCGCGGCGTTTCTAGAATTATCAAGTCCACCTAAACCCTGTTCATTACCCACAATGAAAATCTCCCCTCGCCCTGTGGGAGAGGGGCTGGGGGTGAGGGTTATTTTCGAATCAGTCACTACATCCGAAACACGCCAAAATTATTTTTCACCGGCGGTGCGTTTAATGCGACCGACAACGCGAGCGCCAACACATTGCGCGTTTCCGCCGGGTCAATTACGCCGTCGTCCCACAAGCGCGCGGTGGAATAGTACGGACTGCCTTCGTATTCGTATTTTTCTAATGTCGGGCGCATGAATTCTTTTTGTTCTTCCACGTTCAATAACGGTTTGCCTTCGCGTTCGAGTTGGTCTTGTTTAATCGTCAACAAAACATTCGCCGCTTGTTCGCCGCCCATGACGCTGATGCGCGCATTGGGCCACATCCACAAAAAGCGCGGTTGATACGCGCGTCCCGCCATGCCGTAATTGCCCGCGCCGAACGAGCCGCCGATGATGACGGTGAGTTTTGGCACGGACGCGTTGCTCACCGCGTTCACCAATTTCGCGCCATCTTTGGCGATGCCGCCCGCTTCGTATTGTTTGCCCACCATAAAGCCCGTGATGTTTTGCAAAAACAAAAGTGGAATCCCGCGCTGCGAACACAATTCGATAAAGTGCGCGCCTTTGAGCGCGCTTTCGCTAAACAAAATGCCATTGTTGGCGATGATGCCGATGGGATACCCGTGCAGCCGCGCAAAGCCGCACACGAGCGTCGTGCCGTACCGCGCTTTGAATTCGTGAAAACGCGAACCGTCCACAAGGCGCGCGATAATTTCGCGCACATCATACGCTTCGCGAAAACTGCGCGGCAGGACGCCGTAAATTTCTTCGGGCGGATACAATGGGTCTTGCGGCGGTTCGACAGCGACGGACAATCTCGTTTGACGATTCAACGTTTCCACAATCCCGCGCGCGAGTTCCAACGCGTGTTCGTCGTCTTCGGCAAAGTGGTCGGCGACGCCGCTTTTGCGCGTATGCACATCCGCGCCCCCCAATTCGTCCGCCGTCACCACTTCTCCTGTCGCCGCTTTGACCAACGGGGGCCCGCCGAGAAAAATGGTGCCGGTCCCGCGCACAATAATCGCTTCGTCGCTCATCGCGGGAACATACGCGCCGCCTGCGGTGCATGAACCCATCACCGCCGCGATTTGCGGAATGCCCAACGCGCTCATGCGCGCTTGATTATAAAAAATTCTGCCAAAGTGATTAACGTCGGGAAACACTTGGTCTTGCAAGGGCAAAAACGCGCCGCCCGAATCCACGAGATAAATGCACGGCAAAAAATTTTCTTGCGCGATTTCTTGGGCGCGCAAATGTTTTTTCACCGTCAGCGGCAGATACGAACCGCCTTTCACCGTCGCGTCGTTCGCCACAATCATCACTTGCTGCCCATTCACGCGGCCGATACCCGTGACGATTCCCGCGCCCGGCGCTTCGTCGTCGTACAAACCGAACGCGGCGAGCGGCGACAATTCCAAAAAGGGCGAACCGTCGTCGAGCAAACGGTCAATCCGTTCGCGCACAAAAAGTTTGCCTTGCGCTTCGTGCCGCGCGCGATACTTTTCGCCGCCGCCTTGACGCGCCGCATTGATTCGTTCGCGCAATTCGCGCGCGAGCGCGCGGTGAAATTCCGCGTTGGTTTGAAATGCTTGCGAATGAATTTGAATATGCGAATGAATGACGGTCATTGTCCAGTTTTCCAAAATTTTAACGCGACGATCGCCGCGCCGTGAGCTTGCGCGATGCAAAGAATTGTAGCACAAGAAAAACAAAAACCTCCGTTGCGGTAACAGAGGTCTATTGCGCGCCGCGCGCGTATTCCAAAATTCTACGCCGTTCCATTAATCCGGCACAATCACCACTTTGCCAAACTGTTTGCGTTCGATGAGATACTGCTGCGCGGCAGCCAATTCCGCCAAAGGAAACGTGCGGTCAATCACCGCGCGAAATTTTCCCTGCCCGTACAGTTCGAGGATTTGAAAAAATTCGCGATGCGTGCAGCCATTGGAACCCATCAGCGTCAACTGCTGCCAGAACACGCCCCAAATATCCGTCTCGCCCCAACGGCCTGATGAGCCGCCGCACGTGACCAACCGCCCGGTCGGACGCAACGAAGCGATGGATGCTTTCCAAGTCGTTTGCCCCACATGCTCAAAAACCACATCCACCATCCGCCCGTTTGTAAGCTCGCGCACCGCATGTTGAAAATTCGGATTCGCGCTGTAATTGATGACTGCGTCCGCGCCCCATTGTTTCGCCATTGCCAATTTATCGTCGGAGCTCGATGTCGCAATCACGCGCGCGCCGAGCGCTTTGGCGACCTGCACTGCCGCGCTGCCGACGCCGGAACCGACGGCGAGAACCAACACCCATTCGCCGGGCTGCACTTGGGCGCGAAAATTCAACATGTGCCACGCGGTGCCAAACGCCGCCGGCAGCGCCGACGCTTCGACAAAAGAAACGTTTTCGGGCAGTCGCACAATCGCGCTCGCCGGCACGCGCACATATTCGGCAAAACCGCCGTCCACCTGCACGCCAATAATTTTGCGATTGACGCACAAATTATCGTGACCCGCCAAACAAAATTCGCACGTGCCGTCCGAAGTGAACGCGCCCACCAAAACGCGTTCGCCAATTTGCCAATCGTACACCCCGGGCCCCAACGCCGCGACTTGGCCGGACGGCTCCAACCCGCCAATATGCGGCAGCGGCGCCTTGACGCCGTGCGATCCTTCACGCGTATAAATGTCCAAATGATTCAAGCCGCACGCGCGCACGCGCACCAAAACTTCGCCCGCGCTCAATTTGGGTTCATCCACATCTCGATATTGCAGCACATCCAACGCGCCGCGTTTGTAATAAATCGCCGCCTTCATAGTTTCGTCCGTCGCATCTCAATTGCTCCAGCTTGCCGCGCGCATCCCAAAAGCGCAATCGGCAAGCATAAATCCAAAAATTATATTCCAGCCGTTTGCCGTTCCAGCCACTCGCTCCGAATCATTGCATACACGCGCGTCGCGCGCAATCTGCCTTCCACGTCGCGCGCATCGTTTCGTAAAACGCCTTCCAACTTGAAATGACAGCGTTCCGCGACGCGCCAGCTGCGCGTATTCTGGTCGTCCATCCGAATCTCGACGCGTTCCGCGAACAATTTTTCAAATGCAAAATTCGCAACGCCGTTGACCGCTTCGGTAATGAATCCTTGGCCCTCGAATTTTGTGCGCGCCCAATAGCCAATTTCAAAACGCGGCACCTCCCAATCAAAGCGATGCAAACCGCTGCCGCCGACAAAGGCGCCGGAATTTTTCTGAATCAAAAGCAGCGCCAAATCTTCGCGCGCCAAAAATTTCGCGTGCATACGCCGCGCGACGCCCTCTTGAATTTCGGGCGAAATTTCTTGATGCGCCCACGGCATCCACGGTTTCAATTGCGCGAGCGATTCCACAATCGCCTCGTACATCATTTGCCCGTCCCCCGGACGCGGCGCGCGAATCAACAAGCGTTCTGTTTCAAACTGGTCGGGAAAATCTTTGAGAATGGGATTCATGGGATTTTTGATTTCGGATTGCGGATTTTGAATTTTGAATTCTCGCTCACTCGGCGCTCAACGGCAGCGTACAAGTAATCTGCGTGCCACGGCGCGCGTCGCTGGCGACGGCAATCGCGCCGCCGTGCGCTTGAATCAATAATTTGGAAATCGCCAAACCCAAACCGCTATCGGCGTTCGGCGCGGGATTGCTCTGATAAAAACGGTCGAAATATCCCGCCAACAGTTCGGGCGCAATCACCGCCGCGCGATACGCCACTTCGACTTGGGCATAGGCGGACGTTTTGGGCGGCGCGGCTTCCAATTTGGTCACTTCGACGCGCAAATCGCTTTTCAAATTGCTCCGCAGCGCGTCCTCCAACAGATTGCCCAGCGCTTGACGAATCCGCGCGGGGTCGGCGTAAATAAGATACGCCTCGTCCGGCAAAATCGCATGCAAACTAATCTGACGCTGCGACGCGTCGCGGTGATACAACGCGACGGTCTCGCGCGCCAGCGCGTTCAAGTCCACCAATTCGCGCTGCAAAATCAAACCGCCGCTTTCGGCGAGCGCCAACATCCGCATTTCATCCGTCAAATGCGCGAGCCGAATCGTTTCGCCCAAAATCAAATTCAGATGCGCGTCATCGCGCGCAAAATTGCCGTCAAGCAATCCTTCGATATTTTCTTGCAACATCGTAAGCGGCGTGCGTAATTCATTGGCGATATTGCCAATCAATGTGCGGCGCGCGGCGTCGTTTTCATGCAACTGTTCCGCCATGCGATTGAACGAACGCGCCAGCGAGCGCAATTCGCGGGGTCCCTGCTCTTGGACGCGCGCGGAATAATCACCCTGCGCGATGCGTTCCGCGCTGCGCGTCATTTCGTCAATCGGCAGCGACACGCGGCGCAGCGCGGCGACGATAAAAAAAATGCCCGCCGCGCCGAGCGCCAGCGCAATCAATCCGACCGCGCGAATCAAAAATAATTCTTGCGCGCCGACATTGAAAAAACTGCTCGCGCCGGCGACTAACCAAAACGTCAGCGTGCAGCTGCCCACCGCCAACATAAAGAGCGTCCCCCAATACAAACCGAGACGTACAAGCAAGCCGCGCGTCACGGGCGCGGGACGCGCGGGATTTTCGACGGGGCGAACGGAACGGGAACGACTCAACAGAAAGAATCCTTTAACGGCTCACGCTTGATACGCCACGTTGCCGCCGCTGATGGTGCAAGCGACCGTCGCGTGCTGAATTTCGCGCGCGGGAATTTCAAAAATGTTTTGCTGCAAAACGACCACATCGCCGCGCTTGCCGACGGTGAGCGAACCCGCGCGCGCGGCGTCGCCGACGGATTGCGCCGCGCCAAGCGTATAGGCGCGCACCGCGTCCAGCGCCGAAATCTTTTGTTCGGGATACCAACCCTTTTCGGGAACGCCCGCCGCGTTTTGGCGCGTCACCGCCGCGTGAATGCCGCGCAAGGGATCCAGCGGTTCGACAGGACAATCGGAACCGAACGCGAGCGGCGCGCCCGCATCCAGTAGACGCTTGAACGCATACGTCCACGCCGCGCGCGCGGGACCCAACGCCGCATCCGTCACAAACATATCGCTCGGCTGATGCAGCGGCTGCATGGATGCAATCACGTTCAACTCACGAAAACGCGTAACGTCGGACGGATGCAAATGTTGAACGTGTTCGATCCGCAAACGCGCGGCGGCGAAACCTTCCGCGCGCAGCTGCGCGAATACGTCCAACACGCGCGTAATGGCGCGGTCGCCGATGGCATGAATCCATACGTCAATGTTTGACTGTACGGCAAGCCGCGCCGCGTCGAGCAGCGCGTCCGACGGCGTAACGGCGACGCCGCGCTGCGTCGGCGCGTCCGTGTACGGTTCGTGCATTTCGGCGGTGCGCGAACCGAGCGAACCATCGGCAAACATTTTGACGGCTTGGAAACGAAACCATTCGTCGCCCAAACCGCGCTGCAAACCGAGCGCGGCGGCGAACGTCAATTTATCTACGGGAATGGAGTGGACGACGCGCAAAGAGAGGCGCCCGTTCGCGTGCAGCGTTTGCAACGCGCGCATGGCGTTGGCGTCTTCAAGATTATGAATCGTCGTCAAACCGCGCGCATGAGCGTACTGTAGCGCGCGCTGCAATGTATCCGGGCGAAGCGTATTGCCAAACGCGCCGATGCCGCCGCCTAAAAGGTCTATCGCGTTTTCGCGCAAAATGCCCGACGGTTCGCCGTCGGCGTCGTAATCAATCACGCCGCCAGCGGGCGCAAGCGTTGCGCGCGTAATGTTGGCATCGCGCAGCGCGCGCGAATTGAGCCAGACGCTGTGACCGTCTTTGCGCGTGAGAATGACGGGATTGTTCGGCGCGACGGCATCGAGCGCGCGTTTATCGGGAAACGCGGGGGCGTCCCATTCGGCATTATTCCAGCCGCCGCCCCAAATCAAAACATTCGGCGGCGTTTCGGCGACGCGCTCGCGCACACGCGCCAACGCTTGCGCCAAATTTTGGCAGCCGCTCAAATCTACATTTTCCAGCGACTGGGCAAAACCCGTGAAATGAATGTGCGCGTCGGTGAACGCGGGCAGCGCGAGTTTGCCTTGCAAATCAAGCGTGACGCTGTCGCGCGTTTGATAGCGGCGCGCCGTCGCGTCGTCGCCGACGTACAAAATTTCATCGCCGCGTAAAACGAGCGCTTGGGCGCGCGGCTGCGCGGCGTCAAGCGTAACGAAATTGCCATTGTGCAGAATCAAGCTGTGCGCCATCATCCGCGATTGTAGCATAGTCAAATGGGAATGACAATGATTCGAAAAGTATCGGGTGTGCTTTCGATTTTTGGGGTGAACGGTTCGGACGCGGCTCAAGCAATCCATTCCATCCATCGGCCCAGGTGGTCGCAGATGGCGAGCGAGTGTTCGGAACTTTTGCCGTTTTCGTATTTGGTCAATGTCATGGGCGCGGGCCAATCGCTCGGCTCTAACGCGAGGTCATAGAGACACCGGTTCGCGCTCATGTTTGCGAGAATGGAAAAATAATGCGCGCGGGCCGCGTCCGTAAATTGATTCAATACAAAACTGTGAAATAACAAAACGGGGACGTCCGACATGATTGCTTTCAACGCGCGCGGGACCACTTCCAACGCGTTGCCGGGAAACAAGAGGGGGGGATGTTGACGCGCGAGTTCGATGGCGCCCGCCAAGCGCCGCGCGCGTTCCACCTGTTCGGGATAAATCAACGCGCGCAGCCACAACATCGCGTCGTCGTCCAGCACATCTTTGGGGTCGAGGTCAATACCAAACCGCATGATAACGCGCGGCGTCGGATTGTCCAAGGGCGGCCGCATGTCGCCGCGCAATTCGCACGCCAACACAATGTCAGAGGCGCGATTGCCATACAGCTCCGCGTCGCCAAAATCGTACGCGTAATCATCCCAAAACAAATTCAATCCCGCGCTCGCGCCGACCTCAATCAAAACAAACGGCTCGCCGTCCAACTGGCGCGCGAGCAGCTGAAAGGCGGGGAGAAAATAGCTGCATCGTCCGATTTCGTTCACCTGCACGCTGCGCGTCCGTAAAAGTTTTGCCATCTCTTGATAATGCGCAAGGCAAAATTTACGAAAAACCGGATACGGGTCGTCGCGCGTATTGAGTTCGTCCGCCAAATCGGGGAAAAACTCGCGCAAGGGATGCGCGGCGTTTTCCGCTTTCATCAAAAGATAATGCACGGCGGAAAAAAAGAGGTTGGGCGCGGGTTGATTCGGTGGGATATTGGACGCGAGGACGAGCAGTTTGCCGTCGCCAATCAATTCCCGCGAAAGACGAAAATAGAGCGAAGTTTCATCGCCATACACATTCCGCGCATTCCATTCAATGCGCGGGATGAGTTTGTGCTTGTCGGGCGCTTGCAGGGGATTGCTCATACGATTGCGCGCGATTGTAGCACAAGGGCGCGGGCGATTCAATGGAAAAACAGGGCGAAACTCGATTGTTCATCAAATTGAAATGTTAGCCGGGTCACACGACGGAAAATTTTTTGCCCCCCCTCTTGTCCATGCTATAATCGCGCCGATGCGCGCGTGGAACACTCTGGTTCTGGCGGGAATGGTTCTGCTGGCGGCAGCGTGCAACACACCCATCCCTCCGACAACGCCTCCGGTCATACCTACGCTTGTCGGAATCACGCCCGACGCCTTGGCCGCCACAGCCGCGCCCACGCGTCCCACGCCGATTCAGGTTACGCCCCAAGCGACGCGCCCGCTGACGCTGACGCTTTGGGTACCCGAAGAATTTGCGCCCGGCGCAGAGCGCGGCGGTGATATTTTACAGGCGCGCGTGGCGGCATTTGAAAGCGCGCAGCCGGTCAAACTCAATTACGTATTAAAAGCGCCTTACGGCAAAGGCGGCATTGTAGATTGGATCGCGCAGCTGCACGAATTGATGCCGGACCGTTTGCCCGATGCGGCGATTGTGGATTCGCGCGAATTGGACACGCTCCAAAATTTGGGGCTGCTTCAACCTTTGCAGCGCGATTTGCCTTCGGGCGCGTTTTGGGAATTGTTGCCGCCCGCCCAAAGCATCGCGCGGCACGGCGGTATCTGGTCCAATCAACCGTTGGCGCTCGACGCCGAGCATTTGGTCTATGACACGCGCCGCGTCGCCGCGCCGCCCTTGACGTGGCAAGACGTATTGACTACGACCACATCGTTTGCCTTTGCGGCCGACAGCACGGATACGTTTTTGCTGCAATACTTGCACGACGGCGGCTCGTTGGACCCGCGCGCGCATCCGGCGTTCGATTCGGACGTGATGCAAAATATCTTGGATTATTATCAACGCGCGCGCGCGAACGGCAATTTGAGCGAAGCGACGGTGGGCATGAAATCGGCGCGCGAAGTATTGCCGTTGTTTTTGTCGGGCCGCGCGCCGTTGGCGCAAGTGCGAGCGCGCGATTTTTTGAGCGAACGCGCGCATTTACCCAATGCCGCCGCCGCGGCGATTCCTACGCGCGACGGATTGCCCGCCGCGTTGGTTTCGGGTTGGACGTACGTAATCTTGACGCCCAAGCCAGAACGGCAACGCGCCGCCGCTGATTTTTTATTGTCGCTCAACGAACCGACTTTTTTGGCTGAATGGATGCAGGCGGCGCAACTGGCGCCGGCGAGTAAAACCGCGTTCGCGCAAGCGGTGCAGCCAGAAACGTACGCCGCCACTTTGTTGAATTTATTGACGCACGGCATCGTCGCGCCCAGTTTTACCGCGCAGCAGCCGTATGCGAACGCGTGGCATCAAGCCGTCCCTGCGGTATTGAATGGACAATTGACGCCGGGCGACGCCGCCTTGCGCGCCTTGCAAAGCGTGACCCAATAAAAAATTATGTTGGAAACTTTGTTTCGCCAAGATGCCCAACGCCGTCTCGGCGATATTGGCGCCGCGGATATTATCGTCGGGATTCCGACGTACAAAAACGCGCGCACCATTGCGCCGGTCATGCGAACCGTCGCCGAAGGATTGGCGCGCGAATTCCGCCATTTGAAATCGGTCCTCGTCGTCGTGGACGGCGGTTCGCCGGACGATACGGTCGCGGTGGCAAATCAAATGCAGCTGCCGCCGCCGGTGAAACGGCTCGTCATGTCGTATCAGGGCGTACAAGGCAAAGGCAGCGCGGTGCATGCGGTCTTTGAAATGGCGCGCGTGATGCGCGCGCGCGCGGTCGTCATCCTCGAAGCCGATTTGCAATCTATCGCGCCGGATTGGAGTACGCGTCTGGCGCGGCCCATTTTGGAGAATGCTTTTCAGATTGCCATCCCGTACTATTTGCGCCCCCTGCCCGACGGCGCCATGACCGATTTGTTGGCGTATCCCTTGACGCGTCTGTTGTACGGCGCGGACGTGCGTCAACCGATGGGCGGCGAATATGCGCTGTCCGCCGATTTTGCAGCCAAGCTTGCCGCGCGCGATGTGTGGGAAACCGATGTGGCGCGGCACGGCGTGGATATTTGGATTACCACCGTCGCGCTGCTCGAAAACGTAAAACTGTGTCAGGTGCGTCTCGGCGTGAAACTCGACGATAGCCGCGAATTGTCGCTTTCGTTTGACCCGACCTTTGTGCAAGCGATTGGCACGCTGTTTCGCCTGGTGGATATTTACAAACGGCGCTGGTTGGAAAATGTCGCGACGCGCCCCGCGCCGTTTTATGGAAATGGCGTTGCCGCCGAACCGCCGCGCGCGTGGATGCCCGCCGTCACCGCCGCGGCTTTGGGCGACGCGTTCGTCGCCGGCGTGCGGCGTTATCAACGGTTGTGGCGCATCGCGCTGACGCCTTCGACGCGCACAGCCGTCAAAGA
>Ga0226835_1000675_pt1 | contig 30109 bp, 19 predicted proteins | sample LAC_MetaG_1_FD_163627 | JGI IMG/M metagenome (GOLD analysis project Ga0226835, IMG submission 163627) | Anaerobic ammonium oxidizing microbial communities from anammox membrane bioreactor (MBR) in UC Berkley, California, United States -... | ecosystem: Engineered > Bioreactor > Anaerobic >...
CGCCGATGGCCGCGTCGTAGAGATCGCCGAGGGCGCCGTCACGCAAGGCCTCCGCCCCGGCGAGCGTGGTGCGCGCCGCGGCGAGGTCGGAGAGGTCGTTCCCGGCGGCGCGGCCCGAACGCGCGAGCCGCTCGAGGCGTTGCACGGTGCGCTGCGCGTCACGCACCGCCGTGTCGGCCTGATTGAGCGCGAGGAAGCGTTCGCCGGTGAGGTGAGCCGCGGCGTTCTGGACGAGGGTGGTGGTCTCGGCGGAGGAGAGCCCGGCGGCGGCGAGGCGTTGGGGCGCCAGGCCGACGCGGTGGAGGGCCGCGGCGAGTTCGACGGCGGTGGGCGGCTGGGGGTCCTCGGCGTGCCGCGGCAGGAACAGCACGCCGGACGAGGCGAGCAGCAACGCCCCGAACGCGATGAAGGACAGCAGGATCGGCAGGGCGTTGGCGGGACGGGCGAGCGCTCTGAGCATGATGGCACCTCCTGCGGCGGCGCCGGCGCGACGCCGTTCGCCAGCATCCACTCGTACCGCGCCGCGACGTTCGTGTAAAGAGCGCAGACCACAACTTGTCAGAATTGACAAGACTCCCTCGCCGCCGCGGAGCGTGAACTTGTCAATTTTGACAAAGCCCGCGCCGCGTGCGACGCCGCGACTTGTCAAGTTTGACAAGTTGGCGGGATCGCGCTTGCAACGGCCGGGGGGACGCTGCTAGGTTCGGCGCGTCCGAGCGGAACCCCACCCTCACGGGGAGGACGAACGATGTACGCCAAGCGTCTCATTGCCACGCTGATCCTCGCCACGTCGCTTGCTCCAACGGCGGCTGGCCAGGTCCTCCTCGTGGACGACGACTCCCTGACGGAGGTGCTCTTCGACTCTCCCACGCGTGTGCAGGACGTCCGTCCGATCCATCTGCAGCGTGGTGTAGGGATCGACGGGACGCTGTGCGAGGAGCCGCTCTTTGGGTGGGCCGTGGCGGGCAACCCATGGCCGGAGGCGTGGAATGGGCAGAACCGGTTCGGGGTGGTCCGCCTCGACACCGGCAGCTACTCCATCACAGCAGTAGACATGGCGCTCCCCGCCCGCGGGTTCAGTTGGGTGATCGGCCGCACGTACAACCCACGCCAGGAGGTGTCGTCCTACGCCCACAGCAGCGACGGCTACCAGGGCTGGAACTGGATGCAGACGTCCCAGCCGGAACTGGTGTACTTCGACAATGACGCCAACCCGGAGACCGACGAACTCGAAGACATGATCTACCTCGTGTACGGGGCGGATCGGTTCCTGGAGTTCCGCCGCGTCGGCACAGGCGAAGGAGGCACAACGCCGAGCGAGACGACGTTCCGGGGCGTCAATGGAGCGGCGGGGGCGATCGAGTACGTGGCCGGCTCGCCAGACCTGTACGTCTATCACGATCAGAACGGGACGGAGGTGGCGTTCTTCGGCGGGAACACCGCATCCGGCAGAGCCGACTGGCAGATGTGGAAGATCACGGACGCGGCCGGCAACACCGCGTACATCGGGAGCACCACCGCGACGACGGCGGTGACGAACGGATACGACGCAAGCGGGCGCATCCTCCTCGCGTTCGACACCGAGGGCAGGCGGTACACGTACACGTACGACACGGTGGGGTCGCTCACCCGGTTGGTAGAGGTGAAGGCCGAGGAAGACCCCGGTGGTGGCTGGGTCGAGGTGCAGCGCGTCGAGTACGAGTACTACCCCGACCCCGGCACATGCACGAGCAACTACGCCCACGGTGAGGAGGGCGACCTTCGACAAGTCAAGGTCGTAACCCCCGTGAGCGACGGCAGCGCTCCGGACCTCGTCGAGACCACACACTACCGGTACTGGCGGGATGAGGCCTTTGACGACACGAGCGATCCGGACGAAGGCTGCGACTACAACCCAGGAGGTCCACACCTGCTCAAGATGGTCGTGGGCACCGAAGGAGTGCGCAGGTTCGATTACCTGGACGCGACCTTCGACGACGATCACCTGACGGCGTCGGATGCCGATCTGAAGCCGTACTCGGACTTCTTCGGCACCTACCACGACGGGACCCGACGGCTGGCGACGGCCGTGTTCGACGGCGAGTGCGGGTGCGGTGGCGCGCCCAACGGCGTGTACGCCTTCACGTACGACGTCAACCCGGCGTATTCGGACAGCGCCGGGTACGACGTTGACGGCGGCTACGGGCAATGGGCGATTCGGACGGTTGTGGACGGCCCTGACGGGACGGAGTTGTACCACACGGCTGTAGCCTGGACAACGCAGTACTTCGACGAGGTCGGGCAGCCGCTCACCCGCGTCGAATCGGCGTCCGATCCGTCCGTCGCCGGCGGCAATACGTACTGGGTGACGCACGCCTACCGCGACGGTGCGGGGCGTCTGGTCGAGATCGGCTCGCCCGCGCACACCGACTCGTACACGCACGACGACAACGGTGACCCTGAGGGGTCGTTCACGCTCAAGAACACGACGAACAACCGTGACGGCCGGGTGTCCGCGTTCGCGCGGCAGTCGGGTGGCGACTACGACGGCTTTACGCTCTCCGAGGCGCACACGGACGTGTACGACGCCGCGCTGCCGAAGTACCTGCTGTGGTCGCGGACGTTCTTCCAGGACGCCACCAACGGGCTGCACGCCAAGACAGCAGGGGATTTCGAGGTCGTGCGCCCCCTCATCGCCAGCCTCTTCGAGTATCCGAACTTCGTGACCAGCGGCACGACGGGCGCCAACGAGACGCAGTTCGAGTACGAGTTCCACGCCGCTCTCGTGGTCGAGAAGCGCACCATCACCGAGCCGGCGGTGTCCACGGGATTCGCCCCGACGGGCGCGGTGTCGCGCGAGTGGTACGGGGAGGACGGCGAACTCCTGTGGGAGCAGGACGCCGAGGGCACGATCACCTACCACGGGTACGAGCGCGGGCTGGAGGTCCGGACGGTCGAGGACGCGGACACGGGGGTTCTCTCGAACGATGGGGTGACCATCCCCACTGGGTTGTCGAGTTCGGGGACGCTGCACCGTGACACGAACTTCGGTTACGACGCCCAGGGACGGCTGGTCGAGGAGGAACTGCCCAGCGGGCGGCTCGTCACCACGCACTACACGGCGCTGGCGGATCGGCGCGTCGTCGTGGTGACCGTGCCTGAACATTCAGCCGGCACACTGTACGGCCCGGCCGAGTACGAAGTGTTCAACCATGCCGGTGAGACCGAGGCGGCCGGCGTTATCGCGCTCGCGGGCGGAGATACGACCACCAGCCTTGACGACTGGATTGACGAGACCGAGGCCGACGCGATCGCCGCGGTGGTCGAGGGGCAGCTCGCGAGCCTGACCGCGTGGGTCTACTCGGGCTCGGGCCGGAAGGCCCTCGAGCAGCGCGTGTTCCACGTGATTCCCGCCGACATGAGCGGGGCGTCGGACACGAACTCGGATGTCACGCAGTACGGATACGACCACGCGGGACGACTCGAGAGAGTGCTTGACCCGACCGGCACAGAGGTGTTCCGGGCCTACACGGCGCGCGGCCAGCTCGCCAAGGTCGGTCTGCGGGCGGAGATCCGCGGAGGGGGAGCGCTCCCGGACAACCAGATCATCTGGGTCACGGAAGGTGGCCACGGCGGCGGCTCCCCCGGTGACGGCACGGGCGGACCGGGGGGCGGCGACGGCGGCGGGAGCGGCGACAGCGATGCGCCGCCTACGTCGGCCGAGTGCTACAACCTCGTGCAGCATGTGCAACAGCAGTACACAAAGGTCTACCTCAACTACCGCGACGAGGTCATGCTCGTCGAGACGCCCGACGGGCCTGCGTTCTTCTACAAGCGAGACAATCTCGGCCGCGTGACGGCTGTCGGCGTGTACGACGATCTTTCGGACATCGACAACGGAGACTGGAAGACGACCGACCCGATCGCGGAGACGACCGGCCGCCGCGCGCTCGTCGAGGCGGTCTACGACGCCCGCGGCAACCGCCATCGCGTGACGCGCCACAAGATCAGCCAGACCGGCGCGGGGACAAGCTCGGACTCGCTCGACGCCGACACGTGGTTCGACGGACTCGGCCGGCCGATCAAGGAGAAGGGCAACCAGCTTGTCAAGCGCCTGTACGACCCCCTCGGCCGCGTCCGGCGCGAGTACGTGCTGGCGAAGGACAACGACACGGCCTATGCGCACGCCCTCGACGTGGCGGGCGACGTCGTGCTGGAGGAGCGGGCCTGGGGCTACGACGTCATGGACAACGTCCTGCTTGCGCTCCGTGTCGACCGCTTCCACGACAGCACGACCACTCTGACCGGACCCCTGGACGAGAACGACGAGACCGGCGGTGACGGCGACGACCTGAAGGTGACGGCCGCGGACCTGAACGGGCGGCCGCAGATCACGGCCTTCTGGTACGACCACCTCGACCGCCTCACGGATGCGGCTGCGTACGGCACGAACGGCGGCTCCACGCTCGACCGGAACAGCCTTTCCGTTCCAGGACGTCCCACCGGCTCGTCCGTGCTGCTCACGAGCCATGAGTACGACGACGCCGGACGGCTGGTCGAGATGGTCGATCCGCTCGACCGCTCGACCGTCTGGGCCTACGACGACGCCGGGCGGGTCACGAAGGTCGTGCGCAACTATGTGGACGGCACTCCGGGCGGCGGCACGCTCGGCGACGAGGACCAGGTCACGGAGTTCGAGTACTGGACGGGCACGGACGACTACGGCACCGGGCGGCTGCGCAAGATCATCGCCAAGAATCCCGGCGAGAGCGACCAGATCACGGAGTACGTCTACGGCGTCGGCTCATCCAACGGCCCCAACGGCGAGATCGTGATGGACATCACGGCCGGGCACCTCCTGAAGAAGGTGGTCTACCCGGACAGCTCGGACCCCGACGAGGACGCGGTCTGGTTCGGCTACGACCGGGGCCTGCTCGTGAACCAGATGATCGATCAGGCGGGCAACGCCACCGTCATTCTCTACGACGAGTCCAAGCGCGAACTGGACCGCTATTTCCCCGTGATCCAGAGCGGCTTCGACACTCGCGTCGACCGCGTCGTGCGCGAGTACGACGGTCTCGGTCGGCTCAGCACCGTCACGCAGAAGAACGACACGACCGTCCTCGACCAGATCGCGCTCGAGTACGACGGCTGGGGCGAGCTCGCCGCGTTCACGCAGGATGTCAACTCCGCCATCGACGGCGACGCCTTCACCGTCGAGTACGAGCACGCCAAGCACACCGCCGGGCCGAACCTGATCCACCGCTCGAAGATGGTCTACCCCGACCTGACCGAGGTGCTGTTCGACCCTGGGAACCCGCTCAACGTCAACCACGCCGTCTCGTACTTTGCCGGCCGCTGCGACCGGGTGCGGGTGAAGGTGGGCGGCTCGCCGGTGACGGTGGCGCACTACGACTTCCTCGGCGTGGACCGGGTTGTAGGGACGACGCACTTCTTCGGCGGCGGCGACGTCCACTCGCGCCACTACGGCTCGACCAGCGGGAGTTACCCGGGGCTCGACGCCTTCAACCGGGTGGTGACGAGCCGGTGGAGCAAGGAGCGAGCGTCCGGCGCGCCGGTGGACTGGTACCTCGAAGACATCGTGTTCGACAAGAACTCGAACATCACCCGGACGGAGCACGGGTATTTCGGCCTGCTGGACGCCGCGTTCGTGATGGACGGTCTTGACCGTCTGCGCGGGATCGAGGTGGGCGACTGGACGGGGAGCGGCATCGACTCGCCGGGTCGGATGGGCGAGGTCTGGGACCTCTCGCACCTCGGGAACTGGGCGACGCACGGCCTGGACCTCGACGGCGACGGTGACTTCACCGGTTCGGGGGAGTTCGAGGACTTCCGCACGTTCAACACGGCCAACGAGCTGACGCAGCGTGCCCTGGACACGGACGGGGACACCAACCCGGACATGACCCTGACGCCGGGGCACGACGCCGTCGGCAACCTGATCGACGACGGCGACAACTACCTCTTCGTCTACGACACCCGCGGCCGTCTGACGCTGGTGACCGACCGCGACGAGCCGCCGAACACGGTGGCGGAGTTCCGGTACAACGGCCTCGGCTACCTGATCGGCGAGCACGTGGACTTCGACGCCAGCGGCGAGGTGGACGGAGACGATCCCTGGCGCTGGTTCGTGTATGATGAGCGTTGGCGTGTGATCGCGGCGTACCGGGGGACGGACGAGGCCGTCGAGTCGGACGCGAAGGAGCGGTACGTGTACCACGCGGCGGGGTACAGGTCGTCGGGGTCGTACATCGACGACCTGGTGCTGCGCGACCGCGACGCGGTGCAGCCCGAGGCCGACCCGGCGAACACGGACCCGGCCGAGACGTGGCTGTTCGAGAGCGACGGCGTGCTCGAGGAGCGGGTCTTCATCTGCCAGAACTGGCGTGCGGACGTGGTGCTGGTGGTCGATTCGTCCGGCGCGGCGGTGCAGCGGGCGTGGTACACGGCCTACGGCGTGCCGACGGGGGCCGACCGGGCCGACCTGAACGGCGACGGCGTGGTGGACTCGGCGGACGCGTCGGTGTTCAGCGCGTGGCACGTGGCGAGCGACGTCCGGGCCGACTGGAACCTGGACGGCACGGTCAACAGCACGGACACGATCGCGTACCTGAACGCGTACAACTCGGCGGCGACGCTGGGCGGGCGCGGCGTGCTGTCGTCGGCCGCGCTGGACCTGCGCGTGGGCTACGCCGGCTACCGCTGGGACGGCTTCACCGGCCGCTACCACGTGCGGCACAGGGTCTACGAGCCGTACCTGGGGATGTGGCAGAGCAGGGATCCGATCGGATACGATGGGAGCACGCTGAACCTCTACGAATACGCAAACAGCAACCCACAGGCTTGGTTGGATCCTTGGGGGCTTATAGGGTTATGCGTGGCGTGTGCCCAGGAGGGAACTCAGCCGGAGAAGAAGAAGCAGAAGCCGTGGACTGGACCTGGTGATCCTCCGAATAAGGATGACTGGGAAGACCCCATTAGGGACATTCTAGATGATCCGTTGTCGCCCAATCCGATCGATCAGCGCAGAATTACAAAGAAAGAGCTAGATGACGTGAAGAAAGACATCAAAGATCTCGCAACACCCAACTACACTTCCCCTATCGCGACAGCGTTGCGTTGCATCAAGGTCTGGACGCGAGACCTCTTTCGAAAGAAAAAAGACAAAGAAGACGATTCAAAGAAATGAGTACAATTTCGGCATCTAAAATGGCGTGCAGCGAGCGAAGTCATCCATCCATGCCGCGGCCCACCGGCTACCTTTTCATCGCATGGCTAATGACGCTAACTTATTGTCATGCAGCACTAAGCATGGCCACTCATATATACGCAAAGAGATTCGCCCCACCCATCGCGTTTGGCCTTTGGGGGGCATTGTCGACGTCAAGTGGAGGACAATCAGAAGTGTCCACGGCTACTACTTTAGAAACCGAGCGACCCGCAGAGGTAATGCTCGATAAACAAAAGGATTGCATTGTCACCGTTTGGAGCGCTGGAATTGACTCGAAGACTATGGTATTAAAACGCAATCGAGCGAGAGGCGTCCTTGTCAAGGATCTCGGCATAGTTACGGTTGAGCACGTAGTTCACGGAATGACTGAAATCAACGTTGAGTTTTTTGATGGCAAGCGGCATTTGCCACATCATGTTGCGTCATTAGACGTTGGGCTGGACCTGCTTGCATTGGCGTTTCCTGGCGCAAGCGATAACGGCTATGAAATTAGGTCGGATCCACTGCATCTTGGTGATGCATTGCATTTCTTTGTTTCCAGGCCAGAGGATGATGTTGACAAAGCCCCGGTTACGATTAGCAGCCGAGTCGAACGGATTTCGACCATCATCGGTGTTGGCGATGTATACCTGATTGCATTCTCGGACGGCGAGGCGGTTAGCGGTTCGCCCGCATTTGATGACCAAGGCTTCGTTGTCGGCGTTATTGGAGGCACATTGGGAAGTGATGCCATATATGTGATACGCGTTCAGCCATCCACAATACACGATGATCAATGGATACAATGGGCCGATTACGCGACGAACCCGAGGGTTGGCTTAGCCAAAGCCCGGGCGATGAGATCCGAGAGTATGCAGCACAGATCATTTGGAAGATTGCAAGACGCGCGCGATCAATTAAATGAAATCATGAAGATCGCACCTGATTATATCCTGGCGAAGGCAACCGCGGCAGATATAGATCTTAGGCTGGGACATGTCCGAGAAGCGGAAGAGCTTTACACGCAGGTTTCCGCTAACCTATCGTTTGCGCCTAGTGTTTGGTGGTGGCTAGCGAGATCTCGGGAACACCTTGGGAACTTTGAAGGAGCAATTGAAGCATATGATGAGTTCCTGTCGCTCGAGCGGCTTGTATCGGAGCCGGAACAATCTGAGGCGCAATATCGGTTAGGTTGTGCCATGATTGCCGTCGGACGTATTCAAGAAGGCACTACGGCTTTGTCTAGAATAGCGGGGGCTTCAGAATACAGCGCGGGGTTACGGGCAATCTGCGAAAAGTTGCTTGTGCTGAAGGAATATGAAGCAGTTTTGCAAATCGCTCATGCCATGCCAGACATGAAGGGTGGGACGCTCGCAGTGCGTGCTATGGCTCGTCAAGGGCAACTGAAAGAAGCAGTTACTCTGTTGAGGGAGACGCGGGATTTCCAGGGGAGCCCCATTGATGAGAACTTGGCGTGGGCCGTAGTGCTACTCGATTGCGAGATGTACGAGGAGTCGTTAGAGCGAGCTCGACTCGCTGTCGAGCACGACGAGGACAATCCTGAGGTATGGTATGTCCTGGGTAGGACCTTGGAGAGAACAAGCAAGCACAAGCAAGCGGCTGCCGCGTTTCATCGCGCTCTTGAAATACAACCGGAGTACTTTCAAGCTTGGTGGCGGGTTGGCTATGTGCTGTTGGAGCAAGGTGACCGCGTCGCTGCTGTAAGCAGTTTGTCGCGCGCATTTGAACTGCGCCCTGATCAAGCTTGGCTTGCACGAGTGTTGTGTGATCTTCATTTGCAGGACGGGAAGTGCGATACTGCTCTCGCCGTTGCGAGCATGCACGCGGATGCGTGTGCTCGCAGCGCCAGTGCGTTGTTGATTCTTGGTGATGTGCTGATTAAATGCGATGAACCAAGGAGGGCTGTCCAGATGCTTGAGGAGGCGCGGACCAAAGGGGAACATGCAGTGCCTGTTCTTGCTGGTTTAGTTCGCGCATTGCGTGACTGTGGACGTGAGGAAGAAGCCGATCGTGTAGAGGAAGAGTTGCGTCGTCTGGCTCACAATCGAGAGATTGATTGTGATGATATGATGAAGTTGAAGAGTGATTTCTGAAATAACCGTCCTATGCAAATACTCGAGCAGGCGATCCATGCGGTGTTTCCGGCGCAGTCTTCGCTCACGCGGCCTTCCAGTAGTAGTGCTTCAGGACGCCGCCGAGCCGCTCCTCGCACCGGATACGGCCAAACTGGATCGGTCCGGCGCGGATCGAGGGTCGTTCTCCCAACGGCGTGGCGAACCCGAGCGACGAGTGCGGGCGTCGGCGGTTGTGGTAGTCGATGTACTCGTCCAGGAGATGATCCAGATGCCGGGTCCCGAGCACGACGAAGTGATCGAGGCACTCGGTCTGGATGCTCTGGATGAGCCGCTCGACGTGGGCGTTGAGGTTCGGCGAGCGGTGCGGAAGCTGCACGGACTTGATGCCGGCCTCGGCGAGTGCTTTGCCGAATGCACCGTCACCTGCGGCGAACTTGCCGTCGCGGTCGCGGAGCAAGAGCCTGGGCTTGGACATGTCCCTGGGCAGCGAGGCGACGAACCGCCGGATCACCTCTTCGCACCAGGCCGCGTCGGGATTCGTAGTGCTTGTCGATACGTGAGCCCGGCGGGTCCTAGGGTGCACGAACACCAGCGCGAACGCGTACTTCAGGCCCGTGGCCGTCAGCACGCGGAGGGTCAGGAAGTCGCAGGCCCACAGGGTCTTGGCGTGCGCCTTCAGGAACTGGTCCCACGTCCGCTCGCCGCGGGCCGGGCCGGTCGGCAGCCCTGCCTGCTTCAGGACGTTGACGACCGTGGATCGGGAGACGCCGCCGATTCCGAGCTTCTTGAGTTCGCCGAGAATCCGCACGTAGCCGAACCCGGTCTCCCGCGCGATCCGCAGCACGATCGTCCTGACCTGCTCGGGCGTGCGCGGGCGGCCCGGCCTGGGGGCGGGTGCCTTCCGTTGCTTCGGCCGCTTACCGGCCTGGCGCACCCACTTCAGGAATGTCTCGGGCCTGACGATCGAGACCAGGGACCTGATGGCCGTACCGAGCGGCTTTCCGAGCCGGACCAGCCGCGCTCGCTCCTGCGGCGTGACCCTGACCTGGCCGGCGATCTTCGACCGAAGGACCTCGTTCTCCGCTTTCAGGTACTGGACTTGCCGGTGGAGCTCGTCCCGCCCGGACCCGGCCAGGATCGTGAGCAGGCGGCGGATTGGGTTTGGCATCGCGGCATTGTCGCCGATCGGTGGACCCGGTGCGCGGCTGGCCGGCGATGGAACCTGGTACGTCCATGTCCGTCGGCTGTCGTCAGCCCGTCCGGACCGCGCCGGAACGGCATCGCTGCGCTCTCGGCCTGTTCACCAGCGGGTCGATGGTTCTTCTACCGCCGCTTGGTTAGCGCATCGAGAGCGCGGGATGGAGTATTTGCACACCGGCCCCAGTCCGAACGGCGGGCGGCATCCGCCGCGTGCCGAGCCCCGCGGCGGACGCCTGTGACCCGCCGACCGCGTTCTTGGTAGCGCCAAGCCTGTTAACCGGCCGAACGAAGCCGAAATGGTGGCATCGGACCAGAGAGAACCGTTTGAACCCGTTCCGATCGGGGAGCTTTCGAGGCCGCCGCGGAATCGCGGCGGCGTTTTGGTTGACGGGTTGGACCCTCGCGGAGCCCCTCCGGCCATCGGCGGGCCAAGCGACGCAAAGCCCGGTCCTGGCGGGGTTTACGGCGCCCGAGGCCACTTGTCAGCCGCGCCCGCCGCGCTCTCGATCTTGAAGCCGAATCTCGGGGTCCGACGGCAACCCCGACGGTTGCTCTCGCCCCACCGGCGGCAAGCGTTGCTGAAAGGGACACGGATCGTCCTCGTCGGCGGTGAGCCCAATGCTCCCGCATCTGAGAAACTCGCAGAAGCATTCGGCCTGACGGATGTGGAGTGGGTTTCCCTGACGGAGCATGGCTCTGGTGTGCCCATGCGGGCACCAATTGAGAGTCCACAGACCTCGCTGGTGGCGGTGATCCGACGGACTCTGCGGACATGACGGCGGACGATCGCATGGAAGAGCTCGCGAGCATCCTTGCACGCGGCATCCTGCGCCTGCATGGGCGATCCTGCGTGAACAGGCCGCCGTCGCGGAACCTCGAAGAATCCTCGCCGACATGCCTTGAACTGTCCGCACCTCCTCGCCCTGATGGCGTCGCCGGTTAACGGCGAGAGAAAGGAGGCGATGCGTGGCGTTGAACGTCGGCCAGATGGTGAGCGAACTGCGGCGCATGACCGTGACGGAACTGCGGCGGAAGTACGCCGAGGTCTTCGGCGAGCAGACACGCTCGTACCACAAGGACTACCTCATCCGGCGATAAAGTCCTGAATCATGCGCACTTTGACAAGGAGGGGTCTCCCGCTGGAAGGTGGTGTTGTGGAAGCACTTACCTGACAGACGGGAGAGCCCAATGGAGAGCGTAGCGAGCGGAGCGGCGGCGGCAAGGGACGTGGCGGGCGAGGGGCGTCGTGAGGCCCTGGCCGGTGCGATCGTGGTGGACACGGGACAGGTGCGGGGCCACCTGGACCGGGTGGTGCGGGGCGCCGTGGAGGAGACGCTGAACAAGCTGCTGGACGAGGAAGCGGACCGGGTGTGCCGGGCGCAGCGGTACGAGCGTTCGCCGGAGCGGCAGGACACGCGGTCGGGGAGTTACGAGCGCAAGCTGCAGACGAAGGCGGGCGAGGTGACGCTGAAGGTGCCGCGGCTGCGGCGGCTGCCGCTGGAGACGGCCATCATCGAGCGGTACAAGCGTCGGGAGAGCTCGGTCGAGGAGGCGTTGATCGAGATGTACCTGGCGGGCGTGTCGATGCGTCGGGTCGAGGACATCACCGAGGCGTTGTGGGGGGTGCGGACCAGCGCCAGCACGGTGAGCACGATGGCGCAGAAGGTGTACGGGCAGATCGAGGCGTGGCGGAGCCGGCCGATCGAGGGAACGCACACTACCCATCCGGCGGATCGTGTGGCGCGTCCAAGCCAACGCCGAGGGTGGGCTTCCCGAGCGGGCGCGGGAGCGGGGCGCTCAAGAAGTTCTTCACCGAGTCGTTCCGCGGCGTGCTGATCCACGACTTCTGGCGGCCGTACTCGTCGGCGCTGCTCGAAGGGCCCGGCGAGCACCAGTGCTGTCTCGCGCACCTGCTCCGCGAGCTGGAGCATGTGGACGAGCACGCGCTGCCGCACAAGCCGCCCGACCGGGCCGAGGAGTGGTGCGCGTTCGTGAAGATGCTGCGTCGGCTGCTGCGCGACGGCATCCGCCTGCGACGACGCGAGGACTTCACGCCGGGAGGGTACCGATCGCGGATCGTGCGCCTCGACGAACGGCTGCGCACGCTGGCGGAAGGCGTCTACGACGACCCCGACGCCGCACGCCTGGCGGCGCGGCTGTCGAGACATCAGGACGAGCTGTTCACCTTCCTCGACCGTCCCGAGGCGGACTGGAACAACAACCTCGCCGAGCGGATGATCCGCCCCGCGGTGATCCTGCGCAAGAGCAGCCAGTGCAACCGGAGCCACCGCGGGGCCGCGACCCAGGCCGTGCACATGACCATCCACCGCACCCTCAAGCTCCGCGGCCACGACCCCCAGCGGGCCATCGCCGACGCCCTCACCGCCTACGCCGCCACCGGAACCCTGCCGCCGTTCCCCCCGCCGACCGTTGCAGACGGCTGAAGAGTTACCTGTTACGGAGGACGACGAATGCGCATCATCGAGCGGGAGGCGGGCGACCTGAGCAGGCTCAGGGAACTGGCGAGACGCGAGCGGGACGCCGAACAGCGGGATCGGCTGCGGGCCGCGGCGTTGGCGGTCGAGGGGTTCGAGACCGCGGAGGTCCAGCGGATGCTCGGACGCGGTAGGGGCTTGGCAGAACGCTGGGCTTTCGCCCCCCTCACGCACGAGACAATCGTGTGATTGCTCATCCGCCTTCGGCGCCATCGACCTCGGACGACTCATCCGCCCCCGCTTCGGCCGAACGCCCGGAGGCGTAGTCACCGACCAGCACGAAGTTGTGGCGGCGGATCAGGTTCGCCAGCGAATACGGCGATTCGCCCGTCGCGACCGAACGGAGCCGCTCCTGTGCGTGGAAACGCTCCACACGGTCGCCCGACTCACGGTACCGCTCCAGCGTCAGGGGCACGAACCCGTCGATGCGAACGACCACCAGGCTGCGGGCCGCGGGCACGGGCACGGCCAGGTAGCGGTCCGGGGCCGGCACGCTGTCGATGGGCACGGTCGGGTCGATCCGCGACGCAGCCGCGTAGACCGCGCGGCAGAACTCCGGCGTGCCGAACGAGAGGCCCTCCGGCCGCAGCGCTTCGCGGAACACGTTGACCCGCGCCTGAATCCGTGAAGCAGGAGTGGGATCACTCGGGTTGTCGGGGTTCGGCTTGAAGTGTTCCTCGGCGAGTGCTTCGAGGCCGGACTCCGCGGCTTGCGCGGCGATCTCATCGGCCCGGGCCGCCAGACGCTCGTACGCCCGCAACGCCCGCCAGTCCCGCTCCACCACTGACGGGTCCTGCAGTTCCTCGATCGAATCCGGCGTCTTCGCCAGCGAGGCGTCGAGCACCGTGAAGTAGTACCGGTTCCCCTGCGAGTCACGGAGCGTTACGTCGGCGTACGGCACGCCGACCTGCAGGCCCAGTTCGTTCGGACCTGCCAACTCGCGCACCGCCCCGATCAACTGCACCGCCGACACTTCCTGCGTCCCCACCCGGGCACGTGCCGTGCCGATCCCCTCCAGGGCGAGCAGGTCCGCGGCCGTGAGCCAGTCCGCCGCCTTGATCCAGACGGCCGGCAGCGGGATGGTCACGCCCTCCGCGTCTTTCACCGCCTGCACGACCGCTTCCGCAATGGCGACGAGGTCCGGCCGCCGCGTCGCCCAGTCCGGCGGCAGCACGCGGTACCCGTCGGCCGTCGGCAGTTGGCGGACGGCCCGCGCGATCTCGGCCCGGACCGCAGCGTCCGCCGTGTCGAGAACGCGTGTGGCCTTCGTGTTCAGCAACTCGCGTTCGATCAGCGGTCGTTCCGCGTCGAACTCGCCCGGATACCGGTCGCGGTTCTGCGAGTGGTGCTTCATCAGGTCCACGAGGTCGAGTCGGATCGCGCCCTCGATCTCGCTCCGGCTGAGCCGGACGTACTCGAGTTTCACCCTCGGCGGCAGCCGGTACCCGATGCCGACCTCGCCGCTGCCCGGCTCCAGTTCCCTGTAGCGGTTGAAGTGCTCCACCAGTTCATCCCGCGTCGGCTCGCCCGCCCCATCGGCCAGTTCGTCGGCCGTGAGTTGCAGGCAGGCGGTCGCGGCGTGGTTGAGATACTCGCTCGCGACCTCGTAGCCGGCACGATCCGAGTAGCGGGCCGCCCGCTGGTACGCGTCCAACATGCGGATGATGCCGCGGGCCTTGGCGAGCGCGGCATCGAACTGGTCCAGGGTGAGACGTGCCGACCCCGCGATGGACATGCGCCGAGAAACCAGCGCCGCCTGGTACTCGCGGACCATCTCCTGCCCCTGCTCGGACGCGAACTGCTGCGCGATGAAAGCGTCCATGTTGGGGATGAAGGACGCGAACTGCTGGTACTGCCGGTACAGGTCGTTGATGACGAAATCGCTCGCGAGGTCCGGGATCCAGTCGAGACCGTCGTCAGGCCCGCCCACGTACCCCGCCTGCTCCGCCTCACGCGCGAGCAACAGCCAGTGCGCGTCCCGGGCGTCGCGGTCCACGAGGTTCGCCATCATGGGCAGGAACTCGCCGATCGCCGCGGCCTCCTGCGCCGCCAGCGTCATGTCCCCGACCGACACCTTCTCGCCGTCGAGTCGGCCGGCCGTCCGCTTCATGGGGTTCCCCGTCATCCCCTGGATGGCCTGGGGCACGAGGAAGACCACCATCAGCAGCGCGCCGCCGATGACGAGTATGTACTTGTTGTACTTGCGCAGGAACCTGAGCATCGTGCCTTGTCGCTCCTCGCGGCGCGCCGCACGCGCCGGGGCGGTCGATCAGCGGTAGAACTCGATGATCAGGTTGGCGTTCACGTCGAACGGGATCTGGTCGGGCGTCGGCAACGCGACAACCCGAGTCGTCAGTTCCGACGGGTTCATGTCCAGCCATCCCGGAACCTCGTGCCCCGAGAGCGACTCCATGTTCTCCCGGACCAGTTTGTGCGTCCGTGACTTGACGGTCACCACGTCGCCCACCGACACGAGGAAGCTCGGCCGGTCCGTCTTGCGCCCGTTCACCAGCACGTGCCCGTGCGCCACCAACTGCCGCGCCGCCCAGATCGTCCTGGCGAGGCCGGCCCGACGCACGACGTTGTCCAGACGCCGCTCCAACAACTGCAGCAGCAGTTCGCCGCTGTTGCCCTGGAGCCGGTTCGCCTCGTCCACCGTGCGCCGGAACTGCCGCTCCGAGACGTGGTAATGAAAGCGCAGCTTCTGCTTCTCGTTCAGACGGATGCCGTAGTCACGCAGGCGCCGGCCGCGGTAGCCGTGCATCCCCGGCGGGTTCAGGGCACGCTTCGACGTGTGCTTGGGGTTGTCGGCGATCGGAACGCCGACGCGGCGAGACAGTTTGACCTTCGGTCCGGTATAGCGGGCCATCTGATTCTCCGTCCTTCTCCGGCGTTGGGCCGGGGGGCGCCACGGGATTGCACAGGCCCCGCTGTGGCGATCGTCCCGGTGGCCGCGGCTGCGGGCGGGGGTCGATCCGGGCTGGGGCCGCCTATTGAAGGACACATCCGAAGGGCGGTCAAATCCGGGACCACCGGGCAAGGAGCCGCTGCGAGACTGTCGCCGCCCGGCGGTTCGCTATAGTGAGGCGACCGCTGCTGAACAGCCGCGGCCCGCTCCCCGCACTCCCCGCTCCGCATGTCAAGGACGATCCCGCTCTCGGTCCTGCGCGATCCGGCTCAACGGCCGCGGGCGGTCGCCGTGGGGCGTGAGGCAAAGGAAAAGTGCGGCGTCTTCGGCGTGTGGGGGGACGAGCATCCTGCCGACCTCGCGTACCTCGGCCTCTACGCCCAGCAGCACCGCGGCCAGGAGTCGGCCGGCATCGCCGTCTCGGACGGGCAGCGCCTCGCCGGACACACCGGCATGGGTCTCGTCCCCGACGTCTTCAACCGGCAGGTCATGGGCACACTCGGGTCCATCGGCCGCGCGGGGGCGATCGGACACACCCGCTACTCGACCTTCGGCGGCTCGCTGGCGTGCAACGCCCAGCCGCTCCTGGAGTCCTACGTCGGCGGGCAGGTCGCGGTCGCGCACAACGGCAACCTGATCAACGGCGCCGCCCTGCGCGCGGCCTTCGAGGAGCAGGGCCACATCTTCCACTCGACGAGCGACACGGAAGTCGTCGTGCACCTGCTCGCCTCACCGGAGCAGCAGAAGACCCCGGACCCGGTCGCCGCAACGCTGCGCAGGCTCCAGGGCGCGTTCAGTCTCGTCTTCCTCTTTCCCGATCGGATTGACGCCGCGAGAGACCCGTGGGGTTGGCGACCTCTGGTGCTCGGCGAGGTCGAGCGCGACGGACGAAGCAGCCCCGTCGTAGCGAGCGAGACGGTCGCGCTGGACGTTGTCGGAGCGCGGTTCATCCGCGAGGTCGAGCCGGGCGAGATCGTGACGCTCAGCGACAGAGGCGTCGAGAGCAGGCGGTTCGCGCCGCCGGCGGATCGGCTCGCGCATTGTGCTTTCGAGCATGTCTACTTCGCCAGCCCGGCGAGCGTGCTCTTCGGGCAGAACGTGCAGGAGGTGCGAGAGAGGCTGGGCGAGCGGCTCGCCGACGAGGCCCCGGCCGACGCCGACTGGGTGATGCCGATGCCCGACTCGGGGCGTTCCGCCGCCGCCGGGTTCGCTCGGCGCAGCGGGCTCACATACCGCGAGGGCATCGTGCCCAACCGCTACGTGGGGCGGACCTTCATCAAGCCGACGCAGGATGAACGCAGGGCGGCCGTGCGACTCAAACTGAACGTCATCTCCGAGATCGTCCGCGGCCGCCGCATCGTCGTCGTGGACGACTCGATCGTCCGCGGCACGACCACGCGGGAGAAGATGCAGCAGATCAGGCAGGCCGGCGCAAAGGAGATTCATCTCCGCATCTCCTGTCCCCCGATTCTGCACCCGTGCTACTTCGGCATCGACTTCGCGACGCGAGAACAACTCATCGCGCACGGCCGATCCGTCCAGGACATCCGCGCGTACCTCGGCGTGGACTCGCTGCACTATCTCTCGCTCGAAGGCCTGCTCAGTTGCATGGCGCGTCCGTCGGACGACTACTGCACAGCCTGCTGGGACGGTCGCTATCGCCTCGACCCCGACAAGCCCGAGACCGGTGTCGTTATCGAGAGCGATCAGATGCGCATCTTCGGATGATTGCCCTTGATTCAACGGTATGGGACGCGCCCTCAACCGGGGGATTCCCCTTCAATGCTCTCGTCGGGAGCGCATCGACTGGACGCACCGCACGCGCTGAGGGAACTCGCGTGCCCTTCGTGCGTAGGCCTCATCATCAGGCTCGCGGGGCTCAACGGGGATCGGCATCACTCGTGCCGAAGCGAACGCGAATGGCGCGGCCGACCGCCGGGAACGAAGGGCGGTTCGCGCCGGTTTCGGAGGAGCGCGGGCTGGTGATGAGCGAGGACGCGACCACACTCACGCTCGGGCACTCGCCCGACGGCGACGACATGGCCATGTGGTGGCCCCTCACGGGCATGCGCGATCCGAGCGGAAGCCCTGTGAACGGCGACTCGGGCCGACCTCGCGTGAATACCGCCCCGTTCGCTTTCGACACGCTCGCCGACGACGTACACGAGCTGAACAAGAGGGCCTTCCGGCAGGGCGACCTCGACGCCACAGCCGTCAGTGCCGCCACGTACCCCTTCATCAGCGACCGCTACGTCGTCACCGCGTGCGGCGGCTCCTTCGGCGAGGGTTACGGCCCGCGCGCCGTCGTGAGGGCAGATTCGCCCATCTCATGCGAGGACGACCTGCGCGACGAGTTCCCGCTCGTCGCGATCCCCGGCGCGGACACCACCGCGTTCATGGCCCTTTCGCTCCTCCTCGGCCGCAGGCCGCGCTTCGTCGAGGCTCGATTCGACCTCATCCCCGACATGGTCGCCAAGGGCGAGGCCGACGCCGGTCTGCTCATCCACGAGGCACAACTCACCTTCGAGTCCGTCGGCCTGCGGGAGGTCGCCAACCTCGGCCAGTGGTGGGCACGCGAGAAGGGCATCCCCCTCCCGCTCGGGCTGAACGCCGTCCGACGCGACCTCGACCTGCGCTTCGGCGGCGGCACCGTCGAGCACGTCGCCGACGTGTTGGGCGAGTCCGTGCGATTTGCCCGTGCCCACCGCGACGATTGCCGAAGACTCCTCCTCCTCCACGCCGACAACCGCCCAGAATGGCGCGATGACGCGCTCGTGGATCGATACCTCTCGATGTACGTCAGCCCCATGTCCGAGGACATGGGCGACGCCGGCCGCGAGGCCCTGCGCGTCCTGTTCGCCGAGGCCGGAGCGGCGGGACTTTGCCCCGAGATCGGCGAGGTCGAGGTCGTCGGATAGCGCCGCGGTGCAGCGAACCGCGGGCGTGGACCCGGGTGGTCGCCATCACCTCGCGGGTAGACTCCGGGATGGAGTTTGTCCGACTTGACTGGGGCGTCGGCGTTCGGCTGAGCGGGGGCGATGTGCTGCCCATCCGCCAGGTGATCGGCATCGGACGCAACTACGCCGAGCACGCCCACGAGCAGGGCGCGGACGTTCCCGACCGCCCGATGGTCTTCACCAAGAACCTCGGCACGCTGTGCATGCACGGCGACGACGTTCTCATCCCGCCCTGCTGCCGCGATCCGGCCACCGGCGGCGAGCAGACCGATTTCGAGGCCGAACTCGGCGTCGTGCTCGCCAGGCCCGCGCACGACACGCCCGAGTCCGACGCCCTCGCGCTCGTGCTCGGCTACTGCTGCGCCAACGACGTGAGCGCCCGCTGGTGGCAGAAGAAGGGCGCCGGCGGGCAGTTCTGGCGCGGCAAGAGTTTCGACACGTTCTGCCCCGTCGGCCCGCGGCTCGTCCCGGCCGCCGAGATCGCGGACCCGCAGCGCCTGCGGATCGCCTGCCGCGTCAACGGCGAGACCATGCAGGATGACACCACCGCGAACATGATCTTCCCGGTCGCCCGCCTGATCGCCGAACTCTCCCTCGGGACGACGCTGCCGCCGGGCACGCTCATCCTCACGGGCACTCCAAGCGGCGTCGGCATGGCGCGCACGCCGCCGGTGTGGCTGCGAGGGGGCGACGTGGTGGAAGTCGAGATCGAGCGCGTCGGCGTGCTGCGGAACCGGATCGCCGTGGGGTAGCCGGACAGCAAGCGCGGCTCACACGGCGACGCGGGGCACCACGCGCTCGGCCTCGCCGGAGAGTTCGAAGAACGACGCCGGCGCGACGCCCATCATGGCCCCGACCAGGTTTGTCGGGAACGTCCCGCGTAACTGGTTCATCTCGCGCACGTTGGCGTTGAAGAACCGCCTCGCCGCCGCGATCCGGTCCTCGGTGTTGGCCAGTTCCTTCTGCAGCGCGAGGTACTGCGAGTCTGCTTTCAGCGCGGGGTACGCCTCCGCCAGCGCGAACAGCCGCTTCAGCCCCAGCGCCAGGGCGGACTCGTCCACCCCCTGATCCGACGCCGAGCGGTGCGGGGTCATGGCCTGATCGCGTAGACGGGTCACCAGTTCCAGCGTCTCGCGTTCGTGCCTGGCGTAGCCGCGCACGGTCTCCACGAGATTGGGGATCAGGTCGTAGCGACGCTTGAGTTCCACGTCGATCCCCGACCAGGACTCCCGGATGTGCTGCCGCAGCCGCACGAACCGGTTGTACGTGGCGATGAGCCACACGCCCGGCACAAGCAGGACGAGAACGGACAGCACGACCGCGACGAGGAACCCTTCCACGGCGGGAAGAATACCAACCTCGGGGTCAGCGCGGACGGGCGTCCAGTTCGGCCGTCACGTGGCCCGGCCAGCGGGCCAGGAAGTCCCCGACCCAGCGGATGCGGGCCTCGAACTCCTCCGGCGTCCAGCGCCGCGTCCCGTCCGTCATGCACAGGCGCCCGCGCTCGATGTCGATGACGCCTGGATCGGTGGCGAGCAGGAACTCCATCATCCGTGCCGTGACGACGCCGTAGGCGAACTTCCGGTCCCGGCACCGCACGTGGAACCGGCGGCTGAACTCGGAGGACTCGAAGTTGATGTCCGGGAAGCCGAACGCCCCGGCGAGTTTGTCGAACACACCCTCGCGCCGGATCAGCAGGTCCGGCACGGCGTCGAACGGCAGGTGCAGGATCAGGTACGAAAGGTTGTAGGTCGTGGCGGACTTGCCGTGGTTCTCGGTGTAGGTGAAGTCGCCCGTCTTGACCCGGCAGTCGCGCCCCGCGATCGAGAGCGTTCCCCAGATCGTGTTGTACGCCGCCCGCGAGTGGCCCTGCCGAAACACCTCGAAGTGCGAGTACTCATCGTCATGCCGGCGGTCGCGGCGAGCGTCGAAACGCAGGCCGAGCCGATCCGCGACCGCGGCCAAGGCCTCGCGTCGTCTCACCGACGCGAGGTGGACCGCCCACGCGACGGCGACGAACACGAGGATGCCGAGAACGGCGAAGACCGCTTCCGGGAACTGGATCGCGACGGTCAGCACGGTTCGCGCGGCCCTACTTGCCCTGGGACTGGAGGTAATCCTCGATGACCTTCGCCAACTCCGCTTCCTTCTTCTGCGAGAACCCAGTCTCCCTGTGGATGATCGTCCCGTCGAACCCGATCAGGTAGAAGGTCGGAATGGCCGCGACGCCGTAACTCTGCGCAGCCGATGTCCCGTCCACGAGCAGGCTGTAGGTGTACGCATTCTCCATCATGTAGCCGGCCGGGTCCGCGCCCGGCCGTTCGAAACAACTCAGACCGATGACCGCGACCGACCGATCCGCGAACCGCTCGTGCAGGCGCTGGATGCTCGGCATCGCCTGCTTGCACGGCCCGCACCAGGTCGCCCAGAAGTCGATCAGCACCATTTTGCCCCTGTAATCGGCCAGTCTGTGCGAGTTCCCCGCCGCGTCCTTCAGAGACCAGTCCGGAGCGGGCGAGCCGATCGCGAGCAGTTCCGGCGCGGCCGCACGTGCCTGCTGGGGCGGCTCGATCCGGCGCATCTTGTATCCCTCCGGCGCCTCGAGCCGGAACAGCGAATCCTCGGCTTCGGTCAGGACGCGAAGGTCCGAGAGCGACAGCACGACCGCCCCACCCCGGCCGTCGGTTTCGGTCAGCCGTTCGACACGCCGCGGCAGGCTGTCTTCCATCCCGAAGTACCAGCGCGCCTTCGATGTCTCCGGCTCGTCGCGGTACTCGACGTAGACGACGTTGCAGAGCACACCGTTGACATACGCCCGACCCTCGAGGTCGGCGACGTGCGCACCGATCTCATCCCCGAACGGCTCCGCGCTGGCGAACTCGCTCATCAGCAGCTTGTCGCCGACGAAGAGAAGCCGAAGCCCCTGCCCTGTGCCGTCGCCGACGAAGAAGAGGTTGCCGTCGGGATTGATCAGGTACGCCTTGTCCCCGTCGAACGCGGACGTGAAGACCAGCGGCCCCGATGAGCCTGGGTTCCACGCCGTTCCCTGGTAGTGAACCTTCGCGGGGTATGCCTCGAACGACGGATGGCGAGCAAGGGTGACCGAGCCAGTGACGGCCGGTTCCCGCGACGCGACGGCTCCGAACGCCTCTTGGCGCGCCGTGTACGAGACGGCGTGGACGGCCCTCGTCGCGTCGTCCGCCGCACGCAACACCTTCAGGGCCGCCTCCGAAGGCTGGCCGGACACGGTGGTGAACGCGGCCAAAGAGGCGCCAAGAGCGACGATCCAACGAATCTGAGACATCTCGCGGCTCCCTAGCCCCGGGACAGGTTGGGGCCTCAGAAGAGTCTATCGTGCGGCTCGGCGTTCGGATGCAGGACTTCCTCGTCGGCCGCCGCCGGTTGGAGCGATGATGGCAAAGGGCAGGGCGGGCACGCCGAACATCGAGAACCGCCGAGCGCGGCACGACTACGAGATTCTTGACTCGCTCGAGTGCGGCATCGCGCTGCTCGGCTCCGAGGTGAAGAGCATCCGCGCCGGCAAGGTCTCGCTGGCGGAGGGCTACGTCGTGGTGGAGGGCACGCCCCCACGCCTCACGCTCCTCGGCGTGAACATCGCCGAGTACCCGCCCGCGCCGGGCGCGCACGAGCCGACCCGCTCGCGCCGCCTCCTCGCGCACCGCCGCGAAATCGAGAAACTCGCCCGCCAGGTCGACCAGAAGGGCATGACCATCGTCCCCCTGAGGATCTACTTCAAGGAGGGCTACGCGAAGGTGCTCATCGGCCTCGGGCGTGGGCGGGGCAAGAGCGACAAGCGGCAGCGCATCGCCGAGCGTGAGATGCAGCGCGACATCGACCGGGCCATGACGCGACGACGTTGAACCCGAACGGCATGACGGGACCGAGCGGCAGGGGTGTGCGGCGGCGCCTCCCTTCGGGCTTGGTAGAATCTCCGGCACGGGGGCCATGCCCCGTCATCCGGGAGGCATTCATGTCGGGGGCGGACGATCTTGAGCCGACGCTCGAAGCGGCTCGCGCGGGCGACCGCGAGGCCCTTGTCAGGCTTCTCGACGCCGTCGGGCCGATGGTCCGACGCCGGCTGGCCGAGAAACTGCCCCAGGCCATGCGGTCCTCCATCGACGAGGACGACCTCATGCAGGTCACCTACATCGAGGCCGTCATGCGGTTCCGCGGTTTCACGACCGGCGGCGTGTCGGGCTTCCTCGCGTGGGTGACGCGGCTGGCCGAGAACAACTTGATCGACGCCGTGCGCGCCATGGAGGCCGACAAGCGACCCGACCCTCGCAGGCGCGTCCGGGCAGGCCCGAACGCGGACTCGATGGCGCAACTGGTCGAGTTGCTGGGGATGACGTACACGACACCGAGCCGCATGGCCGCTCGCGAAGAGGCGAATGCCGCCCTCGACCGCGCTCTGGCGAAACTTCCGGGCGTCTACGAGAAGGTCATCCGCCTGTACGATCTCGACAGCAGGCCGGTCGAGGACGTCGCGGCCGAGGTCGGGCGATCTCCGGGCGCAGTGTACATGCTCCGGGCGCGCGCCCACGAGCGACTCCGCGAACTGCTCGGCTCGGCGTCGCAGTTCTTCTCCGCGTCGTGAAGGGGCGCCGATGTCCGACGGCCCGCAGAGCACGGAGCACGGCAAGTCGCTCGACCGCGACCTGATCTTCGATGCCCTGCGCGAAGTCGGCGAGGAAGCCTCGGACTCGCTCCCGCCGCGCGACGCGTTCCCGGGCTACGAGATCCTGCACGAGATCCACCGCGGGGGCCAGGGCGTCGTCTTTCTCGCCATCCAGCACGCCACGAAGCGCAAGGTGGCCGTCAAGGTGCTGCACGCCGGCCCCTTCATCGGCGCAGCCGGCCGCACACGATTCGAACGCGAAGTCCAGGTGCTCGGCCAACTCAGCCACCCGAACATCGTCGGCATCCACGACAGCGGGACCACCGCCGACGGCAGCGTGTTCTACGTCATGGACTACGTCGCGGGCGACTCGCTCGAAGCGCATCTCTTCAAGCGCGAGCGCAGGTCGATCGCCGAGATGCTCGCCATGTTCATCAAGATCTGCAACGCCGTCAACGCCGCCCACCTCCGTGGCATCATCCACCGCGACCTCAAGCCCGCCAACGTCCGCGTTCGCTCCGACGGCGAGCCGGTGGTCGTCGACTTCGGCCTGGCGAAGACGCCGATGGGCGACGGCGCGGCCGAGCCTGCCATCATGACGGTGACCGGCCAGTTCATCGGCTCGCTCCCATGGGCCAGCCCGGAGCAGGCCACCGGCGCGGCCGGGGCGGTCGACATCCGCAGCGACGTCTATTCCCTCGGCGTCATCCTTTACCAACTCCTCGTCGGGCGATTCCCGTACGACGTCGCCGGCAACATGCGCGACGTGCTGGACAACATCCAACACGCGGAACCAACGCCGCCCCGAAGCCTCAGGCCGGACCTCGACGTTGACCTCGAAGCGATCGTCCTCAAGTGCCTCGAGAAGGACCGCGAAGCCCGCTACCAGTCCGCCGGGGACCTCGCCCGTGATCTGAAACGCTTCATGGCGGGAGAGCCGATCGAGGCCAGGCGCCACGACGGCTGGTACGTCCTGCGGAAACTGGCCAGACGGTACAAGGGCACGGCGACGATCGCGTCCGCGTTTATCGTGCTCATTCTCGTCGTCGCCGTCGTGATGAGCGTGCTCTACCGCCGCGCCCTCATCGCCGAAGCCAACGCGAAGATCAGCCTGAACGCGGAGACGGCGGCGAAGGCCGAGGCGCAGCGGCAGGAGGCGCGAGCGGAGTGGAACTTCAGCGCCGCCTGGACGATGGGGCGAACGCTGATGTTCGACCTGCCCGATCTCATCGAGGACCTGCCCGGCGCAACGGCCGCACGGCAGCGTATCGTCACCGAGGCCATCGAGTACCTCGAGAGCCTGCGCCTCGAAGCCGAGGACGACCCGGCCCTCCTGCTCGAACTCGCCGAGGCCTACGACAAGGTCGGCGACCTCCACGGCGCGCTCAACGTCGCCAGCCTCGGGGACACCGCCGAGGCCGCCCTCGCCTACGCCCGGGCGAGGGAACTCCGCGAATCCCTCCGCGCTCGCTTGGAGAACGACCCCCGCCTCCTCGTCGGCCTCGGCGAGAGCGCGTTCCGCGTCGGACAGTCGCTCCAGCGCGAACGCCGCTACCCGAACGCGGCCGCCGAGTACGCACGCGCCGCCCGCCTGTTCGCGAGCGCGCACGAGGCCGCGGAATCCGCCGACGAACGCCTGCGCGAACGCGAGATGGAGGCGATCGCGAAGGTGGGCGAGATGATGCGCATGATGGCGCGCACGGGGGACAACCCAGCCACGCGGCTCATCGAGGCCGACACGCAATACGCCGTCGTTGAAGGGTACTGGTCCGCACGCCTCGCCTCCGATCCCAACGACGAGAACGCGGCCCGGAAACTGAGCATCGTCCGAGACAAGCGGGCCGACCTGGAACTCGAGCGCGGCGCCAGGCTGCTCGACGAAACGAGGCGGTTCGCGGACGACCCCGCCGGCGCGCGCGATCGCTACCGGGCTGCGATCGGGGAGTTCGAGCGAGCGGGCGACACGCTCGCGACGACCGCCGAGAAGTTCCGCGTGCTCGCCGAGGCTCAGCCCGAGAACTCCCAGTACCTCCGCGATCAGTTCATCGCCCTGCACCACCTGGCAACCGCGATCTCGTCGGCCGCAACCGCGCGAGCCGCTCTCTTGCAACTCGACGGAGCGAGCGAGGCGGAGGCGCACACGACCGTGCGCGCCGATCGTGAACGGGCGTTGGGCGTCTACCGCCGCGCGCTGGAGATCACCCGCTTTCTCGCCGCCGCAGACCCCCTGAGTCTCGAACGCCAGCGCGACCTCTACCTCTGCCTGAACAAGGTGGGGAATGAACTGCGCGACCTGGGCGACGGGCAGGCCGCGATGGTCGTATTCGAGGAGTCCTACGGGGTGAGGGAGCGCCTTCTGCGTTCCGACCCGACGCCGCGGCACCTCAACGACGCCGCCGTCGGCGTGTTCAAACTGGGAAGTTTGGCCAAGAGGCTTGCGGATCAGTCTGAAGATCCCGAGCGGAGGCTGGCGCTCTATCGGCTGGCGCTCGAACAACTCGGGACCGCGCTGGAGCGATTCAGGGCCTTGCAAGCCGCCGGCGGCCTCGGGCCGGAGGCGACCGAGCCTCCCCGAGTCGCCAAGCTCATCCTGGAGTGCGAGGAGAGCATCGCCGCCCTCATGGCCGGGGAAGGCCGATCGGACCCGATTCCCCCAGAGAAACCTTGAATCGGACCACGGGTCCGTGGTACCGTGGCGGCGTGGCGGCCGAAGCAGGTGGTCCGTGCACGCCGGCGGGTTCGAGAGAGGAGTTCGAATCATGGCTGATCGCGGTCAGAGTGCCCACGTTCGGGCCGCGGCCCGGACGGGTCGAGCCGTCGTCGTGGCGGCCGTCGCGGGGCTGTCGGCCTCCGTCGCGGACCGGGCGGCCGCACAGACGACGACGAACTGGACTTCGATCGTGGACGGCGACTGGAGCGACCCCGGCAACTGGGACAACGGCGCGCCCATCGACGGCACATTCAACGCCGCCGTCGACCTCGGAGGCGTCTACATCGTCTCGCTCGATTCGTCCTTCACCATCAACGACTTCCGCATGGCCGCGACTGACGGCCGCCTCGACCTGCTCACCAACAAACTGACCCTCAACGGCTCGTTCGACTTCATCGACTCGTTCATCACCAGCAATCCTGCGGGAGGGGAGATCGAGGTCTTCGGCGACGCCACCCTCTCCGACGTCTTTCTCCAGCACAGCACGCTGCGAACCCAGGGCAAGTTCATCATCGACAGCGTGTCCGGCGACGACATCTGCGACAGCGACATCGACCACCGCGGCGGTGAGGGCGCATGGCGCGGAACCGCCGACCTGGGCTTCCAGAACGATTCCACCTTCACCATCGCCCAAGGCGCCGGCTTCACCATCGAGAACGATCAACGCATGTTCTGGACCGGCATCGGCGGCCAAGGCTCCTTCACCGTCGAAGGCACACTCACCAAGGCGCTCGGCACGGGCGAGACGTTCATTCAGGACGTCGCCTTCGCCAACAACGGCACGGTCCGCGTCGAGGCCGCCACCCTGCGCGCCGACACCGTCGCCAACGTCTCCGGCAACACGCTCGCCGGCGGCGTCTGGGAGATCGTCAACGGCTCCACGCTCCGTTTCGACGGCGTCAGCGTCCTGACCAACCAGGCCGACGTTCTGCTCGCCGGCGCGGGCGCAACCTTCCTCGGCTTCGAGGGGGTCGAACTCAACGACGCGGGAGCGCGGTTGGCCGTGCAGGACGCCGCCGTCTTCAGCACCGGAGGCCCCCAGTTCGAGAACCTCGGCACGCTCGACGTCGGCGCGGGCAGCCGTTTCGAAGTCCAGAGCGGGACGCCCCTCGTCAACTTCTCCGCCGGCACGCTCAGCGACGGCGAGTTCCTCGTCGCCGGCACGCTCGCCTTCGACGGCGCGGCCATCACCACCGTCGCCAGCCGGCTCGTCCTCGACGGCGCCGCCTCTGACGTCGTTGACAGTTCACTCGGCGGCGAGCCGAGCGGCCTCACGGGCCTTCACACCGTCGCCTCCGGCGGCGAGTTCGCCGTCACCAACGGACGCGATTTCACCACCGCGGCCGACATGACCGTCGACGGCGACGGCACCCTCACCGTCGGGCCGGACTCACGCTTCCGCGTCGCGCCAGGGTTCGAACTCACCAACTTCAGCGGCGGCGTCTTCACCGGCGGCATCTTCAACGTCAAGGGACAACTCGTCTTCGACAACGCCGATGTCGAACGCATCGCCTCCGACCTCACCCTCGACGGGCCTGACTCCCTTTTCCTCAACGAGAACGAAGAGGACGGCCTGCGGAACCTCTCAGTCATCGAATCCAACGGACGGCTCGCGCTCCTCAACGGCCGCACGCTCGAAACCATCGACTCGCTCACCGTCGAGGGCGAACTCTTCATCGGCGACACCAACGGCAACAAGCCTCGCCAGAAGACCTCGCTCACCATCAACGGCGACCTCGTCCAGGAGAACGGACGCACCTCGCTCGGCGGCGGCGACCTCATCGTCACCGGCACCTACCACCTCATCGGCGCGGACCTCTCCGGCGAGGGCCGCGTCGCCGCCGAACTCATCGCCCGCGCTGGCGCGAGCCTCTCCCCGGGCGACGGCATCGGACGACTCACCATCATCGGCGATGTCATCACCCACGACGATGCCGCCCTCATCGCCGAAATCGCCCTCCTCGCGCCGGGCGGAGAGATGGTCGCCGACCGCCTCCGCGTCCGCGGCACGGTCTTCCTCGACCCCGACAACGACGGCCACGGCGCGGTCCTCGACCTGCGCCTCAGCGGCGACTCGCTCCCGCTCGAAGGCGACTACATCCGCCTCATTGTCGCGGACGCCCTCGAAGGCCGATTCGGCACCGTCCTCGGCGCACAGATCGACGACGACCTCTTCTTCAAGGTCGTCTACTCAGACCGGGGCGTCGGCGTCCGAGTCGTGCCTGCGCCGACGACGTTTGCCTGCTTCGCGGCGCTCGGCCTCCTTGCCGGGCGGCGCAGACGAGCCTGATCAACGGCGCCGAAGCCACGCTCGCCCCACGTCGCGACGCCCTCGCGCCGGAGCCGTCGCTCCCGCCCAGCCCCCGCGATCCGCGATCCCGGCTATCGTCCTGACCCGGCGACGCCGGTACATCACGAGGGAGACCACATGCCCAGGAAGGTCGTGCTCGCGTACTCCGGCGGCCTGGACACCTCCGCCGTCATCCCCTGGCTCCGCGAGAACATGGACTGCGAGGTCATCGCGTTCGTGGGCGACGTGGGCCAGGGCGAGGAGGAGTTGGCCGGCGTCGAGACCAAGGCTCTCAAGTCCGGCGCGTCCTCCTGCAAGGTCGTCGACCTGCGCCGCGAGTTCATCCACGACTACGTCTTCACGACGCTCATCGCCGGGATCGTCTACGAGGGCCGGTACCTCCTCGGCACTTCGATCGCGCGGCCCCTGCTCGCTAAGGCCCAGGTGGACGTCGCCCGCGAGTACAAGGCCGACGCCCTCGCCCACGGCTGCACCGGGAAGGGCAACGACCAGGTGCGCTTCGAGAGCACCTTCGCCGCGCTCGCCCCCGATCTCGAAGTCATCGCCCCCTGGCGCCACTGGAATCTCCGCTCCCGAGAGGACCTGCTGAACTATCTCGCCGAGCGCAACATCCCCACCACCGCCACCGCGAAGAAACTCTACTCCCGCGACCGGAACCTCTGGCACATCTCCCACGAGGGCGGCCCGCTCGAAGACCCCGCCTGCCCGCCCCCAGACGACGTCTGGATGCTCACGCGCAACCCCAAGGACGCGCCCGACGAGCCGCGCGATATCGCCATCGACTACGAGCGCGGCCGACCCGTCGCTGTCGACGGCGAACGCCTCGCCCCGGAGAGCCTCGTCGCCCACCTCAACGCCGTCGCGGGCGAGCACGGCGTCGGCCGCGTGGACATCCTCGAAAACCGCCTCGTCGGCATGAAGTCCCGCGGCCTCTACGAGACGCCCGGCGGCACGGTCATCGTCGAGGGCCTCCGCGGCATCGAGCAGTGCGTCCTCGACCGCGAGACCTCGCACTGGAAGGACGAAATGGCCGTCCGGTTCGCCGAACTCGTCTACAACGGCCGCTGGTTCACGCCCCTGCGCGAGGCCCTGAGCACGTGCGCCGAGAAGATCGCCGAACGCCTCACCGGCCGGGCCGTCGTCCGCCTCTACAAGGGCAGCGCGACCCTCGTCGCCCGCTCCTCCCCCAACAGCCTCTACGAGGAGAGTTACGCCACCTTCGCGGCCGACGAGGTCTACAACCAGAAGCACGCCGAGGGGTTCATCCGCCTCCTCAGCCTCCCCGAACGCATCGCCGCCCTCAAGTTCGGGCCGGGCGGAGGCAGGTCGTGAGTTGCGCCGTGACGGGCCCTCGCACGCACGCCTGCCCCATGTACGGCTGTGCGGTGGCCGTCGGTGGCGAGACCTGCCCGCTCATTCTGCAGTCAGGTTCCCATGCTCACCCTGCTGCTCTGAGCTCGACTTTTGCCGTTTTCCTTGCTCACGCGACGCGTCTGAGGGCGTGGAGGCTGGATTCTCGGTGCGGCGGCGGGATTTGCTGCAACACCGCGGCGTAGAGCGGGGTTGCAAGTAGGCGGCCGCGC
>Ga0226835_1000676_pt1 | contig 30069 bp, 29 predicted proteins | sample LAC_MetaG_1_FD_163627 | JGI IMG/M metagenome (GOLD analysis project Ga0226835, IMG submission 163627) | Anaerobic ammonium oxidizing microbial communities from anammox membrane bioreactor (MBR) in UC Berkley, California, United States -... | ecosystem: Engineered > Bioreactor > Anaerobic >...
CCCGGCCAGCAAGACCGCCGCCAAGAAGGCCCCGGCCAGCAAGACCCCGGCCAAGAAGGCCCCGGCCAGCAAGACCGCCGCCAAGAAGGCGCCGGCCAAGAAGACCCCGGCGCACATGGCACCGGCCAGGAAGGCCGCGGCGAAGAAGGCCGCCGCCCCGGCTGCTCAGGCCAAGAAGGCAACGGCCAGGGCCGCCGCCTCCGCGAAGGCTCCCGCCCGGAAGGGACCGGCCAGGAAGGCTCCCACGACGAAGGCCGCCGCCAAGGCCGCCGCCCCCGACCGGCCGAAGAAGGCCCCGGCGAGGAAGACGCCGGTGAAGACGGCCGGGGCCGGCAAGAAGGCCGCACCGAGCAAGGTCGGCGGCCCGCCGGCGAAGGCCACCGCGACGCGGGGGCGGACGGGCCGCCGGGCACCGGCCGGCAAGGAGGCCCGGTGAGCCCGATGCACAACCGGCGCCGGGTGCCGAGCACGGCGGCCGGCGGCACCCTGCCCGACGAGTACGTGCTCCTCGACGTACGGGAGCCCCATGAGTGGGAGGCCGGGCATGCCCCCGACTCCTGGTTCTGCCCGCTGCGCGACCTCGAGGCGATGCGGTTCCGCCTCCCGATGAACCGCACGATCGCGGTCATCTGCCGCTCCGGACACCGCTCGGCCGACGCCGTGGTCAAGCTCCAGGACTGGGGCTTCAGCGCCGTGAACGTCGCCGGCGGCCTGCTCGAGTGGCAGGCGGCCGGCAAGCCCGTCGTCACCGACGCCGGGACCGAGGGCACGGTCGCCTAGCGACCCGTCGCGGGTCGAGCGGGCCGTCGCCGCGCTCCGACCGAGCTTTCGGCGCACGACGTACGTTTTGGGCATAGCCGTACCACCCGCGTAGCATCGTCCGTCATGCGCCAAGGACGGCGGGGCAGGATCCGGGGCGTCGCGCCTCCACGCCGGGGCTCACCCTCCTGGCGGACCCCACGGCGCACGGCGGCCCTGACCCTCGGACCGCTGCTCCTGGCACCGGGCCTCGTGCTCGTGGGCTGCGGAGGGAGCGGCCCCGGTCCGGGGGCGGCCGGTGCGCCGGCACCCGCCGCGGCACGCGCCTCCGGCTCCTCGGGGCCGGCCGTCGCCGGCGACGCGCACCACGCCCCGGCCCGGGCCGGCACGACCGTTCCGGCCCCGCCTCCCCGGCTCCTGACCACCGGCGACGACCTCGACGCCGTGATCCGCTCGATGCTCGCCTACCAGGACTGGGCCCTCGGCCGGCCCGACCCGGCCCGGCCCCGACGGTGGATCGCCGCCGACTCGCCGTGCCTCGCCGAGCAGCAGGAGACCCACCGGTACCTTCGGACGCACCGCCGGCGCGCCGAGTTGCACCGGGACCTGGAGTCGGTGCGGGTCGCCGATCGCCCCGACCCGCACCACGCCCTCCTCGTGGTCCGGGGCCGGATCACCGGCGCGCGCCTGTGGACCGACGGCGGCCGGGTGGCCGAGGACCTCGGCGCCTCACCGTCGCGTACCGAGGTCTACGCCCTCACCCGCGACCCGGTGAGCATGGAGTGGCGGATGTCGTGCACGCGGAGCCCGCGATGAGTCCGCCCCGTCGCATCCGGCGGGCCGCGACGACCGCGGTCGGCGTGGCCTCCGCGGCGGTGGCGGCGGCGGTGGCGGTCGTCGTGCCCGCCTCGGCGCTGGTCGCCACACCCTCCGCCCGGGCCGGGGTGGCGCCCCGCGACGCCGGCGGCTGCGCGTTCATCGGGGGCGACCTGGTCTGCCACGGCTCCGCGATCCTGCCGCCGGCGGGAGGCGGCGGCGGGCCCGGGCCGGGGCGCGACCCGTCGGCCCCGTCCGAGGAGCCCACCTTCACGTGGTCGTGGCTGGGGTACGGGTCCACGTGCGTCGAGTACACGGGGGGAGACACGCGGGTGGAGCGCTTCCTCGCCACGTTCACCGGGGGGATCGGGGAGCGACCCACGCCCACCTACCTCTTCCCCACCTCCGAGCTCGACCGGCTGGCCGACCTGGCTCCCGGGGCCACCCCGATCGGCGACTACGGCTACGCGGTGGCCGCCTACCCCGACGGCACCCCGGTGATGACGTTCATCGCCCGCTGCGTGCGCCCGGGCGAGCCCCGCACCCCGCCCGCGCCGCCGTCCGCGGTGGAGGTGTGGGGCCTGGCCCGCCTGCCCCTCCCCGTCGTCCACGCCGACCCGCCGGGCACCGCCGGGTTCCCCGGGATCACCGGCCTCGAGACCCGCCTGTGGAGCGAACCGGCGACCCCGGTCGACGTCGACGCCGAGCTCCGGGGCTACCGGATCACCGCCCGGGCCCACCCGGTCGGGTGGGTCTTCACCACCCCCGACGGCGCGACCCACGCCACCGAGGGTCCGCCCACCGCGGCCTCCCCCACCCGCCTCCGGTTCGAGCGCCGCGGCGACTACGCCCTGTCGCTGGCCGTCCGCTGGACGGGCACGTTCGCCGTGGCGGCCCCGGCGTGGGGCATCGCGCTCGACGGGCGGCCGCTGGGCACCACGTCGGTGGCGACCCGCCTCCCGTACCGGGTGGCCGAGATTCGGGCGCGCCTCGTGCCGGGGCGCTGACCGGACGTCCGGCCGGGAGCCGGGCCGCCACCGGCGGGTAGGGTCAGGGCGTGGGTACGGTTCCCTTCGACCGCGCCGAGAACCTGGCGCGGCTGGGCCGCGAGCGCTTCGACGTGGTCGTGGTCGGCGGCGGCATCACCGGGTGCGGGGTGGCGCTCGACGCCGCCAGCCGGGGCCTGCGCACCGCCCTCGTGGAGCGCGACGACTTCTCGTCGGGAACGTCGTCCAAGTCGTCGAAGCTGGTGCACGGCGGGGTCCGCTACCTCCAGCAGGGCGAGTTCCGGCTCGTCTACGAAGCCCTCCACGAACGCCACATCGCACTGCGCAACGCCCCCCACCTCGTCAAGGTCCTCCCCTTCCTGATCCCGATCTTCACCCGCGACGGCCTGGTGAACCGCCGCCTGGCCCGGGCCATCGGCACCGCCATGTGGCTCTACGACCTCACCGGGGGCATCCGGATCGGTAGGGTCCACCGCCGGGTACGCCGCGACGAGGCCCTCGCCCACATGCCCACGATCCGCGCCGACCGGATCGCGTCGGCCTACCTCTACTACGACGCCCAGGCCGACGACTCCCGGCTGACGCTGGCCGTGGCCCGCACCGCGGCCGCCCACGGCGCCGCCGTCGCCAACCGGGCCGGCGTCACGGCCTTCCGGCGCGACACCTCGGGCGCGGTGAGCGGCGTCACGATCCACGCCGACGGCCGCGACCTCGACGTGGACGCGGCGGTGGTCGTCAACGCGGCGGGCGTCTGGGCCGACGACGTCCGGGCCCTCGACGAGGGGGCCCATCCGCACTCGATCCGGCCCGCCAAGGGCGTCCACGTGACCGTCCCGTGGTCGAGGGTCCGTAACGACATCGCGGCGATCGTCCCCGTGCGCCACGACGGCCGGTCGATCTTCGTGGTGCCCTGGGGCGACTTCACCTACATCGGGACCACCGACACCGACTACGACGGCCCGCTCGACGACCCGCAGTGCACCGCCGACGACGTCCGCTACCTGCTCGACGCCGTGAACCGGGTCGTCACCGACCCGCTCGACGAATCCGACGTGGTCGCCACCTGGGCCGGCTTGCGGCCCCTGGTGGCGGGGGGGACGGTGGGCGAGAAGACCGCCGACCTCTCGCGCCGCCACGCGGTGCGGACCTCCCCCGGCGGGGTGGTGACCGTGACCGGCGGCAAGCTCACCACGTACCGCCGCATGGCGGCCGACACCGTCGACGAGGTGGTGACCCGGCTCGGGCGGGGCGGCCCGTCCCGCACGAAGAAGCTGCGGCTGGTCGGCGCCGACGGTCCCGCACCCGCCGACGAGCACCTCGCCGGCCGCTACGGCGGCGAGGCCGTCGAGGTGCTGCGCCTGATCGAGGCCGACGCCACGCTCGGCGATCCGCTGGTGCCCGGCCTGCCGTACCGGCGCGCCGAGGCGGTGTTCGCCGTGCGCCACGAGATGGCCACCACCCTCGACGACGTGCTCAGCCGGCGCACCCGCGCCCGGCTGCTCGGGCGCGACGCCACCGACGCCGCCGCACCGGGCGTCGCCCGGCTCATCGCACCCGAGCTCGGCTGGTCGGCCGAGGAGGTCGAGCGCCAGGTCGCGACCTACCGCGCCGGCCTGGCCGCGGAGCGGGCGGCCGCCTCCGGCGCCGGCCGCGCCGGAGCGGCGTCGCCCGGGCCGGCCGACGAAGCCCTCGAGTCGTCCCTCGGAGCGTGACGCCCCCCCAACGGAGGAACCCCCGATGACCGATCCGGCCACCGGAACGCCCGTCCCGCCCATCGCCATCGAGGCCGAGCCCGCCGCGGTCACGTCGCGCGTCAGCGCCGCTCCGGTCGATCTCGACGACTCCTTCGTCGCCCGGCTGCGCTCGGCGTGCGGTGAGGTGCTCGACGGCGACGCCGAGCTCGCCGAGGCGGGCCGTGACTGGTGGCCGCTCGCGATCGTCTGGGCCCTCGACGGCCAGGTGCCACACCGGCCGGGGGTCATAGCTCGGCCGCGGTCGACCGAGGAGGTCGCCGGCGTGCTCGCGGCCTGCCACGAGGCGCGGGTGCCGGTGACCGCCGCCGGCGGCCGCAGCGGCGTGTGCGGGGCCAGCGTCCCCCTGCACGGGGGCGTCGCGCTCGACCTCACCGCGATGGACGGCATCGTCTCGGTCGACTCCGAGTCGCTGCTCCTCGACGTGCGGGCGGGGACGTTCGGCACCTGGCTGGAGAGCACCCTGCGCGCCGAGCACGGCCTCACGCTCGGGCACTGGCCCCAGTCGATCGACCTGTCCACGGTGGGCGGCTGGCTGGCGTGCCGCGGGGCGGGGCAGCTCTCCACCCGCTACGGCAAGATCGAGGACATGGTCGTGGGCCTCGACGTCGTCCTCGCCGACGGCCGCACCGTCCACACCGGCGGAGCGCCGCGGGCCGCGGTCGGCCCCGACCTCAACCAGCTGTTCGTGGGCTCCGAGGGCACGCTCGGGGTCATCACGGGCGCCCGCCTTCGCCTCCACCCCGCCCCGGCCGCCGAGCGGCGGGCCGCGTTCGGCTTCGAGTCCTTCGCCGCCGGTCTCGACGCCTGCCGCCGCATCCTCCGGCGGGGCGCGACCCCGGCCGTCCTGCGCCTTTACGACTCCACCGAGGCCGACGGCAACTTCAAGACCGGCGCCCGGCACCTGCTCCTGGTCCTCGACGAGGGCGACGAGCGGATCGTCGACGCGGCGATGGCGGTCGTCGACGACGAGTGCGCCGGCGCCGAGCGCCTCGACGACGCCCTGGTCGAGCGGTGGACCGAGCACCGCAACGACGTCAGCGCGCTCGAGAAGGCCGTGCGCCACGGCTACGTGGTCGACACGATGGAGATCGCGGCGCCGTGGGCCCGCTGCCCGGCGATCTACGAGCGGACGGTGGCCGCCATCCAGGGCGTGGAGGGCGCCCTGATCGCGTCGGCGCACCTCTCCCACTCCTACCCCGACGGCGCGTGCCTGTACTTCACCTTCGCGGGCCAGCCCCCCACCGACGGACGCGACGCGTTCTACGTGGCGGCCTGGGACGCCGGGACCCGGGCCGTGCTGGCCGAGGGCGGGGCGCTCAGCCACCACCACGGCGTCGGCCTCAACCGGGCGCGCTTCGTGCGCGAGGCGCTCGGTGACGCCTTCGACGTGCTGGTGTCGCTCAAGGCGGCGCTCGACCCCCACGGAATCCTCAACCCCGGCAAGCTCGGCCTCCCCGACCCGTTCGGCGAGGTGGCGTGGCCATGAGCGCGGTCCTCGTCGTCGACGTCGGCACCAGCTCGGTTCGGGCCGCGGTGGTGCACGACGACGCCTCCGTCGCGGCGGAGGTCGCGACGCCCCTCCTGCCGTCGTCGCCGGAACCGGGACTGGTCGAGTTCGACGCCGTCGCCATGGCCGCGGCGGCCGTCGACGTGGCCACCCGCTCGCTGGAGGCCCACGGCGGCCCGGTCGTGGCGGTCGGCATCTCCAACCAGCGCGGCTCCACCGTCGTATGGGATCGGGCGACCGGCGAACCCGTGGGCCCGGGGATCGGCTGGCAGGACCTGCGCACGGTCTTCACCTGCCTCGAGATGAAGGCCCAGGGCCTGCGGCTGGCCCCCAACATGTCGGCCACCAAGGTGGCGTGGCTCCTCGACACGTTCGACAACGATCGGGCACGCGACCTGTGCTTCGGGACCGTCGACACCTGGATCGCGTGGACGCTCAGTGGCGGTTCGGTTCACGTCACCGACGCCACCAACGCCGCGATCACCGGCCTGACCACCCAGGGCGGGGAGGGGTGGGCGCCCGAGGTCCTGGCCGCGCTGGGCATCCCCACCGCGATGCTGCCGGCCATAGTCGACACCTCCGGGGTGGTCGGCGGCGCCTCGGCGCTGCCGGGGGCCCCGCCCATCGCGGCCCTCGCCGGCGACCAGCAGGCGAGCCTCGTCGGCCAGGGCGGGGTGCGACCCGGCCTGGCCAAGGCCACCTTCGGGACGGGCGGGATGCTCGACGTCTGCGTGGGGGGCGAGCGGCCCGCCTTCGAGGTGCAGGGCCCGGCGGGGACGTTCCCGATCGTCACCTGGCGCCGCGGCGGCGCCGACACCTGGGGCCTGGAGGCCATCGCACTGGCGGCGGGCACCAACGTCGAGTGGCTGCGCGACGACCTCGGAATCATCGCGAGCGCCGCCGAGTCGCACGACGTCGCCGCGTCGTGCGACGACACCGGGGGCGTGATCTACGTCCCCGCCCTCCTCGGCCTGGGCACCCCCCGGTGGGACTACGGCGCGCGGGGCACCCTCCTGGGCCTGACGCGCGGCTCGGGCCGGGCCGAGGTGGTCCGGGCCGTGCTGGAGGGCGTCGCGCAGAGGGGCGCCGACCTGGTGGAGGCGGTCGAGGCCGACGCCGCCCTGACCCTGCCGTCGCTGCGCATCGACGGCGGGATGAGCGAGAACCCCACCTTCGTCCAGGCCCTCGCCGACGCGGCCCAGCGCCCGATCGAGGTGTCGCCCCAGCGGGAGGCCACCACCCTCGGCGCCGGCCTGCTCGCCGGCCTCGCGGTCGGCGTCTGGCCCGACCTCGAGGAGGTCGGCGCCACCTGGCACCCCCGGGAGGTGGTCGAACCCCGACCCGGCCACGCACCCGACCGGGAGCGCTGGAAAGAGGCCGTCGACCGGGCCGCCGGCTGGCTGCCCGACCTCTCGGCCGTCGAGTTCTGACCGGCCCGGGCGGACGGCCGGTGCGCCGCGGCGCCGATCCCGCCGGCCGGTCGCGGGCGTGCCGGCGGATCGGTACCATCGCGGGCATGGGCCTCGCGGCCGTCGTCGAGTCGCTCCTCGGCCCCGACCTCCCGGTCGGGTTCCGCTTCTACGACGGCACCACGGCCGGCCCGGCCGACTCGGCCGCCACGATCGTGGTGCGCTCCCCCGACGCCCTGTCACGCATCGTCACCGCGCCCGGTGAGCTCGGCCTCGCCCGCGCCTACGTGGCCGGCGACCTCGACGTGGAGGGCGACATCTTCGCGGCCCTCGAGCTGCGGCACCGGATGCCCCGGGTTCGGCTCTCGCCCCGGCAGTGGGGCGAGCTGGTGCGCCTCGCCGGACCCCAGGTGCTGAGGCACCGGCCACCGCCACCCCCCGAGGAGGCGCGGATGCACGGCCGGCGGCACAGCCCCGAACGCGACGCCGCCGCCATCGCCCACCACTACGACGTCTCCAACGAGTTCTACCGGCTGGTGCTCGGACCGTCGATGACGTACTCGTGCGCGGTGTGGGGCCACCCGTGCGGCACCCTCGACGACGCCCAGGCGGCCAAGTACGAGCTCATCTGCCGCAAGCTCGACCTCGAACCGGGGATGCGCCTCCTCGACGTGGGCTGTGGATGGGGCGGCATGGTCATGCACGCGGCCCGCCACCACGGGGTGGAGGCAGTGGGCGTGACGGTCTCGGAGCGGCAGGTGGAGCTGGCGTCCAAGCGGGTGGCCGAGGAGGGCCTCGCCGACCGGGTCGAGATCCGGCTCCAGGACTACCGCGACGTGCACGACGGCCCCTTCGACGCCATCAGCTCCATCGGCATGTTCGAGCACGTGGGCCGGGCCCGCCTGCACACCTACTTCGACGACCTGTACCAACTCCTCGTCCCGGGCGGGCGGCTCCTCAACCACGCGATCAGCCGTCCGGCCCGGCCCCGCTCGGTCCTCGATCCGGTGCGCGCCCGCACCCGCTTCTCGTCACGGGGCTTCATCGACCGCTACGTGTTCCCCGACGGCGAGCTCCACGAGGTGGGGACCGTCGTCTCCGGTATCCAGCAAAGCGGGTTCGAGGCGCGCCACGTGGAGAGCCTCCGCGAGCACTACGCCATCACGCTGCGAGCCTGGGTCCGCAACCTCGAGGACAACTGGGCCGAGGCGATCGCCGACGCGGGAGCGGGCCGGGCCCGCGTCTGGCGGCTCTACATGGCGGCCTCGGCGCTGAACTTCGAGGACGGCAACACGCAGGTCCACCAGGTCCTGGCCGTACGCCCCGACGGCGGGCGCAGCGGCATGTGCCTGCGGCCGCAGTTCACCTGACGAGCCACCGCGACCAACCGCGGCCAACCGCGGAGGTCGCGGCCGGGCGAGGGACGGGGGCTAGGGGCGGCCGGGAGCGGGCACCACCACGTCGGCGGCCCGAAGGTCGGCCAGCTCGGCCAGCCGGCGGGCGAGGACGAGGTGCGTCACCGCCGAACCCGCGGCCACCAGGCCGGCGGCCCGGGCCCGGAGGGGCAGGCCGGGCACCAGGAGGCTCACGGCGGCGTCCACGACGTCGGCCAGGGCCCCCATCCCGAACCAGCCCTCGGGGTGGCGGCGCTCGGCCAGGGAGATCTCGCCTCCGAGCCCGATCACGAGGTCGCGGGCGCCCGTGAGACGGGCGAAGAACCGCGCTCCGGCACCCGAGGCCGCCGACCCGATCCAGCCGGACGCGGTCCGGCCGGGGGCGAGCATCAGGCCGAGCCCGACCGTCATGCGGGCCCGGGCGGCCAGGCGGGCGGTGCGCTCCACTTCGAGGTCCATCGGGCTCCCTCGGTTCTCTTGGTGGTGTCCGACCGGCCGGGCCGGTTCAGTTCGGTGTGGCCGCGGCGGGATCACCGCCCACCGGCCAGTAGTACGGCAACGGGTCGTCGGTCGAGACCTCGGGAACCGATTCGATCCCGGAGAGCACGTCGTAGAGATCACCGCTGTCGCGCGGGATCGACCAGTCGAGGTCGCCGGCGATCCCCGCCGTCTCCGCGAACGGTCGCAGGAACGTGAAGTACACGTAGGCGCCGGCGTCGATCTTCTGGCCCCGGTCCATGGCCGCGATGAGGCGGTAGAGGCGCCGCTGGGCGTCCTTGGCCGCGGCCGCGAGGCCGCCCCACTCCGCCGGGGGTACGGGCCGGAGCTCGCCGCCCGTCGTGTCGAACACCCCCGCCGCGACGGTGTGGGCCAGGTAGTCGGTCGGGTCGGTGCGGGAGGTGCCCCAGTCGTCGACGGTCACCGAGACGCCGTCGAGGACGAAGGCCACCGCGAGGTCGGCGTGGCCGAGGTCGTCGCAGACGCCGTGGCTCCACGGGAAGTGCCCGGGGCCGAAGCGGTTGAAGTCGCGGACCATGAGCACCCGGCCGTCGGGCAGCGGATAGGGGCCGGTGTCCTGGTAGCCCGACCGGGTGTCGAAGTAGAGCAGGAACAGGAACGACGCCAGGGTCCCGCTCAGGCGCCGCAGCGACGCCCGGCCCGGTTCGTCGAGCGGTTCGGAGGCGCCCACCATCGCCTCGACGACGCCGGCCGGGTAGCGCGGCACCGTGAGCCCGGCGTCCCAGGCCTGGCGGTGCCCGTCGGCCCGGAACGCCGACGCCGCCCGCGACCAGAAGTCGAGGATCGTCGCCATCGCCTCGAGGTCGGAGTCGGGTTCGAGCAGGCCGAACGGGGCCATCACCTGGCGCCCGACGAGCGGGATGTTGGCGATGGACCACAGGTGGACGGCGTCGATCTGGCTCCCGGGCCGGCGGCCCGCCGCGCCGAGCTCCTCGGGTGAGGCGACCGCGGAGATGGCCCGGATCAGCTCCGGGTAGCGGCGGTAGCACTCGACGCCGGAGATCAGGATGTAGGCGGTCACCGGGATCAGCGCCGACTCGAGCGCCGTGCGCTCCCGGGTCATCGCCGCCGCCACCTCGGAGTGGTACGCGATGCAGCGGTTGACGTCGTCGCGGGTGGCGGCGACGCCCGTCACGAGGCGCCGCCCGGCTCGGCGGCCACGACCCGGATCAGGCCCTCGGCCCCGCGGCAGTCGACCTCCACGGTGTCGCCGTCGGACGGCGGGCTGGTGAGGGCGGCGCCCATCACGCAGGGCACCAGCAGCTCGCGGCTCACGATGCCGATGTGGCTCGACGGAGTACCCGACAGGCAGACCACGGCGGTGAGCTCGTCGAGGATCGGGGCCAGGAAGGTGGCACCGGCATCGGCCACGCAGGCGACCACGCCCGTCGCGCCGTCGTCCATCAGGCCGAGGACGTCGTCGGGGTGGTCGAGGCGCCTCCAGCTCCCGGTCACCGGAGCGGCCTCGAACACCGCCACCCCTCTGCCGATCACGGTCGTGCCCGCCATGCGGGCGGCATCGTAGGTGATGGGCCACCGCGCCGCCCGGGGGGAAGGCCCTAGATTCTGGGGCGTGGAGGGGCTCCTGATCCGGCTGCGCCTGCGCGGCGTGCTGCCCGACACCGACCCGGCCGCCTCGGAACCGATCGTCGTCGCCGGGCACGCCCGGCGGCGGGGCGACCGTCTCGTGCTCACGCCCGAGGGGCGGGTCGCCGCCGACGCGCTGGCCCGGTACCCGGCCGGCTCCGAGGCCGAGGGCCGGTGCCGCCGCGCCTATGAGGGTTTCCTCCCCCTCAACGCCGAGCTCCTGCGCCTCGGCCACGACTGGCAGGTGCGCGGCGGGGGCGTGCCCAACGACCACTCCGACCGGGCCTACGACTGGGGGGTGATCGACCGCCTGGCCCGGCTCCACGAGCGGGCCGGGCCGGTGATCGGCGGCCTCGGGCGCCATCTCGACCGGTTCGCCGGCTACCGCCCCGCTCTGCGCGACGCGCTCGGGCGCCTGCAGGCCGGCGAGCACGACTGGTTCACCTCGCCGCGGGTCGACTCGTACCACACCGTGTGGATGCTCCTGCACGAGGACCTCCTCCTGGCCCTGGGGATAGAGCGCGCCACGGAGGGCACCGGCGCCGAGGGGATCGCGGTGGAGGGAACGTCGTGAGCGACGCGATGCCCGCCGGACGGCCCGACCCGGAGAGCCCAGCCCGCCCGGCGGGGCCGGTCGCACCGGCGGCCACCGAGCGCTGGATGGACGTCGACGGCGTGTGGGTCCACGCCGTGGAATGGCGGCCGGCGGCGGAGACCGCGCCGCCCGTCGTGCTGGTGCACGGCCTGGGGGCCAGCGTCCTCAACTGGTCGCTCACCGGACCCCTCCTCGCGCGGGCCCTGGGGGCGCGCACGACCGCCGTCGACCTGGTCGGCTTCGGCCGGACCCGGGCCGGAGGACGGCCGGCCTCGCTCGGCGTGAACGGCCGGATGGTCGCCGCGCTCCTCGAGCGCTCCGGCCCGGCGACGCTCGTCGGCAACTCGATGGGCGGGGCGATCGCGGTGGGGGTCGCCGCCCGGCGGCCGGACCTCGTGACCCGGTTGGTGCTCGTCGACCCGGCCCTGCCCCGCCCCCCGCGGAGCTTCGACCAGTGGCAGATCGCGGTGCGCTTCGCCGGCCTGGCCGTGCCGGCGCTGGCCACGCCCGTCGTGGCGGCCCGGATGCGCCGTATGGGTCCGCAGGGTGTGGTCGACGGGACGATGTCGCTCTCGATGCGCCACCCCGACCGGCTCGACCCCGACGTCCGCCGGCGGATGGTGGAGCTGGCGGCCGAGCGGGCGGAGCTGGGCGACGAGAGCCCGCGGGCCTACACGCAGGCGGCCGCGTCCCTCGTCCGCTACGTGACCGGCCGCATGCGCAGCGACCTGGAGGCCGTGGGTGCGCCGACCCTCCTGGTGCACGGCACCCACGACCGCCTGGTACCGGTGTCGTTCGCCCGGGCCGCGGCCCGGGCGCGCCCCGAGTGGGTGCTGCACGAGTTCGAGGGTTGCGGCCACGTCCCCCAGCTCGAGCGGGCCGGGGAGCTCGTCGACCTGATCGCCACCTGGGCCGCTCCCGGCTGAGCGCGGGTTCGCCGCCCGGGGGCGGCCGGCCGGGCCGGGCTCAGGCGCCGGCGGCGAGACGGGCGAGCGGGCGGCCCTGCTCCAGGTCGAGGAGGGCGCGCTTCAACGCCAGGCCTCCGCCGTAGCCCCCGAGGGTGCCGTCGGAGTGGAGCACCCGGTGGCAGGGGACCACGATCGCCACCGGGTTGTGGCTCATGGCGCTGCCCACCGCCCGGGCCGCGGGCGGACGGCCCGCCATCGCGGCCAGCTCCCCGTAGGAGACGGTCTCGCCCCACGCCACCTCACGCAGGAGCGTCTCGAGGACCGCCCGCCGGAACTCCGCACTCACGCCCCGCAGGTCGACCGGCGTGGTGAAGCGGCGGAGCTCCCCAGCGAGGTAGGCGTCGAGCTCGGCGGCGACCTCGCGGTCGACGTCGACCACCGCCAGATCGGGCGGGTCGCCCCCGGGCGGGAGGTCGAGGCGCACGATCCCGGCGTCGCCCACCGTCACCGTGATCCGCCCCACCGGCGTCTCCTGGGCCCACCACCTGAGATCGGCCATCGCGGATCCCCTCTCGCTCACCCGGGGTCCGACCCCGGGACACCACCACGCAGCCGGCGCCGGCCGCGGAGCCGGCGCGGTCGCCGTCAGATCAGGCCGAGGGCCCGGACCTCGTCACGCTCGGACTCGAGCTCCTCGGTGGTGATCCGCAGCTTCTCACGCGCGAAGTCGTCGTGCTCCACGCCCTCGACCACCGACCAGGTCCGGCCGTCGCTGCGGACCGGGAACCCGTACTGAAGGCCCTCGGGCGTCCCGTACTCGCCCCGGCTCGTCACCGCGAGCGACGCGAAGTCGCCGGCCGGGGTCCCCGCGTGGACGCTGACCACCGAGTCGATCGCGGCGTTGGCGGCCGATGCCGCCGACGACGCGCCCCGAGCCTCGATGACCGCCGCGCCGCGCTTCTGGACCGTCTCGAGGAACGGGCCCCGCAGCCAGGCGTCGTCGCCGATCACCTCGGGCGCCGGGCGCCCGCTGATCCGGGCGGTGCGGAAGTCGGGGTACTGCGTGGCCGAGTGGTTGCCCCAGATCGCCACGTTGGTTACCTCCGACACCGGCACCCCGGCCCGCTTCGCGAGCTGGCTCTGGGCCCGGTTCTGGTCGAGGCGGGTCATGGCGAACCAGCGGTCGGCGGGGACGTCGGGGGCGTTCGAGCGGGCGATCAGGCAGTTGGTGTTGCACGGGTTGCCGACCACCAGCACCCGCACGTCGGAGGCGGCGTGGTCGTTGATCGCCTGGCCCTGGGGCTTGAAGATGCCGCCGTTCACCGAGAGGAGGTCGCCCCGCTCCATGCCCGCCTTGCGGGGGATCGAGCCGACCAGGAGCGCCCACGAGGCGCCGTCGAAGGCGGTGGCGAGGTCGGAGGTGGCCTCGACCCCGGCGAGCAGCGGGAACGCGCAGTCGTCGAGCTCCATGACCACGCCCTCGAGCGCCTTCATCGCGGGCTCGATCTCGAGTAGGCGCAGCACCACCGGCTGGTCGGGGCCGAGGAGTTGGCCCGAGGCGATGCGGAAGAGGAGCGCGTAGCCGATCTGGCCCGCGGCGCCGGTGACGGTCACGTGCACGGGGGAAGCTCCGGTGTCTGCCATACCTCGGACACTATCGCCGCCCCCACCGATCCCCGGCGTTGGGGAGGTCCGCGCCGTCGTGGCTACGAGAAGTCGCCGACGCCGGGGATTCGCGGTGCCGGGGGGTCAGGCTCCGGGCGGCCTCAAGCGCCGCGGGCCCGGGAGCCATTCGAACCCGGGTACGGGACGGAGCCCCCGCCCAGGAGGACGGCCCGGGCGTCGGCCAGGTCGGCCAGGCGCCGAGCGGCGCCGTCACGCCGCCCGCCGTGGTCGGGGTGGGCCTCCCGCACCAGGCGGCGGAACCGCCGCTGGACCTCGGCCCGGGCCGTCTCCGCACCGGCCGCGAAGCCGAGGACCTCCATGGCCCACCTCCGCTCGGGGGTGACGCCCTCCCACGACGCGCCGGGCCGGGCCGCCCGGCCCCACCCGGTGCCGTCCCGTCCCGCACCACCCCAGGACTCGCCGTCCCACGCCCGACCGCCGGGACCACCCCGGAGCTCGCCGGACCACTCCTCGCCGGACCACCCCTCTCCGGGGCGGGCCTGACCGCCGGAGCCGCCCCACGCGCCGCTCGACCCCGGACCGCCGGCGCGTCCACTCCCCGGCGCCCAGGGCCCGGCGGACCACAGCCGGGCCGGGTCGTCGACGTAGCGGACCTCCACGCCGCCGGGGAGCGAGCCCGGGTGGCGCACCCCCGCCTCGACCGCGGCCAGGGCCCGGCGGCGGTGCTCGCGGCGCAGGCCGGAGGCGGCCAGGACGGCGCCCGCGAGCTGCGGGACGCTGCGGCCGTGGACGTCGATCTCGGCCACCAGGCGCCCCCCCTCGGCCACGAGCCGGTGGCGGGACCGGTCGAGGCCGTGGACGTCGGTCTGGAGGCGGTGGCGCAGGGCGATGCGCGGCACGCGCAGCCCGTCACGGGCGTCGTGCAGGAGGCGGGGCAGCGCGGCGCGCTGGTCGTCGTCGAGGCCGCCGACGCACTGGGCGACCAGCACCCGCAGGAGCACCGCCCCCGGCTCCGAGCCCACCATCGGCAGGTACGCCGAGCCGAGCGCGACGCGCCGGGTCGGCATGTTCCGCCGGGTGTGGCGGACGCTCAGCTCGGCGACGACCACCCGCGTGACCGCCCCTCAGAGGCGGTCGACGACGGCGGCCGCGAACTCCGAGGTCTTGACCTGGGTGGCGCCCTCCATGAGGCGGGCGAAGTCGTAGGTGACGACCTTGTCGGCGATCGTGGCCTCGAGGGCCCGCACGATGTCGGCGGCGGCGTCGCGCCAGCCGAGGTGCTCGAACATCATCACGCCCGAGAGCAGGACCGACCCGGGGTTGACCTTGTCCTGGCCGGCGTACTTGGGGGCCGTGCCGTGGGTGGCCTCGAAGATGCCGTGCCCGGTCACGTAGTTGATGTTGCCGCCCGGCGCGATCCCGATGCCGCCCACCTGGGCGGCGAGGGCGTCGGAGATGTAGTCGCCGTTGAGGTTGGTGGTGGCGATCACGTCGAACTCGTCGGGGCGGGTCAGGACCTGCTGGAGGGTGATGTCGGCGATGGCGTCCTTGACCAGGACCTTGTCGCCGGGCCGGCCGTCGCAGTCGTCCCAGCCCACCGCGACGTCGGGGAACTCGTCGCGGGTGAGCTCGTAGCCCCAGTTGCGGAAGGCCCCCTCGGTGAACTTCTGGATGTTGCCCTTGTGCACCATCGTCACGCTCTTGCGCCCCCGCTCCACCGCGTAGCGGATGGCGGCGCGGATCAGGCGCTTCGAGCCGGTCTCGGAGACGGGCTTGATGCCGACGCCGCTGTCGGGGCGGATGTCCCAGCCGAAGGAGTCGCGCAGCATCCCGATGAGCTTCGCCGCCTCGGGGGTGCCGGCCTCCACCTCGAGGCCGGCGTAGATGTCCTCGGTGTTCTCCCGGAAGATCACCATGTCGACCTTCTCGGGGTGCTTCACCGGGCTGGGCACGCCCTGGAACCAGCGGACCGGCCGCAGGCACACGTAGAGGTCGAGGATCTGGCGCAGCGCCACGTTGAGGCTGCGGATCCCGCCGCCGACGGGCGTGGTGAGCGGGCCCTTGATGCCGATGAGCTGGTCGCGGAAGGCCTCGACGGTCGCCTCGGGTAGCCACTCGCCCGTCTCGTCGAAGGCGCGCTGACCGGCGAGGACCTCCTTCCACGCGATCTTCTTGCCGTGCTTGGTGGCCGCGGCGTCCATGACGAGCTGCGCGGCGGGCCAGATGTCGACGCCGGTGCCGTCGCCGCGGATGAACGGGATGATGGGCTCGTCGGAGACGTTCAGCGAGCCGTCGGCGTTGAGGGTGATCGTGTCGGCCATGGGCCGCATCGTACGCCCGGCCCCCCGGCCCGCCCGAGCCCGGCCCGCCCGCGCCACCTGGTGCCTCCCGCCCCTACCCGGGCGGGGTCCGGGCCGCGGCGTCTACGCGAGGAGGGCCACCCCGGCGAGGGTGAGCAGGTAGACGGCCAGCACGCCGGCCACCAGGGCCCACAGCACCCGCTGGGTGAACGGGTTGGGACGGCCCGACTCGGGGCCGAGGTAGAGCCCGCACGACGGGCAGCGGGCCCCTTCGGCGCCGACGGCGGTACCGCAGAGCGGGCAGTTCGCCGGCACCGGCGGGGGCGGCGCCCCCATGGGTTCGATGCTGCTCAAGCCGCCCCCCTCTCCGCCGCCCTCTCCGCCGCCGCCACCGTGTTGCGCAGCAGCATCGCCCGCGTCGTCGGCCCTACGCCACCCAGGCGGGGGGTGATCCACGACGCCACCTCCGCCACCGACTCCTCGACGTCGGGTACCAGGCGCCGGCCCTCGAAGGTCACGCCCGCGCTCACCACCACCGCACCCGGCGCCACCATGTCGGGCGTGACCAGGCCGGCCCGCCCGGCGGCGACGATCAGGATCTCCGCCTCCCGGGTGTAGGTCCCCAGGTCGGCGACCCCCGTGTGGACCACCGTCACCGCGGCGTTGGCGTTCGGCTCCTTCAGGCTGAGGAGCGCGGCGAGCGGCCGCCCGATGGTGAGGCCGCGGCCCACGATCACCACGTGCCGGCCCTCGATCGGCACCCCGAAGTGCACCAGGAGGCCCTGGATGCCCGCCGGGGTGCAGGGGCGGGGGGCACCCGCCACACCCATCACGAGGCGCCCGAGGTTGACGGGGTGCAGCCCGTCGACGTCCTTGTCGGGGTCGACGGCCCGCAGCGCGGCCTCCTCGTCGAGCCCGGCCGGCAGCGGCAGCTGCACGAGGAAGGCGTCGACCTGCGGATCGTCGTTGAGCTCGGCGATCGCGGCGTGGACGTCGGCCTGGGTCGCGTCGGCGGGGAGCTGGCGGTGGTACGAGGCGATGCCGACCTCGGCGCTGTTCTCGTGCTTCATCCGCACGTAGGACGCCGAGGCCGGGTCGTCGCCGACGAGGATCGTGCCGAGGCCCGGGGTGATCCCCCGCTGCGCCAGCGCGGCGACGCGCTCGGCCAGCTCGGCGCGGGCGGCGTCGAGGAAGGCGTTCCCGTCGAGGAGCTGGGCGGTCATCGGGTCACGGCGTGGGGGTGCAGGCGTAGGAACGGGTGGGGGCGGTCATGGTCGGTGCGATCGGTGCTTCAGTGCAGGAAGTGACGTTCGCCGGTCAGGACCATGGCCAGGCCGAGCTCGTCGGCCCGGGCCGTGACCTCATCGTCGCGCACGGAACCGCCCGGTTGGATGACCACTGCCACCCCGGCTTCGGCCGCGGCCTCCACGCCGTCGGGGAACGGGTAGAAGGCGTCGCTGGCCGCGGCACCCCCCGCGGCCCGCCCGGCTGCCTTCTTGGCCGCGATCTCGCCCGCCTCCACCCGGTTCTGCTGGCCGGCGCCGATGCCGACGGCCTGCCCGTCGCGGACCAGGACGATGGCGTTCGACTTCACGTGCCCGACCAGGCGCCAGGCCAGCTCGGCGTCGGCCCACTGCTCGGCGGTGGGCGCGGCCTTGGTCACCACCCGCCACCGGTCGCGCCCGGCCTCGTAGCCGTGGGGCTCCTGCACCAGGAACCCGCCCGAGATCTGGCGGTAGTCGAGCGCCTGCGGCCCGGGCGCGGCCGCCTCGAGGATGCGGGTGTTCTTGCGCTTGCCCCGGAGGGCGTCGACGGTGCCGGGCCCGTACGACGGCGCGATCACCACGTCGGCCTGCGGGCCCGCGACCATTCGGGCCACGGTCGGCTCGTCGAGCGGGCGGTTGAGGGCGACGATCCCCCCGAAGGCGGAGCGCTCGTCGCACTCGAGCGCCCGCTGGTAGGCGTCGGCGAGGTCGCCGGCGAGGGCGACCCCGCAGGGGTTGGCGTGCTTGATGATCGCCACCGCGGGGCCGTCGCCGAGGTCGTGCACCAGCCGCCAGGCGGCGTCGGTGTCGTAGAGGTTCAGGTACGAGAGGGCCAGGCCGCCGTGCTGGACGACGCCGTCCCACCAGCTCGTGGTGCCCCGGGCCCGGTAGCGGGCGGCGGCCTGGTGGGGGTTCTCGCCGTAGCGCAGCGCCTCCCCCGTCCGCTCGAGGGCCAGCACGAGGTGGGCGGGCAGGGTCTCGCCTCCCTGGAGCCACTCGACGACCGCGGCGTCGAAGGCCGCGGTGGCGGCGAAGGCGTCGACGGCGAGGGCGCGCCGGGTGTCGTCGCCGAGCGTGGCGTCGTGGGCGCGGAGCTCGTCGAGCAACGGGCCGTACTGCTCGGGCCGGGTGACCACCGCGACCCAGCGGTGGTTCTTGGCCGCGGCGCGCACCATGGCCGGGCCCCCGATGTCGATGGTCTCGATCCCGGGCTCGTCGCCGAACGGGTAGAGGTTGGCGACCACCAGGTCGATCGGGCCGATGCCGTAGGTCTCCATGTCGGCCCGGTGGGTCGGGTCCTCGCGCTCGGCGAGGATGCCGCCGTGGATCTTGGGGTGGAGGGTCACCACCCGGTGGCCGAGGATGGCGGGCACCCCGGTCACGTCCTCGACCGGGGTGACGGGCACCCCCGCGTCGCGGAGCGCGCGGGCGGTCCCGCCCGAGGAGATCAGCTCCACGCCGAGGTCGACGAGGCCGCGGGCGAGGTCGACCACGCCCGCCTTGTCGAAGACGGAGAGCAGGGCACGGCGAACGGGGGTTCTCATGGTCAGGGGGTCCCTTCGGTCACCAGGCGGCGCAGCACCTCGGGGTAGAGGCGGCGCTCGACGGTCTTGATCCGCTCGTGGAGGGTCTCGGCGGTGTCGCCGGCTTCGACGGTCACGGCCTCCTGGGCGAGGATCGGACCGTCGTCGACCTCGAGGCGGGCGAGGTGGACGGTGCAGCCGGTGACCTTCACCCCGGCGGCGAGGGCGTCGTCGACGGCGTGCCAGCCCTTGAACGCGGGCAGGAGAGCGGGATGGGTGTTGACGATCCGGTCGGGGTAGGCGTCGTGGATCGGCTTGTCGAGGATCGTGCCGAACCCGGCCATGGCCACCAGGTCGACGCGGTGGCGGCGCAGGGCGTCGACGACCTCGTGGGTGTAGGCGAGGCGGTCGAAGTCGGGGCCGAACGTGGTGCGCTCCACCAGCTCGGCCGGCACCCCGGCGGCCTCGGCCCGGGCGAGGGCCTCGCAGCGGCGGTCGGTCACCACCACCGCGATGGGTAGGGCGGGGTCGGCATCCAGGAGGGCCTGCAGGATCGTCCCACCGCCCGACGCCAGGACTCCGACGCGCACGTCCTCAAGCTACCCGCCGCCGGAGCCGATCCCCGGAGCGAACCCGTTTCCACCGGCGACGGCGGTCCGGCCACGCACCGCCGTCCACGGTGGGGTGGGAGGAACCCGACGAAACACCCCTCGGCAGGTGGATCGGCCGAGGTCACGGAGGCCCCGTGGACAAGCTCCGGGCGACGACCACCGGCGAGAGGGTGACGGTCGTCGCCGCGATCGTCCTCCTCGTCGCCGCGTTCAAGCCGTGGTTGCGCATCGAGGTCGTGGGCGCCGACGGCCGGCCGTTCAGCCAGTACACCCGCGACGGGTTGCAGGCGCCGGGCGGGGCCCTGTCGATGCTGGCGGTCCTGATCGGCCTGGCCCTCGCCGCCCTGATCGTGGCCCGGGCCGCCGGCGCGATCGAGGTCCCCGAGGGCCTCCAGGAGATCGGCTGGGGGCTCCTGCACCTGCTCGGCGGGGCGCTGGCGCTCGGGCTGGTCACGGTGCGATGGATCCGGAACACCGAGCACACCGCCGAGACCGGCCTCTACCTCGGACTGCTCGGCGCCGCCGGCCTGGCCGTCGGCGGCTTCCTGACCGCGGCGGCCGTGAGCGGGCTCCTGGCCTGGTGGTCGGCCCGGCGGTCGGATCGACGGGCGGCCCGGCGGTCGGCCCGGCAGGCCCGCCGCGACGCGGAGAGGGTCCGGAGGGACGCCGTCCCGGCGGGCCCGGCCCGGCCGGGGATCGCCGCGCCGCGCCCGGGCGGCCCGGCGGGTTGGGCGCCGGACACGACCACCCCCGCGCCGGCCGGCGCCAACGGTGCCCGAGACGCGGGTACGGGAACCGCCAACGGGTCGGTCCCCGTCCCGGGCGACGCCGACGACCCGGACCGGGGCGTCCCGGACGATCGGGCCCCTCGCGTCCCCGAAGGACATGGGCCCCGATGGGTCTGACCGGGGCTCAAGGCGGCCCCCCGTCGTGCCGACGATCGGAGCGGACGCGACCGTGCGTCGAAGTGCGTCACGGCGTCACGGTCGGGTCAGGGGACGACGGGGTCCCCACACGCCGATCCCCGGCGTGCTTCACTTTCGCGAACCTCAACGTGCTCCGCTCGGGGCGCGCTCGAACCGAGGGGATGGAGGGTCCTGGTGGACAAGCTCAAGGAGTTGTCAAACGGTGAGAAGGTGATCGGCGTATCCGCCGTGGTCCTGCTCATCAACTCGTTCCTGCCGTGGTACAGCGTCGACCTCGGGGTCTTCGGCGACTACAGCCGCAACGGCTGGCAGGCACCGTCGGCGTTCCTGTCGATGCTCGCGGTCCTGATCGGAATCGCGATGGGCGCCCTGGTGGTGGTGAGGGCGCTCGGCGCGGTGGAGCTGCCCGAGAAGCTGGGCGGCATCGGCTGGGGTATGGCCTACCTGATCGGCGGCGGGGTCGCGTTCCTGCTCGTCGTGATCAAGTGGCTGGGCAACACCGACTACACCGCGTTCGGCCTGTACCTCGGCCTGCTCTGCACCGCCGGCCTGGCCGTGGGCGGCTTCCTCACCGCCAAGGAGCGCGGTGAGCTGCCGTCGTCGGCGCCGACGAGCTGAACGGCGTCCCGAACGAACACTCGGCGCCCCGGAGCTCCGGGACGCCCGGAGACGGAGGCGGGTGACCCGGACGGGGGTCGCCCGCCTCCATCGCGTCGGGAGGCCGCCGGGGATCGGCTCCGGGGCCGGCCCGGGTCAAGCCAGGGCGGCGACCACCTCGACCATGAGCTCCCCGGCCTCGGTGGGGTTCAGGCCCACCTTCACCCCGGCCTCCCGGAGGGCGTCCATCTTGGCCGCCGCGGTGCCCTTGCCGCCCGAGACGATGGCGCCGGCGTGACCCATCTTCTTGCCGGGGGGCGCCGTCACCCCGGCCACGTAGGCCACCACGGGCTTCGACATCGACGACGCCACGAACTCGGCGGCCTCCTCCTCGGCCGAGCCCCCGATCTCGCCGATCATCATCACGGCGCGCGTCTCGGGATCGGCCTCGAAGGCGGCCAGGCAGTCGATGAAGCTGGTGCCGGGCACCGGGTCGCCGCCGATGCCCACGCAGGTGGTCACCCCTATGTCCTGCTGCTTGAGCTCGTACAGGGCCTGGTACGTGAGGGTGCCGGAGCGGCTCACGATGCCGACGGGGCCGCCCGCCTTGGCGATGTGGCCGGCGGTGATGCCGACGTTGGCCTTGCCGGGCGAGATCAGGCCCGGGCAGTTGGGCCCGAGCAGGCGCACGCCCGGGTGGTCGCGGCGCAGCTTGTTGAAGAACCACGCCTCGTCGTGCGCGGGCACGCCCTCGGTGATGCAGACGATCAGCTCCACGCCGCCCTCGGCAGCCTCGATCACGGCGTCGCGCACCCCGGGAGCGGGGATGAAGATGCACGACGCGGTGGCGCCCGTCTCGGCCACGGCCTCCTTCACCGAGGCGAAGATCGGGATCCCGTCGACGTCCGTGCCGGCCTTCTTCGGGTTGGTGCCCGCCACGACCTGCGTGCCGTAGTCGCGGTTCAGCAGGCCGTAGAAGCGCCCCTGCGAGCCGGTGAGGCCCTGGTACACGACCTTGGTGGTCTCGTCGATGAAGATGCTCATCTCAGCGTCCTCCCGCCAGCTCGACGGCCGCTCGGGCCGCGTCGATCATCGTGGGCTGCATCCGCAGCGCGTCGGAGAGGTGCGGCTCGAGGATCGCCCGACCCTCCTCGGCGTTGGTGCCGTCGAGGCGGATGACGATCGGCGACGAGATGCTGACGCGCCCCAGCGCCTGCACTATCCCGTTGGCGACCTCCTCGCCCTTGGTGATCCCGCCGAAGATGTTGATGAAGATCGACCGGACCAACGGGTCGTTGTTGATCACCTCGAGCGCCCCGGCCATCACCTCGGCGTTGGCGCCGCCGCCGATGTCGAGGAAGTTGGCGGGTGCCCCACCCACCTGGCTGACGATGTCGACGGTGCTCATCGCGAGCCCGGCCCCGTTGGCGATGATCCCCACCGTGCCGTCGAGACCGACGTACTGGAGGCCCTTGTCGTGGGCGGCCTGCTCGCGCTCGTCGCGGGGCTGGGTGGCGTCGTACTGCTCGTAGTCGGGGTGGCGGAACACCGCGTTGTCGTCGAGGCTGACCTTGGCGTCGAGGGCGTGCACGCGGCCCTCGGGCGTGAGGATCAGCGGGTTGATCTCCACCAGGTCGGCGTCGCCCTCGGTGTAGGCCCGGTAGAGCTTCATCAGGATCTCGACCGCGCCGTCGGTGGCCTCGGGGGCGAGGCCGGCGGCCTCCACCCATCCTCGGCACGCGTCCTCGCTCAGGCCCTCGACGGGGTCGATGTGGATGCGGGAGATCGCCTCGGGGCTCTCGGCCGCCACCTGCTCGATCTCGACCCCGCCCTGGGAGGAGAGCATCCCGAGGTACTTCTTGGCCGAGCGGTCGAGCGTGAACGACGCGTAGTACTCGGCCACGATGTCGGACGCCTTCTCGATCCACAGGGTGCGGACCACGTGGCCCTTGATGTCGAGGCCGAGGATGTTGCCGGCGTGCGTGCGGGCCTCGGCGGCGTCGGAGGCGAGCTTCACGCCGCCGGCCTTGCCCCGGCCGCCCACGTGGACCTGGGCCTTGACCACCACCGGGTAGCCGAGGCGCTCGGCGGCGGCCACCGCGTCGTCGACGGTGGTCACGGCCTCGCCCGGCGACACCGGGATGCCGTAGGTCGCGAAGAGCTGCTTGCCCTGGTACTCGAGTAGGTCCACGGGGTCTCCTGGGGGACGGTGCCGTCGGGACGGCCCGGAGCGGGCGCGGCGGTCGCCGCTCGCGCGTTCAGCGGGCCGGTTGCGCCTCCCGGGCGTCGAGCGCCTCCTCGAGCCAGTCGGCGATGACCTGGAGCGGGGTGCCCGGCGTGAAGAGCCGGGCCACCCCGAGCTCCTCGAGCGCGGGGATGTCGGCGTCGGGGATGATCCCCCCGCCGAACACCAGCACGTCGTCGGCGCCGCGGGCGGCGAGGTTCTCGAACACCTTCGGGAAGAGGGTCATGTGCGCGCCGGAGAGGAGCGAGAGGCCGACGGCGTCGGCGTCCTCCTGGAGGGCGGTCTCGGCGACCTGCTCGGGAGTCTGGTGCAGACCGGTGTAGATCACCTCGAACCCGGCGTCGCGAAGAGCGCGCGCGATCACCTTGGCACCGCGGTCGTGGCCGTCGAGGCCGGGCTTGGCGATCACGACGCGGTAGCGCCGCTGCATCAGGTGCCCTCCTCCGGACTCCGGACGTTCGCCGGGGAGCCGTACGCTCCGGCCGGCCGTGCCACGATACCGGGGCCCGGTCCGGACCGGCCAACGGTGGCCGGGCGCCGAGGTGGCGACCCGGGGCGGTCGCGGGGACGGGCGCGGACCGGCGCCGGCGGGAGTGCGGATGGGAACGAGCGACGGACCGACCACGAGCATCGGGACCTTCGTCGACGGGTTCGATCCGTGGGACGGTCCGCTCTCCGGCGTCACGGGCGGCGACCCGCTCGGCTGGCCGGGCTACGCCGGCGTGCTCGGTGCCGCCCGGGAGCGCAGCGGGGCCGTCGAGTCGGTGGTGACCGGCGCCGCGACGGTGCGCGGCACTCGGGGGGCCGCCGGCACGGCCGCACGGGCGGACCGCGTGGCCGTGATCGCCGGCGTGTTCGACTTCGTGGGCGGCTCCCTCGGCCTCGCGGCGGGCGAGCGGATCGTGCGCGCCTACGACCGGGCGCGCCGCGAGGAGCTGCCCGTGCTGGTGCTGGCCCGCAGCGGCGGCGCCCGTATGCAGGAGGGGATGGTCGCCCTGGCCCAGATGGCGCGGACCGCGGCCGCGGCGCGGCGCCACGCCGACGCGGGCCTGGTCCAGGTCGCCTGGCTCGACTCCCCCACCACGGGCGGGGTCTACGCGTCGTTCGCGTCGCTGGCCGACGTCCTGTGGGCGCCGCCCGGGGCCGTCGTCGGCTTCGCCGGGCCGAGAGTGGTGGAGCAGACGACCGGGGAGGCCCTCCCCGACGGTGCCCACACCGCGGAGTCGGCGGCGGCCGCCGGGATCATCGACGCCGTGCTCGAACCGGCCGCGGCGCGGGCCGCCCTGGCCACCCTGCTCGGGGTCGCAGCCCGAGGCCGGGAAGGACCACGGGGTCGAACCGGGCCGGGGTCCCGAACCGGCGGGACCGGCGCCGGGGCGGCGTCCGCACCGGGGACCCCGGACGGCTCCCGGGCCCCCGGGCCCGGAGCCGGGACCGCGCCCGACGCGTGGGCCGAGGTGCAGCGGGCCCGCGACCCCCACCGCCCGTCGGGGCGGGCCTGGCTCGAGGCGCTGGTTCCCGAGCGCGTCGAGCTCTCGGGCGACCGGGCCGGCGGCGTCGATCCCGTCGTCGCCTGCGGCCTCGGCACCACCCGCGGCGGCACCGCCGTGGCCTACGTCGCCCTCGACCGCCACACCCTCGACGGCCGGCCCCGGCCGGCCGGCTACCGCACCGCCCGCCGGGCGGTGGGCCTCGCGGCCCGCCTCGGCCTCCCGGTCCTGACGCTGGTCGACACGCCGGGCGCGGACCCCCGCGACGCGTCGGAGCGGGCGGGCGTCGCCGGCGAGATCGCCCGCACCTTCGCCGCGCTGGGCGCCCACCCGGCCCCCACCGTCTCCCTGGTCGTGGGCGAGGGAGGCAGCGGCGGCGCCCTCGCCTTCGCGGCCACCGACCGGTGCTACCTCCTCGACGGCGCGGTCTTCTCGGTGATCGGCCCGGAGGGGGCGGCCGCCATCCTCGACCGCGACGCCCGCCGGGCGCCCGAGGTCGCGCCCCGCCTGCGCCTGACCGGCCCCGACCTCGTCGAGCTGGGGGTAGTCGACGGCGTGCTCCCCGCCGGGCCGCCCACGGGCACCCCGGACTCGCCGGGCTCCCCTCGTGGCGACGGCGACACCGGCCCGGCGGCGGTCGTCGACGCGATCGAGGGCGCGCTGGTGAGCGCCCGGCCCGGCGACGGCCTCGCCCGGTTGGACTCCGCCACCCGCCGCTGGCTCAATGAGGCCCCGTGACCGAGTCGAGCCCGTCAAGCCCGTCGAGTCCGGCCGGCCCACCCCCCGCCCGGTCACGGCCCGCGGCCGGCGACCGCACCATCCTGCTCGTCACCGGAGCCGCGGTCGTCTTCGCGGCCCTGCTGGTGGCCGCCGTGATCCTGCTGGCGACCCGCAACGGCGGGAAGGTCCCGCCGGGACCGTTCACCCTCGGGTCGGCGCGCGGCCTGGTCGACAACGTGCGCGAGGAGGGGCCCGTCTTCTACGCCGACCCCACCGGCCGCTCGGCGGGGGTCTGGGTCGACGTCGAGGGTGGGAGGCTGGTCGCCCTGCGGGTGCGCGACCCCGGGGCCGACTGCACGGTCAAGTGGAAGGCACCCCGGGAGGGCGAGACCACGGGTCACTACGTCGACTGCCACGGAACCCACCTCACGAGCGAGCAGATCCCCCGCTACGCGAGCCGGGTGCCGACCACGGGTGACCGCAAGGGCCTGTTCCTCGTCGACGTGAGGCGGACCCTCCCGGCCCCGTCGCCGCCACCCCGGCCCTGACCCGCGACCCCGCCGGTCGCCGGGGATGCCGCCGCCGACCGGGTGGCCCGGCCGGCCCGGCGCCGAGCGGGCGTACATTGCCTCCCGTGCACGTGTCGACGACCGTCCCGACCGACGACCTGTCGGCGGTTCGCACCGTCTACCGGGAGATCGAGGGCGCCGGCTACGACCGGGCGTTCTCCTTCGAGGCCAAGCACGATCCGTTCCTGCCCCTCGCCACGGCGGCCGAGCACACCACGTCGATGGGGCTCGGCACCGCGGTGGCCATCGCCTTCGCCCGCACGCCGATGACGCTGGCCAACGTCGGCTGGGACCTCCAGACCCTGACGGGCGGGCGGTTCACCCTCGGATTGGGATCGCAGATCGCCCCCCACATCCGGGAGCGGTTCTCGATGCCGTGGTCGGAGCCGGCGGCCCGCCTGCGCGAGCTGGTGCTCGGGATCCGCGCCATATGGACGGCGTGGTCGGAGGGGACCCGCCTCGACTTCCGCGGCCGCTTCTACACCCACACCCGGATGGTGCCCGCGTTCGATCCCGGACCGAACGAGTTCGGGCCCCCGCCGTTGCTGACCGGCGGGTTCGGGCCGGCCATGACCGCCGTCGCCGGCGAGGTGGCCGACGGGTTCCTCGTCCACCCGCTCAACACCCGGCGCTCGCTGCTCGAGCTGACCGTCCCGGCCCTCGACGCGGGCCTGGCCCGGGCCGGGCGCCCGCCGCTCGCCGACCCGGCGTCCCGGTTCGACCTGACCGCGGTGACGATCGTGGTCACCGGCCGCACCGAGGAGGAGCTCGCCCGCTCACGCGAGGCCGTACGGGAGCAGCTCGCGTTCTACGGCACCACCCCGGCCTACCGGCCGGTGTTCGAGCTGCACGGGCGCGGCGACCTGCACCCGGTCCTCAAGCAGCGGGCCCGCGCCGGCGAGTGGGCGGCGATGGCCGAGCTGATCGACGACGAGTTCCTCCACGAGGTCGCCGTGGTCGGGGAGCCGCACGAGATCGCACCGCGGATCCGCGCCCGCCTCGACGGCATCACCGACCGCGTGAGCCTGGTGAACAACCGGGCCCCCGACCCGCACCACTTCGCCGAGGTCGTCTCCGCCCTGAAGAACCCGCCCGGATGAGAGGCGTCCCGGCCCGCCGGGGGTCGGTCGGTCTCAGGTGATCGTGCCGGCGGCCACCGGGTCGCCGATGGACACCCCGACCGGGTTCGACAGCTGCAACGTGAAGTCCTTGCCCGCGCTGCCCGGCAGGACCCAGACCCACACCGAGCGTGTCGTCGTCATCGGGGTGAACAGCACCGTCTTCGCCACCGGCAGGTAGTCGGTCCCCGCCGCCGCGGTGCCGTCGACCGTCGCCACGTCGACCGAGGCGTAGTCCTGGACGGGGCGGTCGAGCGTGACCGTGAACCTCATGATCCGCGGCCGGCTCCTGAGGGCACGGGCCGAGACGTCGGCCATCGAGGCCGCCGGGCGGGGGTCGTCGTCACGGATCCCGAAGAGCCCCAGGCCCGGGCCGAACCCACCCAGGTCCGCGTTCACGGGGTTCGACAGGCCGATGAGCCCGACCTCCACGGGTTCGGCGAGCGTGTCGCCGGCCACGTCGATGTCGACGTACTTCACCGTCTCGCCCGGCGCGAAGGTCAAGGTGCCCGAGGCCGCGGCGTAGTCGCCCGGCGCGTGGGCGTTGTAGTCGCCGGTCCGCCAGTCGACGGTGACCGGCACGTCGGAGGGCCGGGGGTTCCCGAACCGGTCCTGGAGCACGACCGGCACCGAGACGGTCGAGGCGCCGGCGTCGCCCTCGTCGACCGACGCCACCTGCGCGACCACGAGCGGCTCGGGCGGAGCCGGGGAGGCGCCCGGATCACAGCCCCCGTCGGCGGCCGCGAAGGAGTCGAGGTCGTCGAGGAGCGCTCCGGAGTCGCCCTGTGGTCCGTTCTCGTCGTACACCGACAAGTAGAGGGAGTGCGCTCCGGGGGTGATCGGGGTGCGGACCCGCAACAGGGGCGTCGAGCCGTCGTACTGCATGCCGGTCTCGGTCACCACGCTCCCCGGGTCGAAGTACGAGCTCCGGGCGCTCACGGCGTCGCCGGCGCCACGCGCGAAGTCGGCGGGGGCGACGAACCCGTCGAACGGATCCAGCCTCCACGTGCTCGAGTCGAGCTCGGCCACGAAGCCGTCGTCGGCCATCGAGGAGCCACTCGACTCGCGGTACTCCTCGGTGCCGAACACGAGATCGAACGCCAGGCAGTTGTCGCCCTCCGGGACGTCGAGATCGACCCGGAGGATCTGGACGTCGTCCATCCCGCGGATCGAGTTCGGGGCCGCCGCGGAGCCGGTCGCACCGGTCTCGTCGTCGGGTGGACGGGCGGTGTCGACCGTGCCCGTCGTCATGAGGAAGCTCGACTCCCCGCGTCCGGGGAACAGCGGCGTGAGGTCCTCGACCGGGCCGTTGCTCGACGGGCCGGTGCACGCGATCCACCGGTACCCGGTGACGATCCCGGCGTCGCCGAGAGCGCCCGTGGGGTCGGCGCACCGGGGTGCGACCATCTTGCGCATCGTGACGGTCGCCGACGCCGTGTGGAGGCCGTCGCTGATCGTGTAGTCGAAGGAATCCGTGTCGGGCAGCGGCCGCGGCGCGGTGTAGGTGCAGAACCCGGTCTCGGTCGGGTAGGTGGGCGGGGAGCTCCAGCAGTCGACGGTGCCGCCCTGCTCGGTGGTTCCCGAGCCGGCGACGATCGAGAGGCGATTCCCGGCGGGTGAGCGGTCGTTGGCGAGCACCCCGACCGTGGCGACGCCCGAGGCCTCGTCGAACTCCCCGGAGTCGTCGGTCGCGATCGGCGCACCGTTCCCGACCACGACCCGGGCGCTCGACGTGTGGGTGCCGTCGGTGATGGTGTACGGGAAGGCGTCGAAGGTGAAGGTGGGAGGAGGCGTGTACGAGCATCTCGTGGTATCGCACGAGTAGCTCCCACCGGCGCCGGTGGATCCGGACGCCGCGACGACGGTGAGGGGCAGGCCGGCTCCGTGGTGGTCGTTGGCGAGGACGTCGATGTCGACCGTCGAACCGTCGTACACCCACGGGAAGTCGTCCTCGGCGTGGGGGTAGACGTCAGGGAAGGCGATGTACACCCAGCCGGTGGCATTCGAGGTGCCGTCGGAGACCACGTAGTAGAAGATGTCGCCGGGGAGGCCTTCCCGGACCGCGGGCGGCGTGTAGACGCACGACGATGCCGCGCACTCGAACGTACCGCCGAAGTCGGCCGTCCCGGTGGCTTCGGAGAGCGTCAAGGGGTCGCCTTCGGGATCGTGGTCGTTGGCGAGGACGTCGATGATCACCGGACCGTCGTCGACGACGGTCACCTCGTCGTCGACGGTGACCGGCGGTTCGCCCGACGCCCCGGCCGAAGGCGCTCCCGCGAGCAGCACCGCCACCACGACCGGCAGGGCCGCCACGACCTTCGCTCTGCCCAGCATCCCGACTCCTTCCGGAGTTCGCACCCGTTCCGTCGGTGAGGCCGGGGCGGGGGCACCGGTGCGCCCACCACCGGCTCGCCCATGCTCGCATCACGACATGAGAACCGCAAGGTTGACCTACGGGAGCCGTAAGGCGAGGGCTGCACCCCCGGTTCGGCGCCGGTCAGGCGACGGAGGTCAGCGTTCGACGCGGCGGAGGGGGGCCCAGGCGAGGAGGAGGCGGCGCTCCCCGGAGTCGCGGAAGCGGACCACCGCTTCGGCCTTGTCGCCGGAGCCGATCACGTCGACGACCACGCCCTCGCCGAACTTCTCGTGGGTGACGTCGTCGCCGACGCCGATGCCCGCCGCCTCGGCTCCCCGGGCCCCGTCGGCCACCCAGGGGCCTTCCGGCCGGCGTTCCACCGTCCGCTGCGAACCGCCCCCGACCGCGGCCGAGACCACCGACTCGCGGTGCGACCGGTAGCCGCGGCCCCGGGTCCGCTCCTCGCCG
>Ga0226835_1000677_pt1 | contig 30059 bp, 18 predicted proteins | sample LAC_MetaG_1_FD_163627 | JGI IMG/M metagenome (GOLD analysis project Ga0226835, IMG submission 163627) | Anaerobic ammonium oxidizing microbial communities from anammox membrane bioreactor (MBR) in UC Berkley, California, United States -... | ecosystem: Engineered > Bioreactor > Anaerobic >...
CTCTGTCTTGCCGCCACGGTAACCTCTCCCACTTTTTTTCAGAGAAAAGCATACCGGATTTCAGGCTACGACTTCATTTACGGCCCGAAATTCTAAAAAATCACCCACACTTTGGCCCGAAGACCCTGAAGTAATAGTCACTCCCCTGACTCAGCCCCGTGATGACAGGACCTCTGTTGCAAGTGAATGTATAGTCGGCCGGCTCACCATCACAGAGAGCGTGAACGACAATATAGTCATCCGATTCCATTGTCAGCGATAGTGGCTCAATGTATTTCATGCCCGGATATTTTACTCCCAATAGCAAGCATTTGTTGTCCAGTAGGAGTCGAATTCCTCGAAAGTCATTCCATATTTTGTTCCCTTTTCCCACGGATCGAGGATTACCAGGTTTCCGAGTTCATCCATACCGTCAACAATCACTGCATGTCCAAGAGGCGCGCCAGGCTCAAGCAGCTCTGCCGCAAATTGTCCTCTATTCAGGAGGTCTGTAAGCAATTCTCTCCGTACCAGCTTTCCATCGGGGACCATGGCATGCTCGCAGCTCCATGCCAAGCCATTCTATAGCCGCCGGCATTTCTTCTACACGCATAGATTCTGGCCAGTAAAGACGCAACTCATCGATCAGGAGTTGCTGCGGCACCTGTCCTTTTGTAAGCATCTCGCCGCATGCCGACACGCAGGACTTTTTGTGAAGCTGATGGACTACGTCTGGCGATGGATGCTCGTCGATGGTGTCCCAGGCTCCGCCGGCGCCAGCGAGCCGCTTCTCCACATTCTCGACGAGCAGTTCGAGACCAGTTGGCTGTTCGGCTATCAATGCGTTCTCGATCGATTCAGCCGATTTTCTCGGCCCGAGAAATTCCTTAAACAGAGAGCCGACGGACGAGGAGGTGGCCTCGCCCTGATTCATTTCGTTCCCGAGCAATGCCGCTTCTTCGAGAACTGTCGTCAGCTTGTTCGCCTCGGTGACTCTGGCGGCTGTACCGATTGGAAGCGCACCAGCAACGATATCAGTGGCGAGCTTGTATTTGAGACGCTCCTGGTCCAGGGGCGAAAGATTGCTCCACTCCTGGTCTAAGGATTTTCCTAGGACGTACATATCTCTGAAGGGTTTGTAGTAATCGCCTTCGAAACCTACGTTATAGAGGTAGGCGTGGGCGTCCTTGAAAACATTCACACCGCCCACCAGGGTTTTCCCTAATGCTTCTCCAAATTTTTCACCTTTCTCGGCAGCCCGGTCTTTATTGCCTATGATGACATCGCCAGCGAATTCCGCTATCGTGACGAGATCCATAGTCATCTCGCCAAGACTTTCTACAGTTCCGATGGTGGCGCCTAAGGCTCTTTCTCTCTGTTCTGCGGCGTACCTGCCCGCACTATCGAGGAACAGCGCTCCGAGAGTATTGAGCTGCTGGTCCATTGGTAAATCGGTGAAATTGCCCGACAGGGCTCTCACGGACGACTCTGAAATCGCGTTGTGGGTGCCTCCTAATTCACTCTCGGGCACGGCTCCGGTCATCAAGGTAGAAGTTATGTCGGCTTTGAGCTGACGGACGACTCGATCTTTTTCCGGGCCCGGCTCCATGTATTCGTCTATCTGCCGGCGCATCTCGAGAGCGTTCTTGACCAGGGCATTTTCGGAGGATATTGCCTTCATGGTATCAGTAGTGATGTTCTCCAATTCAGCGTCGGTCCCCGGAATGACTCCCTTCAGCAGTATTCCGCCATCGGGCTCTTGAATCTCCTGGTATCCTCCCATCGGGCCAGCCGCCGAGCAAGCGGTGTCTACAGGTCGCTCGAGATCCTTCTCGGTACCGCCATCCTTTCTCGACACGCTCCTTCTATTGCCGTATTTGTCAATTGCCTCGATGCGAACGCTGTCCATGTCGCCGGCATCGCTTTTGCCGGCAGAGCCATCGCTCCTATTTGTTCTCGCCGCCTCCAGTGCCTTCTGCCCTTTCGCGTCGGTCTGCGATTCCTGAGCAAGGACAGGCCGAGTTATGACCTCGTCGCGCCCATCGTCTTTGACTCGATCGGATATGGCTTTCTTATGGGTTTCGTCGGACACGTCTTCTGGCTCGAACCTGAGTCAGTAGATATATACCCATGCGTGCGCCAGGCACTGTTAGAACGAGCCCCAGGCGGTGTCAAGGATGGTCTTGGTTTTTTCAGGGGAGAGTTTCGATGGCTTCATTCAGGGATTTCAGGGCTTATAAGACCAGAACATCGAAAGAGGCAAGGCAATTCTGCCAGTGCCCAATGAGAGTAGATCGTCTCCGAGATAGACTACGAAACCTGCTCCTCGATAGCTTTTTCCGGGACCTTGATCAAAAAACCAGTTGATATGACGAAAGTCGTCCGCATTGACTGTGACAGCGGCCTTAATTTCGAAGAGGGCGAGTAGCTTGCCGGGCGCCTCGGCAACAATGTCAATCTCTCGTGACGCCTGCCGCCAGTGATACAGACGCCAACGTTTACCAAGCAAAGGTAGCGACTTCTCGAGTTCAATAAACACGAAGCTCTCTAGCAGATGTCCAAGGGCAGCCGGATTGGCGCCCAGGTCGAAGCTGTCGCTGTCTTCTCCCCTGATGGCTGTTGCGCATCCTGTGTCGAGAAAATGGATCTTGGGAGCTCGGATTTCTCTCTTCCCGCCCGATGACGTCCAGGCGCCAAGGCGGTGTACGATACCGAGTCTGGATAGGATGTCTATATAATCGTTCACCGTTTCTTTTCTGGAGCCAAGCAGATTGCATAGGGCCGCAACGCTCAGTTCCTCTGCTGTTCGCGCGGCAAGCTGGTCGATTAGCCTGCGAAGAGTGTCAGGCTTGCGGACCTCGGCGATCGGGGCTACATCGCGTTCGACGATGCTGTCGAGATAGCTCAGATAGCGTTGGACACGATTCGGCTCGGCCAGATTTCGAATTTCGGGGAAACCTCCCCGCAAGATAAGGTCAATCGCTTCCGCCCGCGAAAGTGATACCGGTTTTGGTAGTGTCCCCATACAGTCTTGCTTGTGTTCAGACACGGCATCGAGCAGGCGACAGGGCGCACGCTTGGCGACTTCGGCTGCACTGAGTGGGCGGAGGGTTAAGGTCATTACTCGTCCCGCCAGCGAATCATATGCCTTTCCTGCGGCGAAAATGTCCGATGACCCGGTCAGGATGAACTGGCCCGGTCGGCGGTCAGCATCAACAATCCGCTTCAACGATAGCGTTATGTCCGGGAGTCTCTGAACCTCGTCCAAAACAATCGGCAAGCGGGCTTCCTTCGCTTCTTTAGCGAGAATTAGAAGTTGCCCGTAAGGATCGGTTTCAAGCGCTGCTCGCATGGCGTCGTCATCGAGCGTGACATAACGAGCACTGGCAGTGAGATCTTTTACCAGGGTCGTCTTGCCTGCCTGTCTTGGTCCAACGATGTTGACGACCCGGCTACTCTCTACGACCTGGTTAAGTCTTGTCGTCAGGTGTCTGGGAATGATTTTCACTCGGTTGCGCCTCAGAACCACAAGAGAGACTTGGATGTAAAAAGGCTATCACATATTCTGTAAAAAGGCTATTAGGAGGGCTGCAAAAAGGCTATTAGCGAGGTTGCGAAAAGGCTAATAGAAAGACGGCGGTAGTTTCCGGCCATACTGCCGGAGGCTTTGAGTAGATGGGAGCCTTGTAACATGCTGTATTGTCCAAGGCACCCGTGTCTCTGTTGCATTCAATTTGCGTGGTGCTTTCGCAATGCGTCTTACATCCGCCCCAGCATCTGCTCCGCCTTGGCGCGGCGCGGGTCCTGGATCGGAGCCAGCTCGATGAAGGTCTTGAGCGCCGAGCGGGCGTCGTCCTTCAGACCGGCCTTCTCATAAGTCTGGCTCAGCAAGTAATGCGCATTGGCGTTCTTCGGATCGATCTTGACCGCAGCCTTGTACGCGTCCATCGCACCGGCGGTGTTCCCATCGAGCAAGAGCGTAGACCCCAGATTGATCCGGGCATTAGCCGACTTCGGATCGAGATTCACCGCGGCATTAGCATGCTCCACCGCTTTCCCAATCCGTCCCGACTGCGCCAGGGCAAAGCTCAGCCGGTTGTGCAGATCGGACGACTTCGGATACAGCGCCACGGCTTCTTCCAATATCGAAGCCGCTCCCGGCGCATCCTTGCCAGCCAGCAGCCGGCTGGCTAGCGCTGTCAACACGACCTTGTCCTTCGGGTTGAGCTGATATGCCTTTTCCAGCTCCTTCATGCACTCCTGCGACCGACCCAGACGCTCGAGCACCCGGGCATAGTTCGCCCGGTAGAGAGCCTCGTCCGGCTTCTCGGTAATCGCGCGCACATAGAGCTCGGCGGCTTTGCCGTTGTCACCCTTGAGAGCGAGCACTGTGGCATAGTCCGAGAGCGCTGCCGCGTATTTCGGATCGGTCTCGATGGCTTTCTGATACTCCTGCATGGCGGTGTCCACGTCGCCTTTCGTAAGCGCGTCGTTGGCTCTGAAGTAGTGAGCCTCAGCCGCGAGAAATCCGGAGACGTCCGCCGGGATGTCCTGGACATCGGCGATGGCGGGGGTGCCCAGGCTCAGGTCTTTGCCTTTCCATTCGGATTTGAAGACCGGGGTCTGTTTGGCTGTGTAGCGACCGGCATAAGAAGTAGTGTCGAGCTCGGTTTTCTTCTTCGCTTTTTCGAAGGCTTTGCTGAGGGGCACCAGACCGCCCTCTTCTTTCAGGGCTTCGATGAGATTGTGCGAGAAGATATTGCCCCAGCTCATCTGATTGGGCTTGCTCGAAGACAACACTATATAGCCACTACCGGCGATGAGCTTGGCCGGATCTATATTGAAGCTCTTCGACAGAGCTTTCGATCCCTGACCGAGATCCGCCGCTCCGCTGTAGGCCGCTTGCAGCACCAGGACGATACGCTTGGCTTTGACATTCTTGCGCAGGGTGGACATCAGGTCCTGCATGGAGAAGCATGTTCCGTAGACGTTATCGAGGGCGCAGTCATAGGCGCACAGGTAGGCACCGCCGTCGGTGGTGGGGAAGCTGCTGGTGGAGATGAAGACGACTACCAGGTCGTCGGGTCCGGCCAGGGGGCCGAGCCAGGAGCTGCCCAGGGTGGTGAGGACGTTTTCCTTGGTGGCCTTCGTATTGGTGAGTACCCGGACGTGCTTCTCGGAGAAGCGGCCGCCGTTGGGGTCGAGCAAGAATTGCCCGAACTCGTGGGCGGCTTTCGAATTGAGCAGGTCGTCGCTTGCCAGCCGCCCTTCTTTGAACTTCGAGACGCCGACCACCACGGCCCATTTTTGCTTGATGGGGATGTTCTCGGATTTCTTATTGGGATCGAGGTCCTGCACATTGGTGAACTGCACGCCTTTCATGGGCGGCTGCCCGGTGGTGCTCTTCTCGGCGTTTGCCGGGGCGGCGAGCATCGATGTGAATAGAATTGCCAGCGCGGCGGCTCGGACTCTTTGCATTTTTCCTCCCAATTAGCAGGATTTACTGGTGCAGAAGGGCTACGTCGAAGGCGAGGGCTCCGTCTGCCTGGTCGAAGGAGAGGTGGACCTGGCTTCCCCGGGAGCTGTCGGCAAGGCGGGTCGACCGGTCGATCTCGTCGGGCATGATGACCGGGGTCGGGTCGTCCCAGCTCAATTGCAGACCGGTACCGACCAGGTCTTTGGCGCCGCTGCTGTCGGCGGACACGTAGGCGACTTTGGTGCCCTGGTTCTTGAGCTTGGTCTCGCTTACAGGCGTCCGGGAGAACATGATTCTCACTTTCTCGAGACCGGGGTTGGCGTCGAAAGCCAGCCAGTCGTCGTAGGGAAGCGGGTAGTCCGTGCCCTGTCTCAGGTAGTTGTTCTGCCCTTTGACCGGGAAGAGGATGGCACTGCTACCGGTGCTTCCCTGTTGCAGGACGACATAGGCGTATCCGTCGATCTCGGGGACTACGTGGAATCTGATCGCGTCGCCCGACTGGAAGGACATCTTGTTGTTGCAGCGATATTTCTTGCCGCCGCGCTTGAGCTCGATCCAGTAGGAGATCGATGTTTTCTTGCGCTCTTTCGTGTCTGCCGGAGTGGTGGCGCTGGCGATTGCTGTGGAGCCGGTTGCCCCTGCAGTACCCGCAGTGCCGGTACCGGTGGTTCCGGATGCCGCTGTGGTCGTAGCGCCGGTGCTGCCGGTGGCAGTTCCAGTTCCAGTTCCAGTTCCAGTTCCGTTCGTGCCGGCGCCATTGGTGTCGGCTTTAGCTGTCATGGCTTCTTTCACCTTCTGCTTATCCGGCAGGATGTCCACCACCGAGCCGTCGATCCAGCTCGCGATAAAGCTCAAATCCTCGTCACTGAATTGTCCGCCTTCGAAGATCAGGTGTTCGGCGGTTTTCGAGAGCACGAATTGTTTGTGGGGCGAATTGATTCTATTGAATAATTTCCATGTACCGGCCGGTCGGACCAGCTTGTCTTTGGACCCTTGAATGAAGAGCACCGGCATGGCCTTGATCTTCGGCGCATAGTCGAAGGTCTTGTTCATGAACTTATTGAACTCGACGAGCTCAGCCGGGGTCACCATGGTGCGAGCCAGGGGATCCGATAGCCAGGCTTCCCGCAGCCCCTGTTTTTTCGTAGCGGCGCCCACAACCGAGGGACCGACATCCAGCGGTGCGTTCATGCCGTGCACCAGGACATGCTTGACTATACCCATCTCGGAGTCTGCCTGGTCGAAGCGGTCGCCGGCAGGCACCGACGAGATCAGCCCGTCCACCAGATCCGGATACTGAGAGGCGGCTTTCATGGCGATGGCACCACCCATTGACTCGCCAAGGACGATGATCGGGAGTTTGGGATGGGCCTTCCTTATATATTTGAGCGTGACGGCGATGTCGCTCATGGTTCCGTCGAAGTCGATGCGGTTGACGCCTTTCTTGACCCAGGAGCCGAAACCGCGCACGTCAATTGCGTAGACGCCGACGCCCATGGAAGCGAGGTCCCGGGAGAAGGAGTCGTAGGTGCCTTTGTGCAGACCGAATCCATGAATAGCCAGGATAATCGCCACGGGCTTTTTGTCCACCCAGGACATGCAGGGGATCTTGGCGTCGGAGTTGAGGAAAGACTTGCCGCCTTTGCCCATCTCGACGGGATCGATGATGAATTGCTTGAGGACGTTGTCCTGGGCGCTCAGCGCGGGAGCCGGCACTGCGCCTGCCGCGAAGATCGAGAGCGAGAGAGCCAGCGCGAGTATTCGTGCTGTCCCGCCATTTTTGAGCTGCATTTTGACCGTCACGGAATAAACCTCCATGGTTCTTTATCTCAAATACGGAAAAAGTTTGCCAATTAGGCGGGTCATTCGACAATTTCCGTCTCGATGGCGTCATCGTCGCTATCGTTCTTGCTGGCGGCCTTTGCGCCTTTTTTCTTCTTGCGCTTGGCTTTCGGCTTGGCATCGGATTCGGCTTCCGGAGCGGTTTCCTCTTCTTGCTCTGGTTCGCCGCCGTTACCATCGGAGTCTCCACCAGATTCTTCACTCGAATCTTCACTCGAATCTTCACTCGAGTCGTCGCTGGACTCGTCGCTCTCATCGGCGTCGCCGGTGGAGCTGCCTGCCGAGTCTGACGACGGGGCGGCGGCTTGCTTGGCGGCGGAGACTTCCTGGCTGATGATTACTATGAGACCGCGAATCTCGTTCATGGTCTCTTTGGCTTCGTCTTCGCCGACATTGGCGGCGATCTGTCCGCGCAGCTTCTCGATCAATTCCCGGGCGCGGTCTTTGCTGCCCTGGGTGATATGCTCGCCGTTGTCTTTGAGATCGCGCTCCAGCGAATAGATGAGGCTGTCGCCTTCGTTGCGCAGCTCGGCTTGCTCGCGGCGCTCCTTGTCCTCGGAGGCATGCGACTCGGCCTCTTTGACCATGGAGTCGATGTCTTCTTTGTTGAGGTTGGTGCTGGCGGTGATGGTGATCTTCTGCTCTTTGCCCGAATTGAGGTCCTTGGCGGAGACATTGAGGATGCCGTTGGCGTCGATGTCGAAGCTCACCTCGATTCTGGGCACTCCACGCGGGGCAGACGCAATGCCGTCCAGGCGGAAGTTGCCGAGGAGCTTATTGTCTTTCGCCATGGCACGCTCGCCCTGGAAGACATAGATGTCCACGGCGTTCTGATTGTCTTCTGCCGTCGAGCAGAGCTGTGTCTTGTGGGTGGGGATGGTGGTGTTGCGTTCGACCAATTTGGCGAAAACGCCGCCCATGGTCTCGATACCCAGAGAGAGCGGGGTGACGTCGAGCAAGACGAGATCGGTGACATCGCCGGCGAGCACGCCTGCCTGGAGGGCGGCGCCGACTGCCACGACTTCGTCGGGGTTGACGGTCTGGTTGGGCTCTTTGCCGCCGGTGAGCTCTTTGACCAGATTCTTCACCGCCGGGATTCTAGTGGAGCCGCCTACCAGAACGATCTCGTTGAGGTCCGAGTATTTCAGCTTGCTGTCGGCGAGAGCCTGCTCCACGGGACCGCGGCAGCGCTCCACCAGGCTTCTGGTGAGGTCGTCGAATTTGGCCCGGGAGAGCTTCATGTCCAGGTGCTTGGGACCGCTTTCGTTGGCGGTGATGAAAGGCAGGTTGATATTTGTCTCGGTGACGGAAGACAGCTCGATCTTGGCTTTCTCGGCGGCTTCGGTGAGTCTCTGGAGAGCCTGGGGATCTTTGCGCAGGTCGATCTCCTCCTGGCTCTTGAACTCGTCGGCGATCCAGTTGACCAGGCACTGGTCGAAGTCGTCGCCACCCAGGTGGGTGTCGCCGGAGGTGGCGCGGACTTCGATGAGACCTTCGCTGACCTCGAGAATGGACACGTCGAAAGTGCCGCCGCCTAAGTCAAATACGAGGATGGTCTCGTCGATGTCTTTCTTTTCGATGCCGTAGGCGAGGGCTGCGGCGGTGGGCTCGTTGATGATCCTGAGGACATCGAGACCGGCGATGGTGCCGGCGTTTTTCGTAGACTGGCGCTGGGAGTCGTTGAAATAAGCGGGGACAGTTATGACGGCGGAGTCCACCGACTCGCCCAGATATTTCTCGGCGTCTTCTTTGAGCTTGCGAAGGACCATGGCCGAGATCTCTTCCGGGGTGTAGTCCTTGTCTTTGATGGTGACGCGGCAGCCGCCGTCCGGTGCTTGCTTGACGCGGTAGGAGATGGTCTTGAGCTCTTCGGTTACCTCGTCATAGCGGCGGCCGATGAAACGCTTTATCGAATAAATCGTGTTCTGCGGGTTGACCACGGCCTGGCGGCGGGCAAGCAAGCCGACCAGGCGCTCGCCGGTCTTGTTGAATGCTACCACCGATGGTGTGGTGCGGCCGCCTTCGGCGTTAGGTATGACTGTGGCGCGGCCGCCTTCCATGACAGCGACCACCGAGTTGGTTGTACCAAGGTCTATTCCAACGGTTTTACCCATTTCATTACTCCAAAAAGGGCGCAAGCGGACTCGAATTTTAACAGACCCAGTGACGCTTCTAAGGGATCGGCCTGTTTCTATTCATAAAGCGATGAAGCAAATCTGTCGGATAAAGCTCGAACAAGCTTCTTGTAAACTGGATAAACTATCCGATAGTGGGAATATATGGAGAATCACCCTTACTATCTCTTGAAGCTACACGAATATGAACCCGTATAACGACGATTCCGATTATCAGGGCGAGGAGCGCACCGATCAGGATGCCCTGCTCGACATGGTCCATGAGAAGCGTGGTCTGCCCACCGGCGCCGAGCCGCCCCGGAGACCCACCAGAATCACCCATCACGAGATCAAAGCCATGAAAGTGACGGTGCAGAAGGAGTCTGCTCCCCATGTCACCCTCCTCCGCAAGATCGGGGGCTTGTTCTCCGGAATACTCGGCATCTTCGGCTTTCTGATCCCGACAGCCAGGAAGAGCAAGACCAAGGGCTGCGAGCTAAACGGCCATGTCTTTCCCAAGAACTGGAAAGGCGATTTCCCGCACTGCACTCATTGCGGCGTCAAGATCACGCATCCTGACAAGATCCGGCCTAATAAATAAAGTCTCCGTTGACCTAAAAGTAGAACAGTCGTACCATACATATCTATGGTCCGGGTTCTACTTGAGTTTCAATCTGTTTTACTATGACGTCTCCTGCCAAACTCACCGTCAGGCTTGCGGTTCGGGACTTCGCCATGCCCTGCCCTGCTCGCGGTCATATCGAGAGCCAGTCCGCCAGCGCCCGGCTGGCCCAGGCCGGTCAGGAAGCGCACAGCCGTTATCTCAATAGCCGCAAGAAGAAGATCGAGGGCTATGAGATCGAGGTCAAGTCGGACAGGCGTTTCGAGCTCCGGGGCGACCGGAGTGAGCCGGAACCTGAAATAGAGGCTGAGATACAGGTGAGGGGGCGCATAGACGGGGTGAGACCGGTCGAGCCCTGTAAATCAGTTTGCCTGGAAGAGGTAAAGAGCGACTTCGATATCCGGGGGCTGAAAAGACGCCTCACCGAGGAGCCGGACCACCCATACATACTCCAGCTTCTCACCTATGGCTATATCTGGTACCAGGAGAATGGCGAGGTTCCGGAGCTGGAGCTTCATCTGGTGTCTTCCAGGGATGGCGACGTCATCATCTATCCTGTCAGACTCGATCTCGAATGGTACGAGCGCTGGCTTGGCCGGCGTCTCCGGGCGGTGGTCTCCGAATATCGCATGCTCGCCAGACAGAAAGAGCGGCGCAAGAAAATCGCCGAGACCATAAAATTTCCGCTTCCTGAGCTCCGCCCCGGACAGCAGGATCTGATCGACTGTGTGGAAGAGTCGGTGCAAAGCGCCGGCCGCGCCATGATCCAGGCGCCGACCGGCCTGGGTAAAACCCTCGGGGTGCTCTACCCGACGCTCAGAGAAGCCCTGGGGCGGGGCGACCAGGTCGTCTATGTGACCCCCAAGAACAGCCAGCACCGGGTGGCGGAAGATGCTGCCGAGAAGTTGCGCCGGGACAATCCCGATCTGAGATCCCTGACCCTTACTGCCAAGGCGAAGCTCTGTCTCAAGGAAGAGGTCTTCTGCAATCCTGATTATTGCCAGTATGCCCGGGACTATTACAGCAAGGTGGAGGAGAACAATCTCGTCGACCGTGCTTGCTCGACTCCCGATCTCGATGGGGACAGATTTATCGAGCTTGGCAAGAAGTACAAGGTCTGCCCTTTCGAGCTTTCGCTCGATGCTATAAGTCGGGCCGATGTGGTGATCGGCGATTACAACTATGTATTCTCGCCGCGCAATATCATGGGTCGCTTCCAGCCTCGCATGGGGATCAAAGCCGAGGCGCCCAATCTGATTATTGACGAAGCGCATAATCTCCCGGATCGTGTGGCGGGCTATTACAGCGCCGAGCTGTCACTGGCCGGGCTCGGCGAGATGACCAGAGCCATCGAGGCTCTGCCTCCTGCTTTCTCTCTTTCATTTCGCGGGCTATTAGAAGAGCTCATGGAGCTTGTCCGGAGCCATCGCCCTGCTACGAGAAAGGACCAGCCGGTGACGGTTGATGCCGGTCGTTTCGAGAAGCTCGCCGAGAAGATATCCGGGGCGGTGAGCGATTATCTTTCGGGGTCTCTATTAATCAGCCGCGGGGACCCGGCTCTCACCCTGCTTTTTGAGATACAGCAATTCGTCGAGGCGCTCACTCAAAAGGGCGGCGAGTCGGTGACTCTCTGGAAGATCAGGGAAGGAGGCATTCTCAAGGTTCTCTGTCTCGACGCGGCTGCCCGGCTGAAAGAGTCTTATCAGGGAGTGCGATCCGTGGTGGCATTCTCGGCGACACTGAAACCTTTCGATTGTTTCGAGCGTTTACTGGGACTCGATGCCGACGAGCTCACTACAAAGGAGCTGCCTTCGCCATTTCCGGCCCGCAATCGCAAGCTCATGGTGATTCCCCAGGTCTCGACGAAATACGCCGACCGGGAGAAGAATTATTCTAAGATCGCCGAGGCTGTCTGCCGTATAGTGTCGCAGAGACCGGGGAACTATCTGGTCTTTTTCCCGAGCTTCGAGTTTCTTTCCCGGGTGGCTGCCCTGGCTCGAAAAGACCTGGAGAAAAGCGCTGCCGAGCTGCTTCTTCAAGAGCGCGAGATGAAAGCCGCCGCTATCGATCAATATCTCGATCGGCTCCGGACGCCCGGCAGGCCTGCGGTGTTTTTTGCCGTGCAGGGCGGGGTCTTTGCCGAAGGTGTGGACTATCCCGGCGACATGCTCATCGGGGTGATTATCGTCGGTCCCGGGCTACCGGTCTTCGATATCGAGCGCAATCTTCTGGCTGATTTCTACGAGCGCAATTATGGCAACGGCTTCGACTATGCTTATGTCTACCCGGGCATGTCCCGGGTGGTGCAGAGCGCCGGACGCGTGATCCGCACGGAGAAGGACCGGGGTTTGATTGTTTTGCTGGATCGGCGCTTCGTCGAGCCTTCCTATGGCAAGGCGATGCCTGATTACTGGTTCGACAGCTCGGCAAATGAGCTCGTATCAAATAGTATATTGAAGGACATCAATGAATTCTGGAGTCTTGCCTGATAAGAAGAAGCGAGGGAAAACATCCGGGGGCGACCATCGTCTCATGGATACGACCGTGCTCATACTGGATTGCCAGACCACGGGAGCCAGCCCCGCCACCGGCAATCTTCTGGAGCTGGCTTACTGTCTGACCTCGGCTGCCAGCGAGGAAGAGCCGACTATCGTCAGCTATTTGATCCGGCAGCCCGAGGGCGAGCCGATACCACCGCGGATAGTGTCGCTCACCGGCATCGACAATGACGATATGGTCGGGGCGCAGTCGCCGTGCGATGCTCTACTGTCGCTTGAAGAAGCGCTCGGGCACTTGCCTTCGCCGCCTCTCTGCCTGATTCATTACGCTCGGTTCGAATTGCCCTTTTTGACTGAGTTGTTCGTGGAATACGGGGAAGGCGGACAGCAAGGGCCTTATAAAGAGCTGCCATTCTCGCCGGTCTGTACTTTCGAGATTGCCCGGCGTCTCTATCCGGATCTGCCTTCGAGAGGCATCCGGGCCCTCGGTGGCTTCCTGGGCATAGAGCTGGAGGACCTCAAACGTGCTCCCGGTCATGTGGGGACCACAACTGAGATCTGGAAGCATCTTGCCGTCCGGCTCATGGAAGAAGGTGTCACTACCCGCGGTGATCTTGATGAGTTCCTGAGCACCAAGGCCCGGCGCCGGACAGGCAAGCTGCAGTATCAGCTATCTCCTGAAAAGCGTCTCAATCTGCCCGATAATCCCGGCGTCTATCGCATGCTCAACCGGCAGGGCCGGGTGCTCTATGTGGGCAAGGCGACCTCTTTGAGAGGTCGCGTCAACAGCCATTTTCGCGGGCGCAAACGCAAGACTTCCAGCTCTTTCGAATTGCTTACGCAAGTGAGCGATCTCGACTACACTGTCTGCCGGACGCCCTTCGAGGCGGCGCTTCTGGAGGTCGAGGAGATCAAGCGTTACGACCCGCCCTATAATGCCAGCCTCAAAAACAACGACAGGCGGGTGTGGTTCTACAGCGATGACTTCGAGTCTGCCGCCACTACCGGTGATGACGTGCATCGCATCGGTCCTTTCAGCAGCGAGAGCACTATAGGTAATATCAGGCTTCTCTGCGATGCCATCGAAGAAGGGGAGCTTTCGCCGGAGCTGGTTTATCTGGACTCGCAAGCAGAGCCCGAGATCATCGAGGCCGGTCTCGAGATGTTTCTCGCCCGTCACGACCTGGCTCCGTTTTCCAGGATCGGTGCCGGGGCTCTTTTGTTGATCGGCATGCGTCTCTGGCGCTCCTGGAGAAACTATATCCGCCTGGTCGAAGAGCTCACCGGGGAAGAGGATGAAGGGGAAGGCGATGAAGATCTGGATGAAAACCTGAAGTGTTCGCTCCAGGGCGATCCTCAAGAGGATGGCGGAGAGGATGGCGGAGAAGATGGCGGAGAAGATCAGGAGGACGAGGAGCTGACGCCCGAGGATGTTTGCGCCAGGATCGAGTCGTTGCTTACCGGGGCAGCGCGCCATCACCTGCAGGGCAAAGAGCTTAAGGCTCTCTCTCAGTGCCGGATCACCTATGGCGCCGACGACCTCGAGATAGTCGTTAGAGATGGTCTGGCGCTGGTGGAGGCTGCGGGTGTCAGTCGCGATAACCGGTTCTCGGGCTCGTCTGGGAGGTCAACCGGAGATTTATCGGCCTTCGATATCGAGACTTTCGATCGGCTCCGGGTTTTGCTCACCGAACTCGCGGCTCTCAAGAGTCGCGGGGAAAAGGTAACGGTGGAGCCCTATATCTGCTTCCTGAGCCGGTGAGCGTGTCTGGCACCGCCTTTGATACCGTGGGAATATCGATGTCCACCTGACTTCCTCGGGCTTTCAAGATTTCGATAAATTCTCCGAAATAGCGACACTGTCTCGAAAATATTTCGATTCAAGGTTTTCGACAGATGTGTAGGGTGTAGAATCATAGTCTGGCTTTCTTTCTATATTGCGATCTCTTGACTTCGGGTGAGCCAGCGCTCGAACCGTTTCTCCTCCAGGCAGAGCTACTCGATGTTCAAATGGCCCAGTGATCCCGAAAAAGAGCAGCAGCTAGACCAGCGACCGACGGCTGAGGACTTGAAGAAGTTCATGGTCGCCTCCGCCCGGCGCAAGGACGTCAAATTCCTCTATCGCTGGAACGACGCCGAGGTGAAGATGGAGTTCAAGCTCGCCCTTCGCTATGTGCCCAAGGGATTCACTTTCGAGTGGCAGCTTTACATGCTGGGCGGAAAGAACGACCACCGGATACTCTCGGTCCACGCCGACGACGCCGAGGAGGTAGCCGCCAGCATCGAGAAGGCGGTGCTCAACGAGACCGCCAGGGTTCCGGACACCACTTTTCACGGGGACCAGAAACCGCCGGCCCTGTCCAAGACAAAGATGAACGAGGCCAGGCGGATTCTCGAGCAGACTTTCGATCGCGTTCCAATTGAAGCGATCAAGGAGATGTCCTTGATGCCGGAGGCTCTCACCGGCAACCTGGAGGTCCTGCATATCACGACCCTTTTGCAGTCCATCTCCATGGGAGAGATGTCAGGCAGGTTGCGGATTCAGAGACAGGCTGCCTATGCCGATATCTTTTTCGAGTCCGGCGCGCCGGTGCACGCGGAAGGCACCAGGGGCAGTGGCGAGGAGTGCTTCATCCAGGTCATCTGCTGGAAAGACGGCGAGTTCCACTTCGAGCCCAAGCTCAAGACCGACGAGCGGACAATCAAAAAGGTCATGGAGACCATGATCCTCGAGGGCTGCCTGCTCCTCGACAATACCGAGTATGTTAGAGCCTGTGGCGTGCGCATGGATACGGTGCTGGGCCGAACCAGTCCTAATCTCTCCGAGGCCCAGTTCGAGGCGATCATGAGTCAGGGCGAGGCCCAGGACATGAGTCTTCTCAAGGCGATTTATCTCCAGATCGACGGTCGTAAGCGTGTCCTCGATATAGTCGAGATCTTGAGGCTCAGCCGCACCCAGTGGGTGAGCGGCATCGCGGCGCTGCTCCGGGGGCAGGTGGTGATGGTGGCCAGCATAGTCGAGGGTAAGCGTCTGCAAGTGCAGCCCAAGCATCTCGATCCCTCTCTCATCGCTCCGATCAACACGGTCTTGTTGCGCAGCGACACCGGGCTTTTCAGCTATGCGGCATTTCTCTACCTGGTAGATCACGAGTTCAAGTTCTCCGCCGAGCGGCCCCTCTCGATCATTCTGATAAACACTCTATCGGTGGAAGTGTCCAGCAATCAGATGAAGCCTATACTGAATGTGGACGGCTACAAAGATCTCGCCCGGTGCATCGCCAGCGTGCAGGGCTTCAAGGGGATTATCGCCCACTACGAGGAGCACGGAGTGGCAATCTGTCTCATGGGGGCCAACGGCATGCATGCTGCCACCATAGCCGACCGGATCATCAAGTCGATGCTCTCCTCCTCCATGGAGTTCCGTTTTGCTGCCAGCAATATGGCTATCGGGGTGGCCTCTTTCCCTGAAGATGCCGAGGACATGGCATCGCTTCTGGCCATCGCCGAGGTGGCACGCGACAGAGCCACGAGCGAAGGAAGCAGCAGGATCGTGCTGGCTTCCGAGCTGGTGGGTTAGAAATTGTAGTTAGAAGCGTGAAGATCACCAGAGACAATCTGCTTATCGTGGACTGCGGTGCGGTCCTCATGCTTACTCAGTACATAGCGGTCAGGGAGATCGGCTCGTCCTTTTTCTCCACCGAGCTCATTACTGTGGCTGCAGTGATCATGATCCTCATCGGTCCGAGCGTCGCGTATTATCTGGCTGACCGAGTCGGCTCGAAATTCCTGGCCGCCTGGGGAGCCGTCACCTTCGTCTCGCTTCTGGTCCTGCCTTTCGGGGTAAGGACCCTGGTGGCATATTTGATGTCGCTCAATATCGAGCACGTGGCTATGCTCGTAGTTTTCCTGGGTGCCGGGCTCTTCTACTCGGCGTTTTTCGCGATTTTCTTGCCCCGCATGGTCCGCAGCGGCGGCGACTTCGTCGGTCTCTATTGCCTGGAGCTCGCCGGAGCGGTACTAGCCCTGGTGCTTATCGGGCTGATGCCCACCTGGCAATTTCTGCTTATGGCTTTCTATGCCTTTATCGTCCTCGCCCTGCATCTCTCGGTGAGGAGCGCTGTTCTAACAGTACCGGCGCTTCTCGCTTCGGCGCTGGTGGCATTTTACTATCCGGCACTGGATGCGCAGGCGGCTCGGTATTACTACCAGTGCTACTGGAACCAGAAGGACCCGCATCTGATGGCAGTCACGTATTCGCCGTATCAGCGGATCGATGTGGTCACCGAAGGCAAAGACCGGATTCTGTATCTGGACGGCATCCCTTATTACGACGCAAGCGATCTCTTCTGGTTCAACTATTACATCGCCGAGCTTCCCGGCCGTCTGGTGGCTGACAAGGGCAGGGCTCTCATAGTCGGCTCCGGGAGCCTGTCATCCACGGGATATCTCGTGCGCCAGGGCTTCGCGGTGACCACCATCGAGATCGACAAGATGGTCGCCGACTTCGGGATGAAGTATTTCAACGATCTCAACAAGCTCTCCGCCTCCGATTTCAAGCTCGAGATCGGTGACGCTCGCAGGATCATAGCCGGGCTGCCCGACCGGAGCTATGATCTCATCGTGCTCGATATACCGGCGCCCTTTCATGTGCAAACGGCTCTGCTATACACACCAGCCTTTTTCGGCGAGCTCAATCGATGTCTCAAAGATGGTGGCATCACCGCGATCAATACCTGCTCATACAGAGTCGACGACCCCATAGCCAGATCGATTGGTGCCAGCGCCTGCAAGAGCTTCGCGGATATCAGGGCGATCACCGGCGAGTCCCTTGGCCTGACGATACTCTATTGTGCCAGGAAGCTGCCTCCGGCTATCGAAAGTCTCAGAGAAGCGGCCAAAGTCCAGGAGCGGCAGGGCTTCCAGATCTTCGACGACCATGCTTTTCGCACCGTCGTCGGTGATACCAGACCCCATGACAGCGAGAATCTCGCTGCTCTCCTGCTCTTTGCCAGAGAGCACCTGCCGGAGGCTATGAAATGAGGAGCCGGGAGAATTTCGATCTGACAGTCAACGGATTCTGGCTGGGAAGCTCCCAGGTCGGTCTTGTCTTCCACTTGATCTATTCCCAGGGCGCCGGAGTGCTTTTCTATTTCGCCCTCATCGCTCTCTGGCTTCTCGGCTCGATTGCCGGGATGAAGCTTGTATCCGACCGCTATCTGGCGCTCAAGCTCGAGATTGCCGCTCTTGTCTCCTTCGGGCTGGCTGCCCTGGTCGCGAGATCCGCGCCTTTCACTGCCTGGTCGCTGGTTTGCGTCCTGCTGGCGGTTCTATTGATAAGCGGTTATGCGGGCTGGTTTCTCAAGAGCCGTGCCACCGCCTATGGCGATGTGCCGAGAGTGCTTCTTTTCGAGAACAACGGCTTCGTCCTGGGTTATGCCGTGGCCGGAGCTCTGCTTTTCTATTCGATAAGAGCAATCGACATTCTCACGGCTTTCGTATTGACGGTGTGCATCATCTTCGAGGTCATCTGTCCGATTGTCGTATCGCGAGATTCCGATAATGCTTCGCCACCGCTGGTCAGCTCCTAGCACCCGATAGTTAACTCTTTCGAGTGATGATATGTTTGCAAGATAGTTACTCTTGGTTGTATTTTCTAATAGGTCGGGAAGATATAACCTGAAAGTACCATTCAGTGACTCGCTGTGGCAGATGAGAAGGACATCGGTATCACCGGGGAAGCCGGTGAGGTCGAAGGACCGCAAGACGCTCTCCCGGGAGGGGGAGCTGCTGACACGCAGGGCGATCATAACCACGATGCGGACGATAAGACCGGGATGGCTCTCACACCGAAAAAGGGTGTTCTGTCAGGCCTGGTCAAGAAGGCACCCGAGCCGGAGCCTGAGGATGATCCCCTTCCCTTTATTCGTCAGCTCGAAGAGGATTTGAAGAAGGAGGATTTGAAGAAGGAGGATTTGAAGAAGAAGGATTCGCCCGAGGGCGAAGATGTGCCTGGGCCAGGTCCAGGTGATGAGCTGATTGCACCGGAAGAGGCAGCCGCCGAGGCGCTCGATCTCGCAATCGATGATATCCCCAACGACGAATTCGAAAATGAGCCGGATCCGCCCGCCGTGCAGGACGAGGATGATGATATCGGCTGGGCAACCAAGGAGGACTCGTTGCCCGAGTCAGAGACCGAGAACAGCGGCTGGCAGAGCGGTCCGGTCATCGTACAGGAACTCCTGAACGAGCCGGATCCAGGCGAGGTTTCAGAGGAGCTTCCGCAAACCAATCAGCAAGTAGACCTGACTGTCAGCGGAAGCCGGCCCGAGTCCGGGAGAGACCCTGCGGACATCGAGGGAGGCGAAGAGGGCGAGGAGGAAGTGGGACCTGTCGAAGATACCATCGAAGAGCCGGGCCCGCCTGCTGAAGCTTTCCGGTCCGGTTTCGATTCCGGTAGGTTCAGCAATTTCAGTCCCGTCCCCTTTGATGTTCAGGCTGGCGCCCAGGAACAGGCACCGGTACCGGGACCAGCTCAGGATAATGCACAGGAAGCCGCCGAGATTCAGTCCGTGACGCTGGAGGCGCCGCCCGAGCCTGCTGCAGAAGTCTATGAGGAGTCGCCTTCGGTCAGGGTAGATCGCTTTCTGAGCAAAGTCATACTCGACAGCTACTCGGCTCATCGACTCCTTGCCCACGATGATGTATCTGCCCTCTATGTTGGCAAAGGCATCAACGTGGTTGGACATGTTGCGATCAAGGTCTCGAAATTCAAGCGATCAGATGATGCTCGAGAATTCGTCCAGGAGATTCGCGATCGCAGTCTGGAGCATCCGGGAATCGCTCGTCTTCTGGAGGCGGAGAGCGATGACTCGGGGCTCGCTTTCATTGTTTTCGAGTATCCAGAATGTATTACTCTGGCCGAGTTGCTTGAAGGTGTCGGGCGCATCGACAAGGAGGAAGACATCGCCGGAGTGCTAATTCAACTCGCTGATGCCTTCGTCAGCGCTCACGAGATCGGCATCTATCATGGCAGCCTCAGCGCCGGAAAGGTACTGCTGCTCGAGTCGAAAGGCTCCATTGCAGTCCGAGTCCTGGATTTCGGCTCGCCGGTTCTCTTTCGGGAGCGCTGCAACTATATCGGAGGCGGCAAAAAGCTGGTCTCGCCGCAATACATGAGTCCCGAGATCATCGATGGATTCGACCCTGGTGCCCAGAGCGACATCTACAGTATCGGTGTAATCGCGTATCAGCTCATCACCGGCGCGCTTCCGTATCCTAACGAGAACTCGGACGAGATCATCGCTGCCCATCGCGATCCCGAGACCATGCCTGATCCGGTCACTAAGATTCGCCCGGACCTGATCAACAACCAGCAGCTCAGCCAGCTCGTATACGAAGCCATGGAGACCGATCCCGACTGGCGATTCGATGCGATTCGCGAGTTCAGGGACGGTATCGAGGGCTGGATCAATTCGGTTCGAGAGGCCAAAGCAGCGCGTGCCGCCGCTCAGGTAAGCGAGCCCGATAGCAAATTCGATGTCACCGGCTATGACGAGATCATGACTGCCAGGCAGTCCGAGCGGGATTTGAAGACTTCGATATTGAATATGGTGGCGCTCAAGCAGAAGTCCATGGAGCAGGAGCAGACCGTAGTCATTCAATTGACGGACAAGTTCAAGATCGGCGGCCAGCGCCAGTCCCCCGTTCGCACCCTTCTGACTGTCGTGGGGATCACAGTACTGGTGGTGGGCATTGTCGGAGGCGGATTGTTCTATGCAAGCGGTCACCAGGAGGAGCTGGGAGCTGCCTGGATGAGCGCCTCCAGGCAATTGAGCGGGCTGCTCCATAAAGGTGCGCCCGGGGACGAGGAGAAGCTCGAGGACACCCTGGAGACGATGGATGATTCGCTCGGCCGCGAGGAGGACGGCGCCAAGAAACCTGGCACCACGACTGGTGCAGCCGGCACGAATCTACCGGGCGGTGGCACCACGACTGCACCACCACCGGTGCGCCGCGCCGTGCGCAAGTTCCGCTATGAAGAGTCGCCTATCTACAAGGACTATGTCCCCAAGTCCAAGGGTAGCGACCCTGTGATCATCAAGTAAGCGAGGGGCTCCGGTCGCTCAGGCGGCCCTCATCTGTCTGAGGCGAAGTCTGGCCACTTCGGAGACCACAGGCTCGTCGTCCTGTTCGAGTATTTGTAGAACGCGCACAGGCACCGAGTCGTTCCAGGCGAGCTCCATCCGCACAAGGGGATTGGGATCGGCCAGGAGCTCCTCGATCTCCTGCCTGCTCATGGCTCGGCTCTGGGCTTCCTGGAGACGCCGACCGAGAATGACCCGGCTTGTGCGCCGCCAGCGCCTGTAGGCTCGGCCGAGGCTGGCGACCGCTTTGTCGATAGCGCGGGCAATGGCGGCCAGGCTATCTGTGAGAAGGCTGCCGTCTCGCTCCTCCGGGCGTTGATATTTCCTCTCGTTGTGATCACTTTGCCAGTGCTCTGGCGGGTGTACGGATACGGGCGTGAACATGTCTACCTCCCCCGGGCGAGGTACTGATATAGCTTCCCTGCTGTTTCCTTTTCCTCGACGTTACGCTTGTCAAGCGGAGATGTCAATAAGAGGGGGCTCATAGTAAGCCTCTATGAGCCAGGTTTCAGGCCAGGACCCCGGAAATCCACCAAAATTCGTATTTTCCGTCTTTACTTATAGATGCCGGAGCTATATTCTCTTGCCAGCCAGCGAAGGTCGAAACAGTGCTAGACGATTTCATCAAAGACGAATCCGGTTCTGCCAGCAGTGAGTATGGCAGCGTCTATCTGCTGGTGGCGGTGGGTCTTTTCATCGTTTTCACCGTGTTTCATGGCGGTATTAGCAATGCGGTGGGCGTGATCGCTGACGATTTCGTCAACAAACTCGACAGCATGTCCGTGGCCTCAGAGAAGAATTTCAATCTTTAGATCGATCGGATCTCGGTCTCGATCTCGTTCTAGATCTTGAAGCCGAAACGCTCGAGAAAACGCGCGTTCGCCACCTGCCTGGCAAGCTCGATCTCGGTTCTCAGATCCGGCTCGACTTTCTCTATCTCTTCCAGAATCAGGGAAGCTTCCCGGCAACAGCCCTGGCTGCGCCCATTCACGCCGATTTCGGCCAGGGCTCGCATGGCCGCCTGCAAGAGCCCGCTGTCCATGGGATGCAGGGTAACGATTACGAAGGCGGCGGCGAGACGCAGCTTCTCGTCGGTCTCGAAAAGAAGTCTTTCGATGGCCAGCATGCGCGGGTCCATGGGCTCGAAAGGGGTGTCTTTGGTGGCGTCGAAGAGAGCTTGAATACGCTCGTCGGTGTTAAGAGCGGGCTCGTCCAGATGCTTTTCCAGGATAGAGGCGCGCTCGACAAGACCGGTGACCAGGTCCGCCCGGGTATTGTGCCAGAGTATCCGGACAGTGTCTTTCAGCGTAATCAGCACTTTCCTGGCGCGCTCACATACTTCCGGGCTCGGATGTTTGTCCGCCAGTGCCTGCACCACCGGAAGGGCAGGCAGATAACCTGTGAAGGCTACCATCTCCAGGGCGCTCGTGGTGAAGCGCTCCAGTCTCTCGGGACCCTTAGCGGTTTCCTCCAGAACCCTCATCATGAGCTCTCCGGCTTCCCGGCTCGAGACCGTATCGCTTCTGTTGACGTAGTCATTGGCCGGGCTCGATAGAGCGGCGGCAAGCGCCATGAGCAGGTTGATCCGGCTGTTCTCCGGGAGGTCTTTTGTATAGATCAAACCGGTCCGCACCAGGGCGAACGCGTCGGTAAGCTCGATCAATCCAGTGGACACCAGCTCGGACAGGACCTGGCAGGTCATGGACCGATCGGGATTGTCGCTGCTGATAATCAGGTTGGCTTGCTCGGCGATGGCACCGGCGCCGGTCTCGAGGCCAAGAGGAAGCAGCGCCGGGATATTGGCTTTCAGCCAGGCGAGGGTGTTACTCTTTTGCTCAGCGATGCTCATCCTGGAAATGATACCGGATTTTCAAGACTTGATTGAGAGACTTTCGATCCGGAGCGAGAAGCTCGGGAACGTTCCAGTATTGGCACCGGGCCCGGTGCAGCTCCTTTTCGGATGAGGTGGCATCTATGCCATAGATGAGGCACTGTCTCTGATGCTCCTCGGCCTTCTCCCGATCTTTCTCCTGAATTCTGTCCTGATCTCGAATTCCGGCTCGGTCCATGAGCTGCTTCAATTGTCTTGCCGCGTCGGCTCCTTCCGGATCGACTCCGGAGATGGCGCAGAAGACCCTGAACTTGAGCCGGTCTCTTTCGGCACTGGTGGGGTCGCCGCTGGTAAATTCGTCGCCCTTTTCATTATTTGATTGCCTGTCACTTCGCTTCCAGAAGTCGAAGCTGCTCGACGGCGTCCCGCCTGTATCCCGCTTGTTCGCCATTGTCTCTCATCTCCTCCAGTGATCTCCTTACCGCCGACAGATCGAAAGTCGACGGGTCTGCCCCTTGCAAAAGAACATAACTGGCTGCCAGTCTCACTCTGGGATTGCTGTCGTTGAGAGCAATCTGGAGCATCGCCAGGCGGGGGTCGTCCCGACCGGTGATGGGCATGCCTTTGATTGAAGCCATGATGGCTTCCACAGTTATCTGGGTGTCTTTGTTGTCGCCCAGGACCGAACGCAGATTGTTGGCGCGGTCGGCGGGCGTAGTGGTGTGATCAGAAGCGGTGTCCTGCCAGACTACATTGACCGAATCTCTCAGATCAGCCAGCACGGACTGGGCCTGGTCGCCCAGGGTGGTGCCGCGGCGCTCGGCAGCCAGAGCCTCGAGCACCGGATAAGTGCGGTGGTGCTTGTACTGACCGAGAAGCTGGACGAGCTGTCCTTGAATGGTAGGATCCGCTTGATATGGTGCTCTTTGATTGTTTTGCAGATCGAGAGCCCGAGCGGCGATCATGGCTGCCTGCTCGCGAGAGACCGCCGTGCCGCCGTTGCCTGATTCCTTCGTGAGGTTCACTAGACCCTCGAGGAGATAGCGTCTGGCTGTGGGGTCCATGCCTTGACCGCTGGTGAGTCCGGTCTCGATGGCCCAGACGATATAGTCGCGGTTCTCCTGACCGGGGCGCGCCATGTCTCTGATCGCCCCGGCGACCTTCTGTTGAGCCCATGCCGATTCGCTGTCGGCAAATGGCTGGCCGCCGTTGACCAGGATGTCTACGAGAGCCATCTTGGCTTTCATTCCTTCTACCGAGCGCAGGGAGGCTTTCTCGATGAGGTCCTGGAAATCGCTGTCGCGACGATCGGTGATTCTCTGGCGCTCGGCGTTGCGGGCTTTATTCTCTTCGGTGCGCACAGTAGAGCCGCTGGAGAACACCCAGGAGAAGAAACCGCCTACACCGGAGTAAACCTCGTCGGCAGCTTCCTGACCTTTCTTGTCGCGATAGCGGTTGAACTCGACACCGTCCAGCATCCAGTAATTGTCGTTGCGCCATTTCCTGATGAACAGGCTGAGAGCCTGATCTTTGCTTGCCTGGGGCAGAGTGGCGCGGTAAGCGTCCACCTGGGCTTTCAAATTGTCCCAGCCCTCGAAAGGATCGTGCATGAGGCTGGCGGCGGTTTCCTGATAACGTCTCTTGTACTCTTCGGATGTCGGATCCAGACGCTCCTGGCTGAAACGCACTTCGCGCAGAAGACCGGACACGGCGGGATCGGTCTCTTTATCCAGCATACTGAGCACCGTCGGTCTGAGCATCGGGTCTTTCATGTTCTCGAGGGCTTTCAGCGCCTCATAACGAACGCCGGCGTCCCAGTCCCGCTCGATCCCTTTTTCCGGCGATCCGGCGAGACGCTCGCGGATCACTTCCAGGGCTCCCCGGGACCCGAGGTCGCTCAGGGCGCTTATGGATGCGCGTCTGAGCTTGGGGGAGATGTCGGCGAAGGAGTCGCTTGCCGGGTCGATGAATCCACGCAGGAGAAGATCGGTCTGGCTTTTCTGAAGCTGGGTGCCGTCTTTCATCAGGGGAAGAATCGCCTTGAAGAAAGCGCTTCTCTGCGCTTCGTCGGTATAGCTCAGGGAGCCGTCCCTGACCCTGGCGGCGGTGTCTTTGATTATTTGAATGCCCTGCTCCCGGGCTTTGTTGGCGAGCTGGGGATTCTCTTTGTCCAGCAGGGCGAGACCGTCGGGGCTGAGGATCTCGACAGCGCGTCTTGCTAGATCGACATTCTTGCTGTCTACTAGATTGGCAACTGCTTCATAAGACTTTCTGCCGAGCTGGGGATCGGATGCGGTGGCATCGCCGCCGGCTCCCACCAGATCGAGCATGCTGGAGGCGGCCACCAGGCGCTGATCGCCAGTCTTGTTGCTGTCGGTCATAGCGGTGGAAAGGGTCTCGACTGCGTAGCGAGCGAAGGCGCCTGCGGTGCCCTGGCTCTCGGCGAGCTTGCGAGCGTACTCGCTGAAAAGCGCCTGCCGGTCTGCCGGGGCTCTCTCGGCACCGGCCTGCAACATGAGGGCGGCGGCGGCACGCAGGTCCTCGTTGCCGGCCTGTCTGGCGACATTGCCGAGATATGCTTCGATAGCGCCCGAGGTGAGACCGACCCGGCGGGATTCGTCTTTGAAAGTCTCTTCCGGAGTCATCGACTGGGCTTGAGCCTGCTCCTGTACTTTCAGGGCGTCGGCTACCGCTCCCAGACGAAGAACCGCCTGGACCTTTTCGGTCTGGCTTGTAGTATCGCTGGCGATGACATCTTGAAGCACGCCCGCCACTTCGCGACCGGAGGCTACTCCGAGCTGCAGGGCGAGATCGCTGCTTGCCACGAGTCTCGACTCGGGCTTGGGCGACTCTAATTCGCGTCTCAAGAATGCCGCTATATCGGAGGTCTTGAGCTCCTGGCTCTCTTTGCGAGCAGGCCTGGTGCGGGTGACTTCATAACTGGTCTCGAGACCATATTCGGTTTCTTGATATTCATAAGAGGGAACATCCACTTCCCGGCTGCCGAGGGTCTCGGGCAGGGTGCCATCCTGACCGCGATTGAGCTGGAGAATGGCGAGAGCCGCGGCTGTCTGCACTGCCCGGTCCCGGGTTTCGGCATAGGCTGTGTGCCTGTCCTGGCGGTCTTTCTCGAAAGTGCCGTTTCTCTCTTCGGCGACTATGGCATCGCCATTGGGAAGAAAACGATCCATGAGGGTTCTTATGTATGCCTGTTTCTCTTCCTGGCTGGCGTTGTCCTCGATGAGCTTTCTTGTTTGATCCAGGATCTCTTTGACTTCGGGATTGCTCTTGTCGCCCGCGAGCAAGCTCTCGTAACTGTCGAGCTCGATATTCTGGACTTTCGCGTTGTCGATGGCTGGCTCGCTCGTGCCGTCCGGGGCATGGTCGCCCTGACCGTCCTGAGCGCGGCGCATTGCCGTGTGCAGGGGATTGCCTTTGCCGAGATCGTTGAGGGTCTCGATCTGGTGCCCGATGTCGGTGGTGATCAGATAGGCGAATGGATACATCGTGAGGGTGGCGGCCTTGTCTGCATATCTATAGGTGGATGCCCATCTGGATGCATTGATCTCGGCTTCGACCACTGCATGAGCGCTGTTACCGACGCCTTCGACGCCGCGCATGCGGTTGATCAAGCGCATGCCACCACCGCCGAGACCGAGGGCGGCTTCGCCCACGAAATAGAGACCGCGGGCGGTCTGAATGCCTCGGCCCATCTCGGATTCGCTCCAGTATGCACTGTTGACGATACCACTGGCGCCGACGGTGGCACGCAGGGCACCTTTCAGTCCCTGCTTGATCGCCTGGCTCATCACCAGTCTTCCGGCCTGGGCGGCTTTCACCGCACCAGCTACCCCTATGGTGCCGGTGACCAGCATCGCACCATCAAGGGTGGCCACCAGGGCTTTTTCGCCGTAGTGGAAAACTTGCTGCTTGAGTCGCCAGTCTGCGAGGTCTTTGGCCTGGACGATCTCGACTTTGCCGCCGTTGCGGATCGGCACCCAGTCTTCGGGATCGTATTCGCGCTTGTCGATGTCGATTCGGTTGCCGACATCGCTGGCGCCGATATTCAGGTAGTTGTACCAGTTGGAGTGCTGGTACTGGACGCTGTTAGAGACGACGATTCTCTTCTTGCCGTCCACTGTAATCTCTTCGACGTCGAACTCCATGGCGGCGAGATTGAGCTCGGTCTCGCTACCGTCGGCATCCTGGCGGTCGACGAATTGAGTGATACCGCCTTTCTCGTCGAGCTTGACGAGACCGCCCGGGACATCCACTTCTCCCCAGAAAAGGAGACGGTCGGGATTTTTCTCGAGCTCGATCACTTCTCTGACTGCCTGATCGATCTGCTCGCCGTTGTCCGCCATCCAGCGTCTGAGATTCTCCATCTTTTCGGCATTCTCGGGATGACCGAGACGAAGATCCTCCGGCAGATCGAGCTTCACCGAGGTGATCTTGCCTTTGTCGTCACGCACCACTTCGGCGCCTTCCGGAAGGCTGAAGCCGAAACGATGACCGGCTCTGTTCAATCCGTCCATGGCTTCGATGTAGCGTCCGACTCGGGTGGCGAGATCCACGGCTTCCATGGCGGCGGCGCGCCATTCCCTGGGATCGGAGTTGCGCTTGTCGAGCCAGGCTTGTTGCTGCTCGGGGTCGGTGACTATTTTTTTGATTTCGCGCTCGAGAATGTCGTCCTGGAGCTTTTCTCTTGCCGTGCGGGCGGAACCGTCCACTTCTTTGAGCCAGCGCATCACGTCGTCGATCTTCTCGACTTCGCGATCGCCGGGGATGCTGTCGGGTTTGAGACCGAGCTCGGGCTTGAGCCTGCCCGAGGCCACCAGCTCGCGATAATAACCGGGCTCACTGAGATGACCCTGAGCGTCCGCCGGAAGCGGCAGGGGAGTACCGGGCGGCAGTGGCAGTGACAGGCGAGATAGTTCGGTGATGGCGCCGGGCACAGCCGAGCGCTCGAGCCAGGTGACCATGTCCTGATAGGCTTTTCTCGTTGCCGGTCCGAATTTTCCTTCCCGGGCTTCCTGATTGAGCTGGTCGAGACCCTGCTTGTTCCTGGTCTCGATATCCTCGGGAGAGGCGTTGTTGTCCCGGGTCTGGTAAAGAGGGTAGATATTGATCAGCTGTTGCTGAAGAAAACGGAGCCGCTGGGCTTCTTCCGGGTTGGCGGGCTTGTCGTTCTGGATGCTGACCTCCGGGAGGACCGGGCTATCAGTCGATGTGGAGGCGGCAAGGGTACTGTCGGCGCCGGCGGTGCGGCTGCCGGATTCGTTCGAGCCGGTCGCATCAGCGCCGGTTCTGACCGCTCCTGCATCAGGCGAGCCGGATTGGACTGTCGACGTCTGGCTGTCGCCGAGCATCTTCTCGTTGGCAGCTCTGTTGGTTTGATCTTGAGGGGTTTCCGAGGTCGTGTCTTTGCTGTTGTCCGCCAGGACGACGTTATCATCGGGCATAGAAGTCGGGGCTCCGTTACGGAATGGAGGGGTATCCGTATCTATCGCCCTTGGAAGGTTTTTCGACAGAATCTGTCATCCTTTGAGCGTCTTTCGACAGATTCCAGAGCGAGAACTGCACACCAGGTTCCGCGAATTCGCTTGGCCTGGTGAATATTCGTGAAAACCGGTCGAGGTGCGGCATATATTTCTCAAAAACTGCCAAAACGCGGCATTTATTTCTCAGATTCTCTCTCTACTGAAGCAATATATGTCGCGCTTGACTACCTGCATGGGGTCGTATCTCGTAACAGTCCTCATGACCTTATTCATGTCCGTCTGCTTGAGCGCTACCAGAGGTCAGCGACCGCTTATGGTGGCGGCGGCATCATAGTCTTCGGCGCCGTGAGCCTGTCTCTGGTAGTCGACATAGAAGGAGAGGGCGGCACTGACCACGATTCCCAAGCCCACGCCTTTTCCGAAGGCTGCTTCAGCCGGGCGACCGCTGGCGGAGGCGCCGCTTTCCCGGCCTTCCGCTAACTTGCCTTCGGCTATGCGGCGGGCTATATAGCGATGGGCGGCTTCCTGAACTTTCGGGCTGCCTGTGTTTTCGAGGATGCGGACCACGGTCTCGAGATTTCTTGCCTTAGCTGCATCTGCTTCGACGCCGGTGCCTGAGAGTCTGGCGATCTCGCCTTTCAGTCTTTCGACGTCCGTGCTGGATAGTCTCTCGGTGCTCTCCACCTTGCCGTCGAAACTGCTCTGAGGACCATCGGAGACTTTGAAAGTGCCGTTCCCGTTAGATTCGGCGGTGACAGCCGGGGTCTCAAGAGCGACGGCGTCGCCCAGGATTCTCAGACGGCGGGCAGGGCGCTCGGTCGGCTGTTCCGTTGTTTGTTCCGGTACCGGCTGCGCTACTTGTTCGGAGCCAGCGACCGCGGGCTTCACGGCGGTTTCGGCTGCTCTTTCGACGACAGGCCTGGCTTCGGTTTCGACTGTTCTTTCGACGACAGGCCTGGCTTCGGTTTCGGCTGTTCTTTCGACGACAGGCCTGGCTTCGGTTTCGACTGTTCTTTCGACGACAGGCCTGGCTTCGGTTTCGACTGTTCTTTCAACGACAGGCTTGGCTTGCCTGGAGGCAAGGCGCTCCTCCAGGGCGGCTTTCTCGGCTTTCTGAGCCTCGACTGTCTCGGTCAACCGGGCGCTTTCGCTTTCCGCCTGTCTGAGACGCTCATTGAGCTCGGCCAGGGTCCGCTCGTGCTGAAGACGCGCCTGTCTTGCTTCCTCTTCCATTGCCGCGATGCGCTCCTGGGCGAGACGGGCTTTTTCGGTCTCGGCCTGACGCTGGCTCTCCAGGTCGGCGATTGTTTGATTAAGTGTTGTGATGGTGGCGGAAGATTTAGCGGCTTCGGTGCGGGCTTTTTCGGCGTCTGCGGCGCGGGCGGTCTCGATTTCTTCGAGGGCTTTTCTGAGGTTCTGGTTCTCTGTTTTGCTTTCAGTCTGCTTGAGCTGAGACTGTCGGGTCTCTTCCTGGCGTTTCGCTTCGAGGTCGGCGAGACTGCGCTCGAGACCGGCGATTTTCTCCGAGGCGGCTTGATCTTTGAGATCGGTGCTGGTCTGCAGCTCGGTGAGCTCTGCTCTCAGACCTTCGATGGTTCTGACTGCATCGGCTTGCGCTCTGGAAGCGGATTCCTGCTCTAGCTGCCGGGCTTTCTCGATGTCGGCGATATGTGTTTCCAGGGATTTGATCTGCTCGGCGGAGCGAGTGGCGGATTCTTCCGCTTTGCGGGCTTCTTCTGCCGAAGTTGTCTGCAGCTCGGTAAGATTGGATTTGAGGGTCTCGATCTGCTCGCTGGCTTGCCTGGCGTTTTCCTGGTTGGAGGAAGCGGTGCGCTCCATCTCGGCGATGCGATCGGTGAGGGTCTTGATCTCGGTTTCTCTGGTTGCAGCATCTCTGGCGGCTTGATCGAGGTCTTGTTGATGACCGGTTTTCAAAGAAGCAATGGATTCTTTGAGAAGCCGGATCTCTTCGGCTGATTTAGTCTGGGCCTCTTCGGTCTGTCGAGCGTCGTTGCGGCGGGCGGTCTCGAGCTCTTCGATTCTGGCATCGAG
>Ga0226835_1000678_pt1 | contig 30052 bp, 21 predicted proteins | sample LAC_MetaG_1_FD_163627 | JGI IMG/M metagenome (GOLD analysis project Ga0226835, IMG submission 163627) | Anaerobic ammonium oxidizing microbial communities from anammox membrane bioreactor (MBR) in UC Berkley, California, United States -... | ecosystem: Engineered > Bioreactor > Anaerobic >...
ATGGAAATGTTGACTGGCAGCCATGGCGGGATGAAGCGCTTACCCAATCACTGAACATCCCCACCATCACCTATGCTGATGATGACAACGCCGGTAAAGCGGAAGGCGACCTGGGCGCCAATGGCGGAACGTTTGGTTATGACGCCTTCGCCACTATCGAAGATGCTCTCAACCACGTTGCCCCCGGTGGGACGGTGATTGTCGGTGCCGGAAATTACAGCGGTGATATCCAAATCAACAAGGCTGTTACCCTAACCGGTCAGAATCGTCCTGTTCTGGACGGGCGCTTCTGGGTCAACACAAATAATGTCGTCATCCAGGGCTTTGAAATCCGAAATGGCCGCGCTTCCACGGGTGTGGAACAGAGTGGTGTGTATATCAGCGGCGCGCAGAACGTAACCATCCGCGATAATCACCTGATCGGCACATGGAACGGTGAGGAAACGAGTTTTGTCGGTGGTCGGGGTATTCTGACCTCCGGTAACGTCAGCGGACTGCTGGTAGATGGAAATGAGATTGAAAACTGGGTGAGCGGCCTGTATCTCAACCCGACCAGCGGGAGTATCACGGTAATCAACAACGAAATCCATGATAACTGGGCCGGAGCCGGCACGGATGGGCAGACCAACGTGACCTTCCGCAACAATTACTTCAGCGACAACATCGAGGGGATCGGTGCTTCCAGCGTTGGCGCTTCCTTCGTGGTGGAAGAGAACGCTTTTCTCGATAACACCACTGCCGTTAAGTGGTATAGTGGCGCGCAAATCAAAGCCGAACGCAACTGGTGGGCACACCCGAGCGGGCCGGCAAATGCCGGCAACCCCGGTGGCAGCGGTCAGTCGGTGGTGGGAAGTGTGGACTTTATCCCGTGGCTGTGCGATGGCACGGACAGCCAGCCTTCAGCGATTGGCTTCCAGCCGGCCGCCGGTGCGGCAACCTGCACGGCAACTTCGGAGGCAACCCGGTTGGTGTTCGTTTCCTACCCGACCGTTGCCTATGAAAATGTGCCGTTTGCCACACAGCCGGTGGTACGCGCCGAAGACGATGACGGCAATCTGGCAGTCAATTTCAACGGCGTAGTGATCCTGTATCTGGCGAACAACCCGGCTGGCGGTGCGCTGCAAGGGACTCTGCTGGTAAACGCCGTCAACGGCGTGGCCACTTTCAGCGGTGTGAGCATCAGCAAAGCCGGGCAGAATTACCGATTGGCGGCGATTGCCACCTCGCTCGATCCGGCTGTCGGCGGTTTATTTGATGTTCTGCCGCAAAATGCGGATCTGGCAGTTTCGATCTCGGCTTCACCCAACCCGGTTGAAACCGGAGCTGCATTAACTTACACGGTTGGCGTTCAAAATCTCGGCCCGCTGGCTGCCAGCAACCTGACCCTGACGGTGAACCTGCCAGGCGGTGTGAACTTTGTCAACGCTGGCGGCACGGGCTGGACCTGCTCTCAAAGCGCAGGGGTGGTAACCTGCACCCGCTTCTCGCTGGCAGCTACCAGCAGCGCGCCGGATGTCACCATCACCGTCAATGCTCCCAATCAGGCCGGCAGTATCACGGCGACAGCCTCAATCAGCTCCGAAACCCTGGACCTGGTTGCCGGAAATAATCAGGCGAGCGCGGATACCCTCGTCGTGACGATTCCGGAAACCGGTGGTATTACGATTTACCTGCCGCTGGTCAAGAAGTAAACCCCGCGGCCGGTAAAAAATCCACCCCCTCCGCCACTCCCCACGGGCGGAGGGGGTTATTTTTGTTCAACCCAAATCGGTTTATGGTTTGGGCTGCTGCTGGGTGATGCAGTGGATGTTGCCGCCGCCGAGTAAAATTTCGCGGGCAGGGACGGGCACGATTTGCCTCTCCGGCATCAATTCAGCTAGTTTTTGTAAAGCCGGTTCGTCGTGAAGGTCGTCGAAGACCGGCACAATTGCCGCACCGTTTGCCATGTAAAAATTGATGTAAGAACCGGCCAGCCGGTCGCCTTCCTCGCGCGGGAGCGTACCTTCCACGGCATCCACTCCCTCGCTCTCCTCACCGGTGATGTAAATCGGCCCGGGTTGATGGATTTTGTGAACTTCCAAACGCCGCCCGCGGGCGTCGGTCATCTGCATCAACCGCTCGTAGGCGTCTGCGGAGATGTCGTACTGGGGGTCGTTTTTATCGTCCGTCCAGGTCAGGGCGACCACACCGGGCCGGATGAAACAGGCAAGGTTATCCACGTGGCCGCTGGTTTCGTCGTTGTAAACACCCTTGCCCAGCCAGAGAATCTTCTCGACATTCAGGTACTCCATCAGCAGATTTTCGATTTCGGATTTGGAGAGGTGTGGATTACGGTTGGGGTTGAGCAGGCATTCTTCGGTGGTCAACAGCGTACCCTGCCCGTCCACGTGAATAGAGCCGCCTTCCAAAACCAGTGGGGCTTTATAGCGGTCAACCCATTCGATTTCGGCGACCTTGCGTGCTACCAGATCATCCAGATCCCAGGGAAAGTACAGGCCGCCATCCAGACCGCCCCAGGCGTTGAAGTCCCAGTCCACAGCTCGAATGACCTCACCGTTGGTGACGAAGGTGGGACCGCAGTCGCGCATCCACGAATCGTTGGACGAAAGTTCTACCACGCGGATGTGGCCGGGCAGCAGGTGGCGGGCATTTTGAAACTGGCTTGCAGAAACCCCCATGGTGACACGTTCAAAACGGGAGATGGCGCTCGCCACGGCTGCAAAGGCTTTTTGAGCCGGTTTGGCGCCCAATCGCCAGTTATCCGGACGCTCCGGCCAGAGCATCCAGCAGCCGGTATGAGGTTCAAACTCAGCCGGCATGCGAAAACCATCCTTGCGGGGTGTGCTTTCAATCAGATGCGACATGGCAATTACCTCCTAAAAGGATTATTTTCGTTGGATGATGAATTCACCAATGATGAGGGTGACCCCAACACCGACCAGCACCGGAATGGCATAATTCCAGTCCACCGGTTCGCCCGGCACCCAGATGAAGAACACAATTGCCTGCAGGATGAACAGCACGCAGATGATCGTCATCAAGATGGCGGAAAGATGATTGCCCGGCACGCGGTAGGGACGCGGACGGTTGGCATCCGTGCGGCGTAGTCTCAGGAAGGCGGGGAACATTGCCAGATAGGGCAGCAAAAAAACAATGGAAGAGAAGGCAAACAGAGACCAGAAGAGGTCTTCGGCTGTGGTTGCCATCAACCCATAGATGATTAAAACCGCACTGGAAACGATGCCGGTGAGGACGTATGCCCCGACGGGGGTTTTGTTGACGGGGTGAAGTTTACCGAAGAAAGCGGGTAATTCTCCTTCATTGGCAGCCTCGGCGGCGGTTCGGTTGGCGCCCATTGTCCAGGTTACCATGTTGGTCAAAAATGTGTAGAGCGCGCCGATTCCGAGGATGGTAACGATCACACCGCCGACGCCGGTTTCGCCAAACAGGATGCGCAGGGTATCAATGATGCCCGACACCAGACCGAGCTGCTCGGCTGGTAGCGCCATTAACATACCGATCGTGCCCATCAGGTAGAAGAAAGCAATTAAGACGCCGGCAGTGATGATGGCGCGTGGAATATCGCGCTGGGGATTTTGCATTTCCTCACCGGCGCCGGACATCAACTCAAACCCCATGAAGTTGTAAACAATTACCGGCAAGAAGTAAAGACCGGCATCCCATGTGGGCAGGATATTGCGAAAAGAGAGGTCGTTGGCTACACCATGTTGGGCAGCGTAAAAGAAGGCGCCGAAGCCAATCACCAGCATGATGAGGGCTTTAATCAATGCGCCAACGTTGGGCACCCATTTGCCAATGTCAAGAGCGACGATTCCGATCACCACCGTTACCCAGGTCATCAAAACGCCGATGGCAATTTGTCCCCACAGGCTCAAATCGGGGATGAACAATTGGGCAAACATACCGGCAAAAAGAACATAAACCGATGGCATCCACAGGGCTACATTGATCCAGTAAAGCCAGGTGGTACGAGCAGCCCAACGTTCTCCAAAAGCATTGCGTACCCAGATATATAAACCGCCCTGCTCCGGGTATGTTGTGCCCAATTCTGCAGTAATCAGACCATAGGGGATGAAGAAAAGCACAAGGGTGATGATCCACCAGGAGATGGATGAAGGCCCGATTGCTGCCGAGGGTGCCAGTGTGTCTATTACAAGGATGGCAGCGACCGTAAAGAGGGTCATATCAATGGCACGGAAGGCTTTCTTGAAGCCGTTGCCTTTCTTTTCAACAGTCAGTTGAGTTTCCATGATTTTCTCCGGTTGAACAGGTGAAATATATTCATGCAGGGAGTCGGAAAACTCCCTGCATGAAGGTGAGTGAACTAGCGGGTCAGGAATTCCTCAATTTTTCCGCGATGGTAGGCTGCCAGTTCGGGGGTGGGGCGTTTCATGCGAGGATAAAGCAGCCAGACCAGAATGCCTTTCTCGGTATGCAGGCGGTTTTCAGCCTGATCGAAAATAATGGATTGGGGCGAGTCCATGACCTCGTCGGTTACCTCAACTCCGCGGGAAGCCGGCAGGCAGTGCATAAATTTACAGTGAGCGGGAGCTTTTGCCATCAATTCCTTGTTCACCTGATATTTGGGCATAAAAGCCGCCCGGCGTTCGGGGATCTGGTCTTCCTGGCCAACCCACCACCATAAGTCGGTGTAGATGAAATCAGCGTCACGGACTGCCTCAACTGGATCCTCGGTAATGCGCAACGTACCGCCGGAAACTTTGTTGTTTTCTTCGGCCCAACGGACCCATTCCGCCGGCGCCTGATACTTTTTCGGGGCGGCGTGGGTAAAGTTCATTCCCAATCGGGTACAAATGAGCATTAGAGAGGAAAGTACATTGGTGGCATCTCCAATGAAGGTCACATTAAAATCTTCCAGTTTTTTGCCGGCGGGAGCGTGTTCGATCATGGTCAGGACATCACAAACGACCTGAGTCGGATGGTTGTAGTCGGTCAGTCCGTTGATGACCGGCACGGTAGCGTATTTTGCCAGGCCGGTGATGGTCTCGTGCTTGAGAGTGCGTGCCATGATCGCATCGCACATACGGGAAAGTACCTGTGCCGTATCGCCGAGCGATTCGCGCACCCCCAGGTGAATTTCGCCGGGTTTGAGGTAGAGCGCATGACCGCCCAGTTCGGTCATGGCGACCTCGAAAGAAACCCGTGTGCGGGTGGACGGTTCTTCGAAAATCATCGCCAGTGTAGCATCCTGGAGTAATTTGGGGGTGCAGCCTTGTTTGTCGGCGGCTTTGATCAAACGGGTGAGTTCGATCAGTTCCAGGAGCTCTTCTTTGCTGAAATCCTGGGTGTCGATAAAGTGTTTTAAGGTCATTGGGGTTCCTCCTCTGTAAAAATTTCGTATAGACAATATATTCGTCGGTCATCCCTCAAAATCCTCGGGTTTGGGCAACCACTCGTCAATGTTGCGCAGTATGCGGGGGACCAGAGCGTAGCCCTTTACGCGAACACCGGGGATAGAAGGTAATACCTTACCCAAAAATTGGCGCATTTCAGCGTTGTCTTTGAAACGAGCCTCGATTGAAATGTCCTGTGTTCCCAGACCGTAAGCCAGGTAGGAGACTTCGTGCATTTTGAGTAATTGCTCGATGGCGGACTGTTCCTGATCAGAATCAACTTCGAGGAAAATATCCACCGTGTTGACATAACCAAAGGCATGCGGATCAAGGATGGAGGTCAGGCGGACAGCGCCGGACTCTACCAATCGGTCAATCCGATTGCGAACGGTGCGTTCATTCGCCTTCAGGGCGCGGGCGATTTCCGATGCCGATTTGCGCGCATCTTTGCGTAATTCCAATATGATCTGGTAGTCCAGTAAATCGAACTGTGTTGATTTTGTCATGGGAATTTCCGAAACGGAAAAAATGTATTCCGAATAGGCAATACCCATTGTAGCAAAAAATCTTTCTCTTTTCAACCCGTTTTTGACGATTATGGCAATTTGTCATCGAAAATCAGGATGCTCGTAATGCTTGCTCTTGAAGCCAAATAATCCTTCTGACCATTTCTTTATAAAAGCGAGGGGGCAGTTCACTTATCATCTGATCTTTTTACAAAACAAGGCTGAGATGGGAAGCCGGGTTTAACTATGATACAATTTTTTCCCGGATGACTCCATGAACGCTGAATTTTCTCTCCCCCATTTGTATTCTACTGACCGGCGCGGCCCGGTGCGCTGGATTTTATCCCACCTGAAATATCAATGGTGGCTGGTGATTGTTGCCGTGATTGGCGCATTGGGTAACGCCGGACTTGCCGGTGTTGTGCCAGTGATGATCGGCCAGGCGGTTAATCTGGTGAACGGGGGCAATTTTGATCGCAATCGCCTGCTGCAAATTGTCCTGATCATCGTGATTTCCCAGACAATTCGAGGTGTACTGCAATTTGCCCGTAACTTCGGTTTTGAAGTGATTGCTCAGAGGATTGAACGAAACATCCGGCAGGAATTATATGTGTCCCTTTTAGGAAAGAGCATGACCTTTCACAGCCTTCAACCGGTGGGAGACACCATGGCACGGGCAACTAATGATGTCCGTGAGGTAAACTTCTTATTTTCTCCCGGTGTCAATCTGGTGATTGGTTCGTTGATTTTTATCTTTGTTCCTATAGTGGTTGCTCCTCGTTATCATCCTTCCCTGGTTTTGGTACCGCTTTTGTTTGTGGTGATCTATTTTATTCTATTGAGGTTCTACCTGAAAGAACTGGAACCGGTCACCGATGAAGTACGTTACTCATTCGGTATTCTCAACACCCGACTGAACGAAGCCCTGGATGGGATTGAGGTGGTCAAAGGAGCTGCCCAAGAACAGGGCGAGGTCATGCTTTTTGGTAAAAATGTGGATCGCTACCGCAAAGCTGCGATTAAGCAAGGAGATATTGAAGCCCGTTTTTTGCCGGCCTTACTGCTGGCTGTTGCCATGGGGGGTGGTCTTTTGCATGCCCTGATTCTTTTCAAACAGGGATTGATCAACACAGGTGATGTGGTTGCTTACTTTGGATTACTGGTCATGCTTTCTTTCCCGACTTTCGTTTCCATTTTTGCTTACTCGCGCATATCGTTGGGCCTGGCCGGTGCCCGGCGGATTTTGGAATTGATGAATCGAGAGAACAATCTCGACCAAAATGAAAACGGTCACCATGGCATAATGCAAGGGGATGTGGTGTTTGATCAAGTCAGTTTTGCTTATCAAAACAACGAAACTGTGTTGAAAGATGTTTCTTTCCATGTGCGTCCTGGACAAATTGTGGCAATTGTCGGGCAAACCGGAAGCGGTAAAACCACGCTGGTAAAGCTGATCAATCGGATTTACGATGTTACCAGTGGACGAGTGCTGGTGGATGGGGTTGATGTTCGGGATTGGAATCTGGAATCCTTAAGGCGGCAGATTTCAATCATTGAACAGGACATTTTCCTGTTTTCTCAAACCATTGCAGAAAATATTGCCTTCGGTAAACCGGGTGCTTCCATGGATGAAATTGTCAAGGCTGCCACCGCTGCACAGGCTGATGAGTTTATCCGGTCTTTTGATAAAGGATATGATACGGTCATCGGTGAGCGGGGTGTAACGCTATCGGGTGGCCAGCGCCAGCGATTAGCATTGGCGCGTGCTTTTTTGACCCAGCCCAGCATTTTGATACTGGATGATTCAACCAGCGCAATCGACTCGGCAACCGAGGACAAGATTCAACGCGCGATTTACACCGCCGCTCAAGGGCGAACCACCTTTATTATCACCCATCGTCTTTCTCAAATCCGTTGGGCAGATCTGATTTTGGTTTTACGCAAAGGCGAGCTGGTTGCTGTTGGCAGTCATGAAGAATTGATGAAAACCAGTGAAACATATCGGAATATCTTTCAGGAACTATAAAGGGCGATAGGAACCATTTGCTATGGGATTTTTTGCCGGATTAGATGCCGAAAAATACGACCGAAAATACAGTGATCGAGAGCTGGTCCGGCGTATTCTGGTCTATTTCCGCCCCCATTATCGTCGGCTGATACTGGTGGGATTGCTGGTTCTGGTGGTTTCCGGTTCGGGTGCATTGCTGCCCGTACTGGTTTCCAGAGGAATTGATTTTCTTAAGCAGGAATTGACAACGATCAATGTGCTGCTTGTCCCGTTTGCGGTCATGCTCACCGGAGTGATTGCCTGGCTGGCAAACTGGCAGGCACGCCGTCTGGTGGTACGTTCAGTGGCTGATGTCGTTGCTCGACTGGCCAATGAAGCCTTTGCTTCGGCAGCGGAGCACGATTTGTCTTTTTACGACCAGTTTTCCTCCGGACGAATTGCTTCCCGAATTACGAGCGATACACAGGACTTTGGTCAGCTGGTGGTTTTGACCACCGATCTGATTTCGCAGGTGGTCGAGTCGCTCATCCTTGCCATTGTACTGATAAACATTGAATGGCAATTGTCGCTAACTCTCTTTGCGGTAATCCCGATTGTGGTGCTTTTGGCGGTCAGTTTTCGTGGACTGGCGCGCAAAGTCACTCGAGCCGGAATGAGAGCCATGGCAAATGTCAATCAAACGATCAAAGAAACGGTATCTGGAATTGCTGTTGCCAAAAATTTTCGCCAAGAAGGTCGAATTTTTGAAATCTTTGACCAGTCTAACCGAATGTCCTATCAGGTTAATGTTCGTCGAGGGCTGGTCTTGTCTATGGTATTCCCGGTACTCAACACCGTTGGCGGCTGGATGACGGCCTTGCTGGTTTATGTTGGCGGGTTGAGTGCTGTTCAAGGGGCGGTAACCGTAGGGGCGTGGTATCTGTTTTTATTGAGCCTCGACCGTTTCATGTTCCCGGTCATGAATCTGTCTTCGTTCTGGACTCAAATCCAAAATGGTCTTTCGGCAGCCGAACGGGTTTTTGCGCTGATTGATGCTGATCCGAGCGTGGTTCAAATCGGCAATGTCAAAGCTCCGCCATTGAAGGGACAGATTGATTTCAAGCATGTATATTTCCGCTACAAAGACAATGAACCAGTTTTGGAGGATTTCAACCTGCACATTCGACCGGGTGAATCGGTGGCTCTGGTGGGTCACACGGGGGCAGGAAAATCCTCGGTGGTTAAATTGATTGCCCGGTTTTATGAATTCCAAGCCGGTGAAATCTTGATAGACCATTTGGACATCCGCAGTTTTGATTTGGGCAGTTACCGCTGTCAGCTGGGGATTGTTTCGCAGGTACCTTTTTTGTTTTCGGGTACCGTGTTGGAAAATATCCAGTATTCCTGCAAAGGCGCCAGTCCAAAAGAGATTGAACGCCTTGCCTATCAAATCGGCAATGGTGAATGGCTGGAAGCCTTACCGGAGGGTTTGTTGACACAAGTGGGTGAGCGAGGAAGCCGCTTATCCATGGGGCAGCGACAATTGGTTTATTTGATGCGGGTTTTGGTTCAAAAACCGGCAATTTTCGTGCTGGATGAGGCCACTGCTAGCATTGATCCTTTCACGGAAAGACAAATCCAACAAGCCCTATCAATGGTTCTGGCACAATCTACCAGCATCTTGATTGCCCACCGACTTTCGACGGTTAAAGCTGCCGATCGAATCATCGTACTTGACCACGGTAAAATCATCGAGCAAGGTACTCATCAGGAATTGATGTCAGCAGGGGGGCATTACGCTGAACTGTACAACACATATTTTCGGCATCAATCTTTAACATATATCGAGCAGGCAGGGAAACTAAAAGAAGAAATTAATGTTGAATGGAGAGGTTGAAATGATTGACCGTGTGATGACCATTTACCATCGAATTGATCCAGTGATTACCGGTTTCATGGCGCGCTATTCGATCACTTTCTTGAGGATCAGCCTTGGGATCAATTTTTTCTGGTTTGGTGTGTTGAAGTTTTTTCCGGGCTTAAGTCCGGCTCAAGGCCTAGCCGCAAAAACGATTGAGGTTCTCTCGTTCGGATTGATTGGTAGTGAGATCTCAGTGCCATTACTGGCGTTATGGGAATGCCTGATCGGTTTGGGTTTAATCTCCGGAAAGTTTTTGCGAGCAACCTTACTATTGCTCTTTCTACAAATGGCAGGTACACTGACGCCACTGGTGTTATTCCCTGCAGAAACCTTTGTGCGTTTTCCGTACGCTCCGACGCTCGAAGGCCAGTACATCATCAAGAATCTAGTTTTGATTTCAGCGGGATTGGTGGTGGGGGCTACAGTGCGCGGTGGTCGTATTGTGGAAAAGTCCATCTAATCCAAAATTCGCATAGCCATGAATAGACGAATTGTAGCCGCACTGGCTTTTCTCCTGTTGTTCTTGAGCGGCTGTACGGTTTTCCAGGCTGGTGACATAAAAATCATTGATGCGTGGGTCCAGGCTGCACTCCTGGCATATTCGGACAAGATGTCTGAGCATGCTTATCATATCCCAGTTGGCAGTGATACGCCTGTTTATTTTCAGATTATTAATGAGGGGCAGGTCGAGGATGCATTGATAGGGGGTTTTAGCGAAATTTGTGAAAAGGTGGAAATTATCGGTTTTGAAGGTAAGGAAATTCGCCTACTGCCGGGAGAGAAAGTTGTGCTTTCTCCAAAAACCGGCTTATCGGTTCGATTGAGAAATCTTAATCAGGATGTGTTGCCGTCTCAGAAGATCAATATCACATTAATTTTTGAAAATCAGGGGCAAGTCGAATTGGTTGTGCCGGTCAAATTGCCTCAAAACTAATCGTTTTTTTCTTCCTCTTCTAAAATTAACTCTAAAAATACCTCCACAATTTTTGGATCGAAATGTTTTCCAGCCTGTTCGCGTAAATAGGATATTACCTTGGTTTTTTCCCACGCCGGGCGATAGGGTCTATCTGATAATAAGGCATCCCAAACATCCACAACTGCAAAAATCCGGGCAGCCAACGGTATCTCCTCGCCTTTCAACCCTTGCGGATAACCGCTACCATCCCACTTTTCATGGTGGTAATATGGAATGTCAAGCGCCGGCCTCAGAAAGGGAATTCCGGAGAGGACATCATAGGCCATTTGAGGATGGCGACGCATAATTTCCCATTCTTCGGGCGTCAGGGGACCGGCCTTGTTCAGGATCGAATCAGGAATACCCATTTTGCCAATATCATGGAGTAGTGTTCCCCGCCGGATATGTGGTAATTGCGTTTCATCAACTCCCAACCTCTTTGCCAGTGCGAGCGTGATTTGCGTAACTCGCTGGCTGTGGTTTTGGGTTTCGGCATCGCGAATTTCGAGAGCTTTTGCCCATCCCTGTAAGGTTGTATCGTAAGCGGTTTGCAATTCGTTGATGTGGTACTGGAGATCCGATAGTAATTGGCTGTCCTCAATTGCAATGGCGGCCTGACCGGCCAGCATTTCTAAAAAATTCATCCACTCAAAAGTTGGTCTGATTTCTGAACGTTTCCAAAGCTGGAGAATTCCCCAATCATTTTTTTTTGTAGTTAGAGGAATTCCCATATAATCGGTAAATCCTTCCTTCCGAATAATTTGTCCAAATTCCCCATCCAGTGCGGATTGCAATTCCTGATTTTGAAGGTGCAAGAATTGATTGGGACTGCCCGTTATTCCCGGATAAGGTGAAGTCAGTAGTGGAAGGGCACCTGATCGAAATCCTCGAATTGCTGCAAGGTTGAAAAAATCGGTTTGCGGTTCTTTCAACCAGATGCTGGCTGCATCCACTTTTTGATGTTCGACAACAACTTCCAGTAAAACGCTCAAACGGTCTCCCAAATCCCTGCCGAGGGTGATGGTCAAGTCAATTTTGCGCAAAGCAGACAGGTAGTCCACGGTTTGCTGAGTCTTTTCCTGAAGAAGCATTCTTTGAAGAGCATTACCGATCAGCTCGCTCATGGAAGTAACAATCAGTTGATCCGTATCGGTAAAAGATTTGTTTCTTCCCAGCAGAAGTACTCCAATGGGATCCTCTCCGGAGATTAACGGTACGGCAGATACAAATGGGTGATAATATTGCGGCTGGTCACGGAGATAATATGGATCGTTGGCTAAATTGTTTTGGAAATAAGGAGTTTTACTGCGTAAGGCGTAACCGGTTATACCCTGATCCTTTGTAAATTCGGCTCCGATCCACTCTTTTGCCTTACCGGTTCCAAAAACAAACCGGAATTTGTCGGCGTTTTCGGGTGATTTCAATGCAATGGCTGCTGTCTCTAACTCTAATATCAAGCCAATCGTATGAACAATGGTTTGAGCCATCTCTTCCGTGGTGTAAGCTTGCCGAATTTTTTCCGAAAGTTGTAGTAAAGCCGATTGGTAGCGTTCGTTTTTTCTTTGGATGGTAATGTCCTCAAACAAGGTTGCGAACTGGCCTTTGACGGGAGAAAACGCAAAAACCCGGTAATACCGATCCAATTCCTGCGAGTAATTTTCTATCAACACCGGTTCACCGCTCCAGGCAACTTTTCCGTAGGTTTCTATCCAGTATGGTTCGGTATTCGGCAATACCTCAAGAACTGTTTTTCCCAGAATGGCATCCGCTGATAGTCCGGTCAGCTTTTCAAAAGCCGGATTTACCGCAATAAAACGATAATCTACGGGTTTGTGGTGTTCATCAAAAATCATTTCATGAAGCGCAAAACCATTCAACATGGTTTCAAAAAGTTGGCGATAGCGTTGTTCGCTCATTTGCAGGGATTTTTTGTACTGTTCGATGTCGGTTACATCCCGCCATTTGGCAAACAAAGCCAAATCCCCCGCGTAGGGGATTGCGGTCAAAGACACTTCGGCAAGAAATTGACTGCCGTCAAACCGCCGATGAAGCCATCGAAATTCAATAAACCCTGTTTTCAATGCCTCGTTCGTATAGAAATCGGCTTGATCGGCCGAGAAATTACCATCCGGTTGAATTTCGGGTGAAAGATCTGCTAGCGATTTGCCAAGAATTTCCCAGCGTTCTGCGCGGAGTTGGTTGAGTGCCGCCTGATTGCAGTCAATAATGATTTGATTGAGTACCAACAGACTTGGGTCATTGGATTTAAGAAAAAGACGTTGAAATTTTTCTTCGCTTTTCAATAGATCCAATTCCCGTTGTCTTCGTTCTCTGGCCATCATCAGGGTGGCATTCAGATAATACTCGGTGACTGGTTGAAGAAGAAAACCGTCAATCAACTTTCCTAAAGCATTGTGTGATTGGTTTTCAATCTGGTTGGGATCAAGGATTAATATCAGTAAGGCTTTGGAGTTTCTTCTAAGGGATTGGAGTGATTCGAGCAACTGCCATGATGAAGGGGCTGGGGGATATAAAAAAATAAGAATTTCCTGATCGGTCAGGCAGCAAAATTCCAAAAGATGATCAAATGAGCGAGTAATTTGAATATCCACCCAACCCGATTTTTGGAGAAAATTTACCAATGTGTGGTTGAGAGATGAATCTGTGGAGGCAATAATGACTTTTGAGGGGAACATATATCGTATAATGTTTATTTATTATACACATTCAATCAAGTATAATATTACAAATTTGATTGTCTTTTCGTAAAAATCAAGTAAAAAAAGTCCCGCTGAGTTGCGGGACTTATCGTTTTGGCTATTTGCTTCCTAGCCGCTAAAGCTTTCGATATCTTTCCAGCCAGAAGTTACATAGGTAGTCAGCTCGCTGACACTCAAATCTTTAATGCCCAACTTTTCCAATGTTCTACCACGCCGCCAATAATCGGTGCGGTGAATGATGCAGGCCAGCCTGATCACGCTATTAATTCCATTGACTGAAACGCCGTAACGTTCTCCCAGTGATGCTATTGGTACGAGGCTCATCGGGACATCCTCAAAAATATAGCGGTGGTTAAGCGTAGCCGGGGCTTTAATTCCGTAATAGCCTGTCTGGTTGTGAATACGCTCGTGTAATGTTTCGCCTGTGACGTTGTAAGCCAATTCCAGCCATTCTAATGCCGTGCGGGCACGAATTCCTAAAGCAGAAGCCACCGTCACCCTTTCTCGATCCAGAATCTCCAGTACGCGGGCGACGGATGGGGTCACTCCATCAATGTAAAATTGAAAGTCCCCGTGGGTGGCTTCGATCCATCCGGCATTGAGGATGGTCAGAGCCGGATGAAAAATTGCCCCCATGTTATTCAACCCGGTGTGCAGTACATTAATGCCATCAATGTATTGCGGAAATGCGATACGGATTTGTTCAAGAACTAGAGGAGTCTTTACCGCGGGTAAAGCTGCCAGTGGAACGGCTTCCTTGATACGGAATATACGTGCCTGGGCAGGCCCGTCTGTGCGGCTGGCATAGATAAAGGTTTCTGCCTCTGCGACGTTGACCTCGACATTGCATCCGCTTCTGCGAAGAATGACATCAAATTCAATGGCACCTAGGGTTCTGCCCGGATGGAGAATGATGGTTTGCCCTTCTTTCAAGTGACAGGCCATTTTTTGGGCAATTTCCGCATGAGCAGAAGATGGCAAAACCACCATAATCACCTGTGCATCTTTGATGGCAGTTGCGATATCATCGGTAACCAGCCGAATTTTTCCGAAGCCTTTAGGCCCTCCTTCGTAACTTTCCAGATCAATTCCCCCACGCTTGGCAATGATCTCAACATGGGCATAGGTGCGGTTGTAAAGAGACACATCAAAACCCATTAAAGCCAAATGGGCAGCCATGGCTTTACCACCATTACCCGCACCAATTACTGCAAATCTCGAAATGTCAGTCATTGATTATCCCTCCCGTTTTAAAGAATTTTTCCAACCTCTGTGATTCTGATATGGGTGTGCCGTTTTCATCTACTGCGAGACATGCCCCGCCAATGATTCGGGTGCGAATTTTCCCTCTTCCAAAGCGATTGTTTTTCAGCTGGGGAGCATCCATGATGCCAGAGGTTACCGATGCAGCCAGAACGTTGGGGTCGGTAAAAGGATCTCGGTTCTCCTCTGAGGACAGGTTTTGGATTGCTCGGAGGGTAATTTTTGCCTCCTGAATTAACTCCTCCTTTCTTCTCATCAAAAGAGGGTCGTAAATCATCGCCGGTTGACCTGCGAGGGCATTCTCGATTGCTCGACGAGCCATTTTTGCGGCTTCAATCACCTCATCAGCCGTGGCGGCATGGTCGGCCTCAGTATGACCGACGATGTGGACAATATCTGGTTTCAGGGCCATTTGTAAGTAAATGCTGGCAGAAAGATGAGCGCGGGCAGCTGCGGGATCCAGGGGGTAGGACAATAAACCGGTGCGAGTTTGAATCCAGATGCGAAAATCTGGACCGGCTAAAGGTTGGATCATCTCCAGAATGGCCAACATTTTAGCCAAATCCATTGCATCAGAAGTACCGGGAGGGCTGTTGAACATCATTTGGGCAATGTAATCCTTTACCCCAAAGGCTTTGGCATTGTAAGCCGAGAGAAAGGCTGAAACGACGAAAATGACATCCGGCGCATCCCGCATACCCCAGTGATGCGGTTCGTTCAACTCAACTGGAACATTTCTCGCTCCATACCAAGCCATTACTTGCTGGTGCTCATGAATTGAGCCAGCCAAATCCCAAGGCCCGCGCCCATCCATTTGATTGAACCAGAACAAAGGAATAGCGCACCAGGCATTATGGATGGTATCCAGGTACAACTCTGCCAGTCGGATAAAGTCATCCGTGCCCGAGTAAGTTCGTAAAAGGGGAAAATTGCCGGTTCGAGACGCTTCATAGAGCATTCGATAATCCTCGGCAGTACGCACCGGAACGCCGCCGGCTCCCTTCCGGCGCGGATCTTGTCTTTCGGGATGAAAGAAATTTTCCTGAGCATCCTGATCAATGCCAAGTGAGATTACATCCAAGATCCGGGCTTCGGCGATTTTCCGAATCCCTTCCCGGGTTTCTTCCAGGCTCGGTAGGCCGAAATGATGGCGCAGGAGAGGAAAGGGCGCTTTCCACAAACGCCTTTCAATAGTGGTTTGAGGAAACGACGATGATCCCGCTTGGGATGAGGCTTCCCCACGCAGGTAGGCTAAGGTATCCTCGGTCAATTCTGATCCGTCAAAAATTTGCTCGAAAAATCCCAGTTTTTGAGCACGCTCGGCAACCGGCGGTGTTCCAGCAAAAGCAAACCGGACCCCTTTTGATCGTAATTCGTCGGCCGCTTCAGCAAATTCCCCCAGCAATCTTTCACCGGTTTCTGGGGTCAGGCGATATGAAACCCCAACCAGGTCGGCTTTTTCTCGAATTGCTGCTTGAATAAACTCTTTTACCGGAACCGCTGGGCCTAAGAAAACAGTCCGCCAGCCAGCCATCTCCGCCAACCTAAGGAAATTACTCACACCGGCAACATGGACACATTCTCCTAGTGCGCCGGCAACTACGGTTTTCATTATCACCTCCAGTTTATTGACGAAATTGAGTCAAGAAATTTCTGCTTTTCATCCACCGATAAAACATTCTCTTAAAATGGGTGGGTGATGGCGAGTGATCCTTTACGCCAAATAAGCCAGTATTTTTATTATAACTGATTTTACGCGCCCCGATTTTGTAACAAATTCGCTCTAAATTCATCTAATCATTTGGTAACCCCATTTGATGGAGTAGAAATTCAATGGCTGAAACAAAAGGCAATCAACCCAAGGTAATCATTTTCACGACACCAACCTGTACGTATTGCAACATGACCAAAAAATACCTGCGTGAAAAAGGCATTCGGTTTAAAGAAGTGGATGTCAGTCGTGATCCCGCTGCTGCAAAAGATATGGTGAGACGGTCTGGGCAAATGGGAGTGCCTGTGCTGGATATTGGCGGAAAAATTGTGATTGGTTTTGATCGTCCAAAAATAAACCAGTATTTAGGGATCAAATAACCACAGGAGGTAAAAAATGTCACAAATCAAAGTTCAACCGATGGGAGCCCGTATTTTGGTAAAACCGCTGGAACAGGAAAATAAAACCGCAACCGGTTTGTACATCCCTGAAACAGCCAAAGAGAAACCTCAAACCGGTGTGGTTGTGGCGGTTGGTGATGATGAGGAAATCAAGCTAAAGGTAAACGATAAGATTTTATTCGCCAAATATAGTGGGACAGAAATAAAACTGGGCAATGACGATTATCTCATCATGGAATGCAGCGATGTTCTAGCCAAAGTGCTGGATTAACAAATATCGGATGGCTGACTTGAAAACAACCGGTAAAGTGACCGGTTGTTTTTTTAGGGGGGATTTTTACCTGGAAAATCGGCTAGTTTACTTCCTGTCCAAAGTAACAGGTCTGAAACTGGTATTTGAGCAGATTACAAAAACAAGAGATTGATTGAAAATCATTTGGAATTAAACCGTAGTTTTTTAATTCCAAATCCATCCGTGTTCGGAGGTGAATCCCCAAAAACAATAACTTGAAAGAGATTTTGCCCTTTTTCCAACCTTACTTTGAAAGGAATAGAAGATGAAACGCTTGAACCTTGTTTGGGTGCTGCTGATTGCAGTATCACTGGTGATAAGTGCTTGTCAGCCAGCTGTCGAGACCATTGAAGTTGAAAAAGAAGTTGTCAAAACGGAAGTGGTTGAAAAGGTTGTTGAAGTTGAAAAACAGCCTACAGAAGAGCAGTCCTTTTCCACTCCGCATCCAATTCTATCTGATGTGCGAGTGCGTCAAGCCATGGCTTACTGCACCAATAAGGACGAAATCATCCAGGCGGTGTATCCTTTCCTCTCACCGGAAGAGCGGAGCGAGTTGGTCATGGATACATTTATCCCCAAAAATCACTGGGCTTATGCCGGAGATGAAAATGTGACCATTTATCCATTTGATCCAGAAAAAGGGAAAGCCCTACTGGATGAGGCTGGCTGGACGGATGAGGATGGTGACAACGTCCGCTTGAATGCGGAAGGCGAGCCGTTGATGTTAGAACTGTTGTTGACCGAAGCTCCCCACCGTAAAATCCTCGCACCAGTCTGGCAGCAGCAAATGAAAGCATGCGGTATTCGTATCACCGTCAATCATGTACCGTCTACCTGGTTGTATGGTGATACCACAGGTCTGGCTCGCCGTGAATTTGAGCTGACCGACTATGCCTGGGTAGGTCAATCCGATCCGAGCGGTAGAACATTGTACGCTTGTGATCAGATTCCCACCGCCGAAAATAACTGGGAAGGCCAAAATGTTATGGGCTGGTGTAATCCAGTCGCTTCTCAGGCCATTGTGAAAGCCACCAACACTCTGAATCAAGAAGATCGAAAAGAGCCGTACAAAATCGTCCAGCAAGAGTTCACCAAAGATATGGTGTCTCTGCCCATCTACAATCACCTGGAAATTTTTGCCTCAAATCCGAATTTGAAGGGTTTCAATCCTCAACCGGGAGAGGAATACTACACCTACAATGTTGCAGAATGGGAAATTCCGGGTAAAGATACGATTGTAATTGGTTTTACGCAGGAACCTGCCTCGATGTTTGCACTGGTGGAACAGGGTGTATCTGCCATAATTGCCAATTCCCTTATCCATGGGCTGGCGTTCTCGACGGTCAATTACGACTTCCAGGGAATTGCTCAGAAGGTGCCATCCACCTTGGAGAGTGGTTTGGCTCAAAATCTGGATGTTGAAGTCAAGGAAGGTGACCTGGTTTATGATGTAGATGGCAATCCTACCGAACTAAAACCGGGTGTTGAAGTTTATAACGCAGCCGGTGAGGTGGTGAACTTCGATGGTACGCCCCTCATGATGAAGCAGTTGACCGTAAATTATCAGTTCCGCGATGATATGGTCTGGTCTGATGGTACGCCGGTCAGTGCAGCCGATTTTGATCTGCGCTTCAAGATTGATTGCGACGAGAACTCAGGGGCAACTTCGTTCAACACTTGTCGTTCTATTCAATCCTATGAAGTCAATGATGCCGGTTACACCGTAACCTATCTGCCAGGAGTTCAGGACCCGCTTTACTTCCGAGCGCTGATGGATCCACGTCTCTCGAATGTGTATCCTGCTCATCGAGTTCTTTCGGATGGACGTAAACTGGCCGATGTGCCGGCTGAAGAATGGGCCACCTTGCCAGAAATTGCCGAATTTCCAATTGGTGTGGGGCCGTATGTTTTGAAGGAATGGGTCAAGGGAGAAAAAATGGTATTTGAGGCCAACCCTTACTACTACGGAGGATCTCCCAAGACAAAGACTATCGTTATCTCGATCATCACTCCAGATAATGCCGAGGCTCAGTTGCTGGGTGGACAGGTGGATGTGCTTGACAGCACGACCCTCAATACCATCTCGGACACAATGAGGAAGGCGGCTGACGAAGGCAAAATCAACCTTTACACATTGCCCGGCGGTACCTGGGAACACATTGATATGAACCTATATTTGCCGTAACCCCTTTTTATAAGAAGGGATTCGGACAATCGGTGTGGCGCTGCAGGGCGCCACACCGACCCTGTAATCGAGTTCTGGGGGGGTGACCCTGCACGCCCTTCAAGAAGTCCATTACAGGAACCCCGAAAGTAAAGGAGAACCTCTATGCTTGGGTATATTGCTCGCCGTTTGGTGCAGATGGTGGGTGTGGTGTTGATTTCAGCAGTTGCGACCTATGCACTCCTGAATCTTGCGCCGGGTGGACCAATGACCGGTTTACGTCAACAGCAACAAGGCCGCAATCGCATCACCGCAGCGGATATTGCCCGAATCCGGGCTTATTATGAGCTGGATCTTTATTTACCGGTGCGCTTCAGCCGCTGGTTGATCGGCCATCCTCGCGGACCGATTACAGTGGGAGGAACAGAGTGGTTTGCGAATACACCTATTGGCTGCCGGCAACCCATCGAGAAAAATGTCCGTAACGAGAAAGGCAAAATCGAAACAAAAGTTGTCGGATGTAATGAAAATGTATATTTACGAGATTTAGAGGGTAGAAAAGTCAGCCGCGGGATTTTGCTGGGCGATTTTGGGGCATCGTGGAAACTTTTGCGAGACCGCCCGGTAAGCGATTTGATTATGAGCCGTCTCCCGAAAACGATCGAATTAATTGGTCTCTCCACTTTACTTTCTTTGCTCCTGGGAATTCCTCTGGGAATTTATTCAGCTGTTAAACAGTACTCTCGTTTTGATTATATTTTCACATCGCTGGCATTCCTCGGATCTGCTATGCCGACCTTTTTCTTCGGTATTTTGATGATCCTGGTTTTCTCCATTTTGCCAAAATCGGCGGGTTTACCTTATCTCCCGCCGGGTAGTGCATCTGCGGTAAGGGAATATGTGGTTCCCCTTATTGGAACTATTCAACCTGATACCATTGCCGACCGACTGATGCATCTGGTTTTACCAGTAATTACCTTAACGATTGTCAGTGTGGCTTCGTGGAGCCGATTTATAAGGGCAAGTATGCTGGAGGTATTACGGCAGGATTATGTTAGAACTGCCAGAGCCAAAGGGCTCAAGGAAAAACTGGTTATTTTGAAACACGCCTTGAGAAATGCCTTAATTCCCTTTGTAACCATTGTGGTTTTTTCTATCCCGTCTTTGTTCGGGGGTGCCATTATCACTGAAACGATATTTTCGTGGCCCGGGATGGGACGATTGTACTTTTTGGCGCTGGGTGATTCAGATTTCCCGGTAGCGATGGCAATTTTGTTTATTACTGCTGTTTTAACCGTGATTGCCACCTTGATTCGAGATCTGGTTTATACCCTTATTGATCCGCGCATTCGGTACAGTTAGGAGACCAGCATGGCTGCTCAAGTTGACTCGATTTCGCTTTTGAATGATTACCCCAAAGAAGAAAGTCCGTGGAGGTTGGTTTTTCGCCGCTTTCGGAAACACAAATTGGCGATGATTTCGCTTGGGGTAATGTTAGTTTTATTCTTGATTACATTATTTGCCCGTCAAATTGCGCCTTTCGAGGTGGATGAAATTACGGTTGGTAATTATTTCCTAAAACCGGGATCAGTCCAGGAAGCCACTGGCAGAGTTCATCTGCTTGGAACGGACAATCTGGGGCGTGACTTGTTCTCGCGTTTGATTTACGCTGGAAGGATCTCCTTAACGGTTGCTTTGCTGTCTGTGGTGATCTCCAGCATTATTGGAGTAACAATTGGAGCAATATCGGGATACTATGGCGGTTGGGTAGATAATCTTTTAATGAGAATCGTTGAGTTTTTTCTCACAATTCCTTCGCTTCCCATTCTGTTGATAATATCGGCAATGCTCTTGAAGAATCAGGATGCGATTCCGATTCCCCAGTTTTTGTTGGAGTTAGCCGGTAAACTCATGTTGTTGGAGGTTAGAGAAGCACGACAAGCCGTTTTGATCATCCTCGTTCTTGCTGGTTTAGGCTGGCTGACTTCTGCTCAATTGATGCGGGGAATGGTGCTCTCGCTTCGTAATCAGACCTTTGTGGAGGCGGCGAAAGCCATGGGAGCAGGCGGCGCCTGGATCATCCTAAGACACATGATTCCCAATGCCATGGCGCCTATTATTGTTGATGCTTCATTAAACATGGCGAATTATGTTGTGGCTGAGGCTGCACTCTCTTTTCTCGGTTTCGGAATTCAAGAACCTATTCCGACATGGGGGAATATGCTTTCGGCAACCCAGGCCTACATGCTGGATATGCCCTGGCTGCCGTTGATTCCCGGTTTGCCAATATTTTTATGCTCGCTGGCTTTTAATTACATTGGGGATGGTCTTCGAGATGCCCTGGATCCGAGGTTAAAACTATGAAAATTCAGAACGAACAACCCGTACTGACTGTGCGGAATTTAAAAACCCATTTTTTCACCGAAGATGGTGTGGTAAAAGCGGTAGATGGGGTTGATTTCGATCTTTACCCCGGAGAGATTTTGGGGTTGGTTGGAGAATCGGGCTGTGGAAAGAGTGTAACTTCTCTGTCTATCCTGAGGTTGGTCGGCGTTCCCGGGAAAATTGTAGATGGGGAAATCTGGTTTGAGGGAAAAAATTTGCTTTCGCTGACGGAAAATGAGATGGTTACGATGCGTGGAAATCGCATGTCAATGATCTTTCAACAACCACAAACCAGTTTAAACCCAGTGTATAAAATTGGCGATCAGGTAGCTGAGGTTTTTACCATTCATAAAAATCTGCCCAAAAAGGAAGCGTGGGATAAAGCGGTTGAATTATTACATCTGGTAGGTATCCCCGATGCCGAGAAGAAGGCGCATGCCTTTCCTCACGAAATGTCGGGCGGGCAGGCTCAACGGGTGATGATCGCTATGGCGCTTGCGCTCAACCCGACCCTGTTAATCGCCGACGAACCCACTACTGCATTGGATGTGACCATCCAGGCGCAGATAATGGACTTAATCCTTGAATTACGCGAAAAAATGGGGACGTCGGTTATTTTAATCACCCACGATCTTGGAGTAATTGCAGAGATGGCCGATCGTGTTGCAGTGATGTATGCAGGTCAAATTGTGGAGCAGGCAACTGTTCAAGAATTGTTTGCCAGGCCGCACCATCCTTACACGAAGGGATTGATGGGATCAATTCCGGTGCTTGGAAAAGTGACCCGACGGTTGGAGGTTATACCGGGTTCTGTTCCTAACCTGATTAATTTGCCGCAAGGATGCCGGTTCTCACCACGCTGCAAGGCTAGAATTGAACAGAGTCTGGAAATTTGTTTACACGAGAATCCCATGCTGGTAGAAACGGGTTCCAATCATTTGTGCCGTTGCTGGTTATATGACGGGCAGATGAAAAGCGCGGGTGATTTAATGGAGGCAAACCATGAATGAGCCTTTAAAGACGCATACTGCACGTATGGAATTAATTCAGGTGCGCAATTTGAAGAAATATTACACGATTCGAGGTGGTTTCTTTCAGCGGATTAAATCCTGTGGCAAAGCGGTTGATAATGTATCTTTTGACATTTTTGACGGTGAAACTCTTGGACTGGTTGGGGAATCGGGTTGTGGTAAAACAACAATCGGTCGAACCATGTTGCGATTGATCGAGCCGACTGGTGGTGAAGTCTACTATGAGGGGAATAACATATTCAATCTTTCGGGTGGAGCATTACAGGCGATTCGTCGGAACATGCAGATCATTTTTCAGGATCCCTTTTCATCGCTTGACCCGCGAATGCCAGTAGGTGAGTCGATTATGGAAGGGATGCGAATCAATCGGATCGGTACGCGTAAAGAGCAATTTGATATGATGATTGATGTGCTGCGGAAGGTGGGGCTGGAAGATTATCATGCACGGCGGTATCCTCACGAGTTTTCTGGTGGACAACGCCAACGAATTGGAATTGCCCGGGCGCTGGCGTTACGTCCACGTTTCATTATTTGTGATGAACCCGTCTCCGCTCTGGATGTTTCCATTCAGTCTCAGGTGTTGAACATTCTCAAGGATCTTCAGGAAGAATATGGCTTGACTTATTTATTCATAGCTCATAATCTCAGTGTTGTGGAGCATATTTCAGACCGGGTGGCGGTAATGTATCTTGGGAAAATTGTTGAACAGGCTCATCGAGCTGAACTCTTTTACAACCCCTTACACCCCTACACTCAGGCGTTGCTCTCTGCTATTCCAATTCCTGATCCTGCAGTCAAAAGAAAGCGAATCACCTTGAGAGGTGATGTACCCAGTTTATTTAACCCGCCAAAAGGTTGTCGTTTCCACCCCCGTTGTCCTTTTGCTAAAGATCAATGCTTAGTAGAAGCCCCGCCTTATCGAGAGGTGCAGAAAGGACATTTCGCAGCCTGCTGGTTGAATGAATAATGGGCGTATAATTTTCACTGTGGAATCAGAGGTTGTCATTCGTCCATACCATCAGGGTGACCGTGAGATGGTGTTGAAAATTGCAGCAGACACGGCTTTTTTTGGTGAGCCGGTTGAAAAATTTATGGAAGACCGTCGGATATTTTTGGATGCTTTTTATGTGTACTATACCGACAAAGAATCGGAACATTGCTGGGTTGCAACGCATGATGAAAATGTGATTGGTTTCTTAACGGGTTGCTTTGATACACGTATTCAGCGTGAATATACCGCAAAAGTTTTGGAACCCCAAACTTTTATAAGGCTTCTCGGTGGAAAGTACCGGATTGGCAAAAAATTCATCCGCTACCTGCTTCGCTACTTCTTAACCAGAATAAGATCGCCAAAAGATGATCTGGATTTATCTCAATACCCGGCCCATTTCCATATCAACATAGTAAAAGAGTGGCGGGGTTACGGAATTGGGAGAAAACTGATCGAAAGTTTTCTGGAACAATTGAGGTCAGCGAAAATCGGCGGAGTTCACTTGCAAACAACGAGCTACAACAAAGTGGCTTTGATTCTTTATAAAAATATGGGGTTTGAACTTCTTCAGTCAACTCGTTCCCATTTATGGGAAGGTCATGTAAATGAGCCAATATATGAACTAACCTACGGATTGAAACTTTATACAGGATGAGAATTTACAACTTTATGCAAAAATTAATTTGCATATCCTTTACAATTTTGATAGGATGATGTATAGGCAATTGCACGAAAGAATGATAAATAGAATTAAAGGGATTGGTGGAAAAAAATCAATTGCCTGTAGAGATAAGTTGAAAATGGACTTATGATTTCTCTAATTCGGAAGCGAGGGTCAAACAGCATTCGCAGCCAGATGCGTATGATTGTTCTGTTGCTGCTTGTTGCTTTTTTGATCATTGATGGACTGGGAATCTGGTTTTTTATATACCGGCTTGAAAAAAACACCTGGAAAGAAAGACAAAATGAAGCTGTAGTCAACGCCAGTAACACAATTTCACAAACATTAAGACAGGTTCGTTCTGCCCTCTTCTGGCTTGGAAACTTTGGTGATCCGGCAAGCCTGCAAGATCCGGTGGTTATTCGAACCCTGACAAGTCAGCTACCTGACTTACTGGAATTTGTTTACTTTGATCGTAATGGTGAGTTGCTATCGAATGTTTCTTTTGATGAAGTATCTTTCCTTGCGACTTCTGAGCAGGTCATCTATACTAACTGGTTTTTACAGGCAAGAAACAACAAGGTCTTTATTGGGAATGTTCAATATTCCTCAACAAATCAACCTTTTATTATTTTTTCTGCGCCAGTTTTCAGGAATGGCAATATTATCGCAGTAAGGTTGAACGCTGAATTCTTGAGAGAAGTAATTGAAGGTATACAGATTGGTGAGCAAGGTAAAGTATATTTATTGGATCAAGACGGTTCAATCATCGTTCACTCAAATCCAGAAGTTGCTGATGATCAACTAAATATTCGCAATCGGCCCGAGATAGTAAATATTTTTAGAAAAATCAACCGAATTTGGGAAGGCGAATATGTCAATTTTGAGGGAGTATCAGTTTCAGGGGCCAGCAGGCCAATCCCTGAATCCAGTTGGATATTAATTGTTGAAGTGCCTTTATCCGAAATCTACCAAAACACTCGACTCGCTGCATTTTTGGTGATTGGCGGCATGGTGCTTCTTGGATTGATATTATTTCCTATTTTTAATTTTTGGTTTGAACGATTGTTTATGGAGCCATTGGGTGATCTGATATCTGGTTCGAGAAGGATTGGTAAAGGGGATTTGGACTATCGAGTTCCCGATTTGCCAACTGCGGAATTCAATGACCTGAGTGCCTCGATCAATCAGATGGCGGCTGATTTAAGGGAAAGAGATACAGAGCTTCAAATTCAGTATCAAACCTTATAGCAGGAAATAAAGGATAGACAAAAAGCGGAGGATGCCCTTCGAATCTTAAATCAAGAATTAGAGCGGCGCATTGAAGAACGAACTCAGCAATTAGTGGTGATAAATGAGAATTTGAAGAACGAGATTGAGGAAAGGGAAAGATTGGAGCGTTTATACCAGAATCTAGTTGAAAAAATGCCAGCGGTATCTTATGTGATGAATCTTGAAAAAGAATTCTCCTTTACTTTTGTAAGTCCTCAAATACAAGTATTGACCGGATGGGATCCGAAAGATTGGATTGACATCGAAGATTTTCGATTGAAGTGTATTCACCCAGAGGACGTTCATGAATTTGTGGAAGCCTTAAAAAGATCCATAAAAAATCACGAACCGTTTCATCATGAATATCGTCTCATCCATCGAAATGGGGATGTTGTTTGGGTAGAAGATTTTGCTTCTCCATTATTGAATGGCAATAATATGGTTGAATCTTATCAGGGGGTGATTCTCGATATCACCAACAGAAAGAAAGCCGAAGCCGAGTTAATTTACAACGCTTATCATGACGTCCTGACTGGTCTTGTTAATCGGGCTTATCTTGTTGAAAGATTAAACCAGATATTATCTCGTCGGCATCCGTTCAGCGAGCAGCCTCTGTTCAGTTTGTTATTCATGGATTTGGATCGGTTTAAGATTATCAACGACAGTCTGGGGCATCGAATCGGTGATCAATTGTTGATTGAAGCAGCCCATCGGTTGCAAAACAACCTCTTCCCAACAAGTACTCTTGCGCGTTTTGGCGGAGATGAATTTGTCATACTAGTGGAAGGGGAAGATCCTCGCCGGGATGCGGTCCAGTTGGCGGACCAAATTTTACTTGATTTTCAATCGCCGTTTTTACTTGATGGTAAGACGCTCTTTACGACTATCAGTTTGGGATTAGTGATTGATAATGGGGAATATACAGAACCGGATGAAGTACTTCGAGATGCGGATATTGCCATGTATCGAGCTAAAGCCCGCGGAAGGGCATGTTATGAGGTGTTTTCTAAACCTCTGTTGGATCAGGTCATCAATCGGCATCAAATTGAAGCCTTGCTGCGCGACGCACTGAAGAGAAATGAATTTAATTTATATTACCAACCGATTGTTGCGCTAAAAGATGGTCGAGTGGTTGGATTTGAGGCGTTGATTCGATGGATCACACCTCAGCACGGTTTAATTCAACCGTCTGAATTTATCTCATTGGCAGAAGAAACCGGGCTTATTCATCAAATTGACCGTTGGGTGATGCATGAGGCCTGTCGTCAAGTGCAGCAATGGTATCAGTATGGTCTATCTTCTTTTCCATTCACCGTCAGTGTAAATTTGTCAGGGAGTCTGTTGCAACAGGGAAATGTGGTTCAAATGATCCGTGAAATACTGGCAGAAACAGGTATCTCCCCCCAATCTTTGAAAATTGAATTGACGGAAAGTGTATTTTTAGAAACTAGCCCTTCCGTCAATCAGCAGATTCAAAATATTCGTGATCTTGGGATCCAATTACAAATTGACGATTTCGGCACAGGATACTCATCCTTGTCTTATCTTCAGCGTTTTCCAATAACTGCGATCAAGATTGATCGTAGTTTTATCAGCAGAATTGATGCACAATATTCGGGGACGGAGATTGTTCAGGCAATCATTACCCTCGCAAAAGAGTTGGGTTTGGAAATTATTGCCGAGGGAATAGAAACCGTCAGCCAACTTCACTGGTTGAAGGAGGCTGGCTGCGATTATGGACAGGGTTATTTGCTCTATCGCCCGATGGACGCCGAATCTACAGAAAAACTTCTCAGGAACATTGGAAAAGGCGATGAGGTCATGTAAAGTGTTTTGATTTTGGGTGCAGGTTAAGTTACGGCATTAATGTAAGAACATGCCGATCAGTCCCTGACCATTTCCAAAGGCAACAATTAGACCCGCAAAAACCACCGAGACCATAGACATCAACTTGATCAAAATGTTCAATGAAGGTCCGGCAGTATCTTTGAGCGGATCGCCGACCGTATCACCCACAACAGCGGCTTTATGAGCCTGGGAACCTTTTCCGCCAAATTCGCCAATTTCAATGTACTTTTTAGCGTTATCCCATGCGCCCCCCGCGTTAGACATGGTAATCGCAAGAGCAAAACCCGTTGCAAGGGTTCCGGCGAGTAAACCCAACACCCCGGCAATCCCAAAGATGACACCAACAACTACCGGCACAATGATTGCAGCAAGCGCAGGTGCAATCATTTCTTTTTGGGCAGCAGCTGTACTGATAGCAACACAGCGGGCATAGTCGGGTTTTTCTTTCCCCTCTAAAATACCGGGTGTTTCGTGGAACTGCCGGCGAACTTCTTCAACCATTCCGGCGGCGGCTCGTCCGACCGCGCGCATTGTCATAGACGAAAAAATGAAAGCGGTTCCAACACCCGTGAACAGCCCAGCTAAAACAGCCGGATTAAGCAATGTCACATTGTAGTATTCCATGAAGTTTTGCATCGTCATTTGGGTTACATTGACCACCTGATTGCCAATGACGACCTCATTTACACCGCGCAATTCAGTAAGCACCAGCCGTACTTCTTCCAGGTAGGCGGCTAATAGCGCCATTGAAGTCAAGGCAGCAGAGCCAATAGCAAATCCCTTGCCAATTGCGGCGGTGGTGTTACCGACTGCGTCCAATTGATCGGTGCGTTCCCGCACAACTTTATCCAACCCGGCCATTTGCGCATTTCCACCGGCGTTATCGGCAATTGGCCCGTAGGCATCTGTGGCCAGGGTGAAGCCCAGAGTAGAAAGCATTGCAACCGCAGCAATACCAACCCCATAAAGACCCATCAATAAATTGACAGCTCCACCGGCTACATAGTAACTGAAAATGATACCAACTACAATCGCTGCGATAGGTAGTCCACCCGATTCCATGCCAACAGCAAGGCCTTCAATCAAGGCAGTTGCCGGGCTGGTGTGAGCCTGTGCCGCGATATCCCGGGTGGGTTGAAACGCATGGGAAGTGTAATATTCGGTAGCTTTACCCACAACAATGCCCACAATTAATCCGGCAAGGATACACAACCAGATGGCAAGCCAATTGGGAAGACCCAGCAGGAAAACAATTGGAAGGGAAAGTACGGCAATTCCAATCGAACTCAGGTATAAACCACGACTTAAAGCGCCGATTAATGCGGCTTGATCGGCATCTTCACGCGTCCTCACCAGATAAATTGCGATTATGGAGAGTAATATCCCGAGGGCAGCCAGTGTAATTGGGGCGGAAATGTAGGCTAAACCGGCTTGCAATTCGGTCTTGCCATCTAAAAAAGCCACCCCAGACAGGCCGACCGCGGCTACACCTAGGGCTGAGGTGGCCAGGATCGAACCAGCGTAGGATTCATACAAGTCTGCACCCATACCGGCAACATCACCGACATTATCTCCAACATTGTCAGCAATTGTGGCGGGATTGCGGGGATCATCCTCGGGGATATTGGCTTCAACCTTACCAACCAGATCGGCGCCAACGTCGGCGGCTTTGGTATAAATTCCACCCCCAACCCGGGCAAATAAAGCCTGAGTAGAAGCACCCATACCAAAACTCAACATGACCGCAGTGATCTGGGGAAGGGGATTTGCAGCGAGACTGATGAAACTTTCGGGAAGAAAGACGGGGAATAAATAATACAACAATAAAAACCAAACCGTAATATCCAGTAGGGCAAATCCTACGACAACCAATCCCATCACGGCTCCGGCACGGAGGGCAACCTGCAAACCGTCATTGAGGCTTTTGCTGGCAGCGAATGCAGTGCGTGCAGAAGCGTTAGTGGCGGTTTTCATGCCGATAAAACCGCAAAGGCCGGAAAATAAACCACCAGTGATAAAGGCAAATGGTACGATTGGATTTTGGAGTTTGAAGTAAGACAGGATCAGGAAAATTCCAAACAAGATAGCAAATACAATGCTCACCACTCGATACTGGCGGGATAAATAAGCCATCGCACCTTCACGCACGGCCTGAGCGATGAACTGCATCTTTTCGTTTCCTTCGGAAAGTCGCATCATTTGCTGGTAAAAAAGGCGGGCAAATCCTAAAGCAATGATGGCTGCGACAGGTCCAAGCCACCACATCGGGGGGATGGTCTCGCGTGTAGCAAGGATTTGTTCGTTAAAAACATCAAGAAGAGGGTGCATGGTATTAATCTCCACCTAATTTGTATTATTGATTTAATATGTCTAACAATTTAGCGAAAAAATTATAATGGAAAAATCTTAATAAATCAAAGTTTGTAGAGGAAAATTGACATTATGATTACGCAACCTTTTTTCTGTAAATTCGAGTCAGAAATATCCATCGTTCTTTAACAATCAAATGACTTGCCAGAGCAATAATGTTTACCGATCTGCCACTCTTCTGAGATCTCCATCAAGAGGG
>Ga0226835_1000681_pt1 | contig 29880 bp, 35 predicted proteins | sample LAC_MetaG_1_FD_163627 | JGI IMG/M metagenome (GOLD analysis project Ga0226835, IMG submission 163627) | Anaerobic ammonium oxidizing microbial communities from anammox membrane bioreactor (MBR) in UC Berkley, California, United States -... | ecosystem: Engineered > Bioreactor > Anaerobic >...
CAAGCTGGAACTACTATTAACTTCAGTATGAGCACTCAATCAATCCGATCCGCCAAGGTAAATCCCCAGCGCCCAACCAATCAAGCACCCACACCTATCGGCTGTTTAGGTTGTTAAAGAACAAGGCTGCAGAGCAGCGAAAGCCGCGCATTATACAGATCGAAAAATGCGGGTCAAGGCTTTTGCGGAATTATTTTCGACGCTCTCACAACGACACGGAAACGGTCGTTGTTACGAGAGGGAAATACGAGCAAATTTGCGCTTGCCGACTTGGAGAACCACGGTCGTCCCGGGCATTAAAACCAATGTCCGATCGCTCACTTTCTCCCCATCGAGTCGCACGCCACCCTGCTCGATCATGCGCAGTGCCTCCGACGTGCTGCCGGTCAAGCCGGCTTGCTTGAGGACCAGTGCGATGCCCATGCCTTCCTGGCCACAGGCAATGCCGATTTTCTGGATGTCCTCGGGAATGGCGCCTTGCCGGAAGCGGGCTTCGAAATCCGCCAGAGCATCTTCTGCGGCATTGCGGGAATGAAAGCGTTCGACGATCTCCTGCGCCAGCAACACCTTGACGTCGCGCGGGTTGCGCCCGCCCGCGATTTCTTCCTTGAAGCGGGCGATCTCCTCGCTGGAGCGAAACGAGAGCAACTCGTAGTAGCGCCACATCAGGTCATCCGACACCGACATCAGCTTGCCGAAAATCTCCCTCGGCGGCTCGTTGATGCCTACATAATTGCCATAGGACTTGGACATCTTGTTGACGCCGTCCAGACCCTCGAGCAACGGCATGGTCAGAATGCACTGCGGCGGCTGCCCATAGTGCTTCTGCAGTTCACGGCCGACTAGTAGATTGAATTTTTGGTCGGTACCGCCGAGTTCGACGTCGGCGCGCATCGCTACTGAATCGTATCCTTGGCAGAGCGGGTAGAGGAACTCGTGAATGGCAATGGGCTGGTTGCTGGCATAGCGCTTGGCGAAATCATCACGTTCTAGCATGCGGGCCACGGTATACAGGGCAGCCAGCTTGATCATTCCTGCCGCGCCGATCGGCTCGAACCAAGTCGAGTTGAAACAGACCTCGGTTTTTTCAGGGTCGAGAATCTTGAAGACCTGTTCCCGATAAGTCTTGGCATTTTCGAGGATCTGTTCCCGGGAGAGGGGCGGGCGCGTGGCATTGCGTCCGGTCGGATCGCCGATCATCCCCGTGAAATCCCCGATCAGGAACATCACATGGTGGCCAAGCTCCTGGAAATGCCGCAGCTTGTTGATGAGGACGGTGTGGCCAAGGTGAAGGTCAGGCGCTGTCGGATCGAAGCCGGCCTTGACGCGCAAGGGTCTGCCCAATCTTAGTCTATCGACCAGGTCGGCCTCGATCAGCAATTCATCAGCGCCCCGCTTGATGAGGGATAGGGCTTTCTGGGCATCCGTCATGATGGGTTATCCCCAGTTTGGGATTGGGTCGATTTTTTGATACACTCGCTCGAGCTTTTTCCGTGCACCTGCATGAACCTCGAAAAGACGCGAATTTTAACGCAACTCCAAGCCATTCGCGAAAACCGGCCCTATCATTTTTGGGCTGTTGCCGCAGTTGCAGGCGTTTCCCTTTTTAGCATGATGGCAGCATTCGGTACGGCTCCCGACAGCGTGGAAATCCGGGACTATCAACGGACCGTCATCGAACAGCTTGTCGTTCCTATAGACATCACTACCGAGAGCGGGTCTTTCGTGCGCGAGGAGCGCATCCAGCGCGGTGATAGCGTCGCCTCCCTACTGACCCGACTTGGGGTACAGGATGAGCAGGCGTTTGCTTATCTTCGCCAGCAAACTGACGCACAAGCCATTTTCCGTCAGCTGCGTCCCGGCAAGATCGTCACCGTCCGAACCAGTGATTCCGGCGAATTGCTTTCGCTGACCTTCCCCCTAAATGGGCCCAAAGACAACGCCTTGGTCGTAGAAAAACGGGACGACAAGTTAATTGTATCCGAACAGGCACAGCAGCTGAATTCCCAGGTAGTCATGAAGGCTGGTGAAATCCGCAATTCCCTGTTTGCGGCTACCGATGCCATCGGCCTACCTGATGGCATCGCAACGCAGATGGCGGATATCTTTGGCGGCGATATCGATTTTCATCGAGACCTGCGCAAAGGCGACCGTTTCAGCGTCGTCTACGAAATGCTCTACAATCAAGGCTATCCCGTGCGAACAGGTCGCATCCTTGCTGCCGAATTCGCCAACAACGGCAAAACCTTTCGTGCCCTCTGGTTTGAAGGCAAGGACGGTCAAGGTTATTACACCGCCGATGGCAAGAGCATCCGCAAGGCTTTTCTTCGCTCTCCGCTCGAATTTTCCCGCATCACCTCCGGCTTCTCAATCTCGCGCTTCCACCCCATTTTGCAAACTTGGCGAGCACATAAAGGTGTCGACTACGGCGCGCCGGTCGGCACACGGGTTAAAGCGACTGGTGATGGCACAGTGGAGTTCGCCGGGAAACAAGGCGGGTATGGCAACCTTGTCGTCATACGCCATCAAGGCCGTTTCACTACGCATTATGGGCACCTAAACGGGTTTGCCGCCGGAATGCGCAAGGGTACTCGAGTCAGCCAGGGCGACATCATCGGCTACGTCGGACAAACGGGATGGGCTACCGGACCGCATCTGCATTATGAATTCCGCATCAACGACGTACATCAAAACCCGTTGTCCGTCGCGCTCCCGAGTGCGCCACCCCTAGCCTCGCAGCAACTGGCAGAGTTCAATAGGTTTGCCGAACCGCTCGTTTATCGCCTCGACCGGATCCGCGGCATGAACCTGGCCATGATCGATTAGCCTGCGTCTCGCATTCCATTGCGGGATGAATACAAAGTCTCACGATAGGAACATGAGAGATCTGTATGTCGGTCTCATGTCCGGCACAAGCCTTGACGGGATTGATGCGGTACTGGCGGACTTCGGCGCACAGATGCCCGTCTTGATCGCTGCCCACTATATTCCCTATAAGCGTGAATTGTCGGAACGTCTGTTGGCTCTGCAGAGCAGCGGTGAAAACGAATTGCATCACGCCGCCGTACTCGGCATAGAAATAGCGCATCTCTACAGCGAGGCAGTTCAGGCTGTGCTTGGACATGCCGGCATTACGGCGAAATCAGTCAGGGGAATCGGCTGCCATGGCCAGACAGTTCGCCACAATCCGGGCCAAGGCTATACCTTGCAGCTGGGCAATCCTTCTCTCTTGGCCGAACTGTGCGATATCAGCGTGGTGGCAGATTTTCGCAGCCGCGACATCGCTGCAGGCGGCCAGGGGGCGCCCCTGGTTCCAGCATTTCACGAAGCGGTGTTTCACTCAAATGAGGCACATCGCGTCATCCTGAATGTAGGCGGCGTCGCCAACATTACCGATCTCAATCTACGCACTGTCACCAAAGGGTTTGATACCGGTCCCGGTAATGTCCTTCTTGATGCTTGGGTCCAGCGGCACACTGGACAAGCCTATGACGAAGGTGGGGCATGGGCAGCAAGCGGTCAAATTGTCCCCCATCTGCTGCAAGCACTCATGGCGCATCCCTATTTCGCCATGCCTCCCCCCAAGAGCTGCGGAAGGGAACAATTCAATCTCGGCTGGCTCGAGTCGCACCTTTCTACTGGCATACGGCCGGAAGATGTCCAGACGACATTGCTGGAGCTGACGGCACAGTCTGCAACATCAGCAATCCATCATTGGTGCGGAATACCTGGGGAACTGGTTGTTTGCGGCGGAGGCGCCCACAACACGGCGCTCATGAAGCGTCTTCAGTCGCATTTGCCGAAATCGCGTGTGTTATTGAGCAACGTACTCGGGATAGATGCCGACTGGGTCGAGGCCATGGCTTTTGCATGGCTGGCCAAGCAGACATTACTGGGCAAGCCAACCAACCTGGCGGCTGTGACAGGAGCCAAGGGAGCTCGCATTCTTGGGGCGATCTACCCCCGCTGAATTTAAATGGAGGAACACTCGCTCCCCCTCTTCCGAAAAGCCTTGAATGAACCGTCTTAAACGTTAAAAGACGATCCGCAACCGCAGGTTGAACTGGCGTTGGGGTTCTTGATCACGAACTGCGCCCCTTCCAAACCTTCGGTATAGTCAATTTCCGCACCGACAAGATACTGGTAGCTCATTGGATCGATCAGCAGGGTAACCCCGTTTTTCTGCATGACAGTATCATCTTCATTCTGTGCTTCGTCGAAGGTGAAGCCATACTGAAAACCAGAGCAACCGCCGCCCGTCACGAAAACGCGCAGCTTAAGGTCCGCATTACCCTCCTCTTCGATCAATTCCCGCACCTTGTTCGCGGCATTGTCAGTGAAGTTGAGTGGCGAAATTTCTGTGACAGCGTTCATAGACGTCTCCTGAATAGGCCTAATCTGAAAGCAATATATGGGCGGGTTAGCGGATCTTCAATTACTAGACGCCAGTTTCAACTCGACGGCTTTGCCGGTGCCGCCTTGATGAACAAGCCTTCCTTGGACAATGGCACCCAAATGCATTTCCAGACTGTTGTACTGGACATCCCCAGTGACGCGCGCACGTGGCTGAAGTTCAAGGAATTCGCTCGAATAGACAGGTCCGATAATCGTGCCATTGATAACCAAGTGAGAAACATGGATTTCTCCCTCGATACGGGCATGCTCGCTCAAGACCAACGTTCCGCCCCCATCCCCAGTGGACCGGACATTGCCCTTTACCTCTCCATCTACCCGCAATCCCCCGACGAATGTAACATCCCCCTCGATTTTCGTGCCAGTTCCGATTAGGCTATCGATTCGGCTTTGCGGTTTGTTGGCTTTGTCTTTTCTCAGAAACATGACTTCCTCCTCGTTTCTTTATAGCGTAACCGTCTGTGAAGCTCGCATTAAACCCTCCTGTATCAGACGAGCCTCAACGCTAGTAACACGCGCACCACTAGGCACTTGAAAAGTTCCGTCGAATCGCTGGAAGTGCTTGAAAGTTATATTAAATCTCTGCCGTGCAGGATCGTTTTGCTCAGGCAAAATCATCATAGCACTTTTACCTCCCTGCTGCAGATTAATGACAAGCTGTATATTCCCCCGAAACTCGCGGTCTTTTTTTCCCCCTTGCGCAGCAGCCAGCATACGATAGCGATACTGTCCAGGTATTCCATTGGGCTCGACCTGCAGTCGATTGATGGTTAGGCCGGATTCTTTTCCTTCAGCCGCGGCTAAGCTTTCAAAGAAAGCCAAATCCTCCTTGAGTCGGCCGTTCTCCTGTTCCAGGGATTTCACCTGGCTCATCAATTGTTGCTGAGCCGTTCGTTCGATCTGCACATTGCTTTCGCCAGAGTTGACCAAGGCTCGCAGTTTCGTCGTTTCCTTTTGAAATTCCTCAACTCGTTCCCGTAGGGAGGTCAATTCCAGTTCAGTTTCCAGCCTATTAAAACCCGAAATTTTCCGGCCGGCATCATAGATCCAACCTGCTATCGCAAATGAAATGGATAGAACCGCGATTGCGGCGAGAGCGCGCCAATACCATGGAATGTGAGTGCGCACTGCCACCTTGGGTGCAGATATGCCGAAACGACTGCGCATCCGGCGCAAAGTTACGGCAAGACGGGAATCTGCGTAAGCCCTGCGCACTCGTCGAACCCGCACATTATGTTCATGTTCTGGACAGCCTGTCCGGCCGCCCCTTTAACCAGATTGTCGATTACCGACAAAATAACCAGCGTATTCCCACCCTGCGGTCTATGCAGGGCAATCCGGCATATATTGGCTGCGCGGACAGAACGCGTCTCGGGGTGGCTCGCAAACGGTAACACGTCCACGAAGGGTTCGGATCTGTAGCGGTTTTCAATTAGCGCTTGATAATCCCCTTCTGCATTGATTCTCGCGTACAGCGTGGCATGAATGCCGCGAATCATTGGCGTCAAATGGGGAACGAAAGTCAATCCGACCGCTCTGCCGGCAGCGATTGACAAGCCCTGCCGGATTTCGGGCAAATGCCGATGGCCGGGCACTCCGTAGGCCTTAAAATTGTCAGCAGCCTCCGAGAGCAGCGTATGCACCTCGGCCTTGCGACCTGCCCCGGAAACGCCAGACTTGACATCCGCAATCAGATGATCCGTATCAACAAGGCCGGATTCGAGCAAGGGTAGGAAGCCAAGTTGCACCGAGGTCGGATAACACCCCGGGTTGGCAACAAGACGTGCTGACTTGATTTTCTGACGATTGACCTCGGGAAGGCCATACACGGCTTCTGCGATCAGTTCTGGCGCGGCATGATTTATCCCATACCACTTCTCCCACTCGGCGGGGTCCTTGAGCCGAAAATCCGCAGCCAGATCGATCACACGCACACCTGCTCCGAGCAGAGCCTTGGCCTGCCCCATGGCAATACCGTTCGGCGTTGCAAAAAAGACAACGTCGCAGGTATCCAAATTGACCGTTTTCGGGTCGACGAAACTCAGCCCAATCCGGCCTCGCAAGCTGGGAAACATGTCTGCGACTGCCGTGCCAGCATCGCCCCGGGAAGTGATGGCCTGCAATTCAACATGTGGGTGTTGCGCAAGCAACCGCAGAAGTTCCACACCTGTGTAGCCTGTGCCGCCGACTATGCCGACCTTGATCATCTGACTCTCCGCTGGAATGGCATCATGTTAACGTACGCCACCCGCATCCGGCAATGAATGTGCCACAGACGAAAAAGCCGCCAACAGGCGGCTTTCTCATCGCTTCTGGCATCTTTAGCGTTTGGAGAATTGCTTACGACGGCGGGCTTTGTGAAGGCCCACTTTCTTGCGTTCGACTTCGCGCGCATCGCGCGTGACGAAACCGGCCATGGACAGCGCAGGCTTCAGGGTCGCATCGTACTCGATTAGCGCGCGTGTGATGCCGTGACGCACCGCACCGGCCTGTCCGGATTCGCCCCCGCCGCAAACGTTAACAAGAATGTCGAAAGTACCGTTATGATTCGTTAATTCGAGCGGTTGGCGCACGACCATGCGCCCTGTTTCACGCGAGAAAAACTCGTCGACGGGCTTGTCGTTGACAACAAACTTGCCGCTACCTGCCTTCATGAACACGCGAGCGATAGCAGTTTTGCGTCGGCCAGTGCCGTAATAGAAATTGGCCATCCTTAAATCTCCAAAGACTTGGGCTGCTGGGCGGTATGGGGGTGCTCGCCCCCAGCATAGACTTTCAGTTTCTTGATCATGGCATAGCCGAGCGGCCCTTTCGGCAGCATTCCCTTGACTGCTTTTTCCAGCACCCGGGCCGGTGCGCGCTGCTGCAACTTGACAAAAGTGTCTTCGTAGATCCCGCCCGGATAGCCGGAATGACGGTAATACACCTTCTGCTCAGCCTTGTCGCCGGTCACACGCACCTTTTCCACATTAACAACGACGATGTAATCGCCTGTGTCAACGTGCGGCGTGTATTCTGGCTTGTGCTTGCCCCGCAAGCGGCGAGCGATCTCGGTAGCAAGCCGACCAAGTACCTTGTCCGTCGCATCCACGACGAACCAGTCGCGTCTTACTTCGTGCGGCTTGGCTGAAAACGTTTTCATGGGACTTCCTTTACGGCTAACTGCACATTACAGAAAGCTTTGAATTGTATTGCAGTCAGGCCCTGCCTGTCAAACCAACGCCCGGACCCTCCCGATTTAAGACAGTCAGTGTCAAAAAAAAGCGCGATCCGTATGGATCGCGCTAAATTCCACACCAAAGGAGGAGGGTGGAGGAGACAAAATTTGGAACGCTTAAACACCTAATCAACGCTTGAATGAATTATGGCAAAAAAATTTGTGCAACGCAAGAATTTTTTGCGGCGCACAATAATTTATATGCGCGCATTAACACGTCATATGAAATCGCAATTTATTGCTTGAATGCATTCCCTAATTGATTGTCAGGTCGTTTTTATTTCGGATTTTTTACTATGGAAAAATGTGGTTGTTGGAGTAATTTCTTTGCGATGCAATACGATAAATATCAAATTCATAATGATTTTGCTTAGCAGCATTTCAGCTAAAATCTCGGCCCAATCCCCTTTCCCGATATTTGGAGCAAACTGAATGGAATGCAGGATTCAATGGCTTGGAGATACAGGCATGGCTTTCGCTGCACGCACCGGCAGCGGACATATCGCCGTGATGGATGGCGCGACCGAGGGGGGTGGCAACAATCTGGCCCCCCGTCCGATGGAACTCGTTCTGGCAGGGACGGGCGGCTGCACCGCTTACGATGTGGTGCTAATCCTGAAAAAAGGCCGCCAAACGGTCTCGGGATGCGAGGTCAGACTTAAGGCCGAGCGTGCAGAAAGCGACCCGAAAGTTTTCACAAAAATCCATTTCCATTTCACGATTCATGGCAAAGGTCTAAAAGCCGATGCCGTGGAGCGTGCCATCCATCTTTCAGCGGAAAAATACTGCTCGGCCTCCATCATGCTTAGCAAGACAGCTGTCATCACCCACGATTGGGAGATCGTCGAGGACTGATCAGAGCCGGTAGGCGGTACTCGTCATCAATGACGAGGCCAACCGCATCATCGCTTTAACAGGTACCGGCAATTCCATGGCCCCCAGCCGCTCGGCCATATGGGAATGCCCGATCTCATCGGCCTTCATTTGCTCGATGACAGCCCGGGATTTCCGGTCCTTCTCTGGAAAAAGCTTCAAGTGCCGTGCAAGATGGGCTTCGACCTGGCGTTCCGTTTCGGCAAGAAAACCGAGATTCCATGCGTCTCCAAGACTGCCGGCTAACATGCCAACCGACAGGGAACCGGCATACCAAAGAGGATTCAGAAGGCTCTTGCTTCCTCCCAACTCTGCAAGGCGCCACTCCGTCCAGGCAAGATGCTCACCCTCCTCCTCAGCAGCCTGGCGGAGCGCCTTACGAATCGATTCGTTGCGGGATGTCATGGCCTGCCCCTGGTATAACGCTTGGGCGCAAATTTCGCCGCAGTGATTCACTCGCATCAGAGCAACAACATACCGCCTCTCAGGGTCAGAAAGCCGGGGTTCGGATAGATCACCCCCGGGAAAGGGGCGGGCACTTTTCCCCGGAGCAAATATCGCACGCAACGCCTTGTCGAATTCGAGAATCAGCTTGTCTCTCATCTTCAAATCCGGCAGTTGGCCATAACTACTGTAGCCCGGCCTCCGGGTGTCCGCCGCGCCTCAGCGCATCCACCCCCTCCTCTGCCTTGAAAATAACCGCATTCCTCGGACAGAAATATTCCTTCGAGAGTACGGCTTGATAGCTTCCAGGGCGAACTGGCTGCCATTCCGGATTGCGCGACTTGCTCCATGATTCATCGCTGCGGCCAAAAGCGTAGAGCTTGCGTAGCTTTGCATCGCAGCGTAGTCCCTCAAAGCTGACATTCGTGGCCCCGCCCTGCGTTTTCACGACAACCACATAACGAACCACTTTGTCTTCGCCGATGCTCAGTGTCGAGCCATCGACAAAGTATCTGTTTCGCGACGCCGCTCCCGCATCGAATTCAATCAAATCCGACGCCTTGGGAAAACCAGGGAGTTTGGCCTCCTGCTCCGCCCACTTCTTTTCCTCCTCGTAGTATTCGCCGTATTTTTTGTCCCCATAGAACTGTTGCCCAGAAACGGGGCCGGCAAACGCCAGGATACCCGCGGCAAGCAATATGGCCTTACTTTGACGCATTCACGCATGCACTCCGAAGAAGACAAATGGCAGATTGGCCCCATATCGGCCGGGCAATCCTCGGGAATAATACTCCGGTTGATGGGAATGCCCTCTCAGTGGGCGATAGCCGCTTCAATCTCGGCAAAGGTAGAGGCTATCTGGATGGGATTTATCGCCATATCCAACTGACGGGCAATTCGGGAGGCGGAAAAAATCCCCCGGATGATCTGACGCCCCGTATCGTCATTTTCGGCCACTAATGCATGCTGGCGGCCATTCGATTTCAGTGTTGCAACAATGTGGCCAACTTCGGCAGAACAAACATCGGAGAAGGAAATTACCTCCAGGCGATCACATGGAGTCATGATGTCCCGTGCCAGCACATCTTCATGACGTATCCCACGCTCGCGCACGATCTGCATCGGTTTCTCACCCAAGGTATCCGTCGAAGTGATGACGCCTAGAATGCAGCGTTTCTCATCTGCCACCAGCAGAGAGCGAACCGTATTCCGCATCATTGCCTTATTGACTGCCCCCAGCGTGGCATCCGGTCCGATAGTGACCGCTTGAATACGCTTGAGGTCAGTCATCACGTCCAAGGCAGGAGAATCAATAGTTACTCGGCGCAACGGCTCCGACTCTGCCTGATAGTAGCTAGCACACTGCTCCAACTTGTGTTGACGAAGTTTCTTGTAATACTCGCGGACCATGTTTCTCCTCCATTCGTGTTGCACGCAATTGCAATATGAACACGCGCCTCTGCGGACGCTTCGTTACATTCTCTGCATAAAAAGGGAAGAGTAAAATGGAACCTGCCAATTGCCTCATTAGCCGCCTAAATCAGATCGGCGAAAGAGGCAACCGGCTAGGGCTGCATAAAGTCTTCAGAGACAGGCCAATTTGGCTTTCTATCCGCGGGGTGACGGAATATGAAACGGGACAGTTCGATCAGCGCCTGCTGGTATACCTCGCGCTTGAACTCAATAACGGCATCGAGCGGCACCCAGTAATTACTCCACCGCCAGGCGTCGAATTCCGGGTGGTCGCTCGCGCGCAACGACACATCGGAATCACGTCCGATCAAGCGCAGCATGAACCAGATCTGCTTCTGGCCTCGATAGGTATTGCGCCATTCCCGCCGAATCCATTGCTTCGGCACCTCATAGCGTAACCAATCGCGCGTGCGCCCGAGAATCTTGACATGTTCCTGCCGCAGGCCGATTTCCTCATGCAACTCACGGTACATCGCCTGTTCGGGCGATTCTCCATGCTTGATCCCGCCCTGCGGAAACTGCCAGGAATGCTCTCGTATGCGCTTGCCCCAAAAAACCTCATTCTTGCCGTTGATCAGGATGATGCCGACGTTAGGGCGATAGCCTTCACGATCGAGCATGATTGCAACCCATCAAAATTAAACTGAGTTCATTTTTTCACAATTTGCCTGTTTATGAAAGCTTGCCCGCGATAACCTGATTGCGGCAGGACTGGCTGCGGTAAAATGCGGATTTTTATCGATATTGCGACCATGCGCGCCACGCATTTCTTTCTCGCCACGCTCAAGGAGGCGCCCTCCGACGCCGAAATCATTAGTCACAAGCTCATGCTGCGCGCGGGGCTTATCAAACGGTTGGCGGGGGGCATTTATACTTGGATGCCGCTTGGCCTGCGGATCCTACGCAAGGTAGAGACCATTATCCGCGAGGAGATGAACCGTGCGGGCGCCATCGAACTGCTGATGCCCGCAGTGGTGCCTGCGGAGTTGTGGCAGGAAACCAGTCGCTGGGATATGTATGGCCCTGAATTGCTGCGCTTCAAGGATAGGCATCAGCGCGACTTCGTCATCGGCCCGACCCACGAGGAAGTCATCACCGATGTTGCCAGGCGCGAGATCAAGAGCTATCGCCAGCTACCGTTGCATCTTTACCAGATACAGGCCAAGTTCCGCGATGAGATCCGGCCCCGCTTCGGGGTCATGCGCGGCCGCGAGTTCCTCATGAAGGATGGCTATTCCTTCCACGCCAGCTATGAGGATCTACAGCGGGAATACCAGAACATGCATCTTACCTATACGCGCATCTTTACCCGCCTGGGGCTAAGTTTTCGCGCCGTCGCAGCCGACACTGGATCGATCGGCGGCACGGGATCGCACGAATTTCATGTGCTGGCCGACTCCGGCGAAGATGCCATTGCCTTCTGTCCGGATTCCGACTACGCGGCCAACGTCGAACTCGCGGAGGCCCTTGCGCCGGTTTCGCTGCGCGCGGGTCATGCCGAGAAGATGATGAAGATCGCCACCCCAGGCAAGATCCGTTGCGAGGACGTGGCGGCCCTACTGAAGGCACCTGTCACGAGGACCGTCAAGGCCATTGCCGTCATGCATGACAGGCAGTTTTTCATGCTGCTCATCCGGGGCGATCACACACTGAACGAAGTCAAGGCCAGCAAGTTGCCCTTCCTAAATCCATTCCGATTCGCCAGCGACGAGGAAGTCGAGTGCCACCTGGGCTGTCGCCCTGGTTACATTGGTCCCGTTGGCATCCGTGATGGCATTCCCGTCATCGCCGACCGAACAGTCTCCCAGATGAGCGATTTCATCTGCGGCGCCAACGAAGCTGGCTACCATCTGACGGGCGTGAACTGGGGTCGTGACCTGCGTGAACCCGACTACGTGTTCGATATCCGCAATGTCGTGGAAGGCGATCCCAGCCCTGACGGAAAGGGCCCCCTTTCAATCTGCCGCGGCATCGAAGTAGGGCATATTTTTCAGCTGCGCACCAAGTATTCCGAGGCAATGAAGGCTACCTTCCTCGACGAGTCCGGCCAATCGCGGGCCATGGAAATGGGATGCTACGGAATCGGCGTAACACGCATTGTCGGCGCAGCCATCGAGCAAAATCATGATGAGCGCGGCATTATTTTTCCGCACGCCATTGCCCCTTTCGAGATCGCCATTGCTCCGGTCGGCTATGGCAAAAGTCAGTCTGTGCGGGACGCCGCCAACAAGCTGTATGCCGAATTGAAAGGTGCCGGCCTCGACGTGCTGATAGATGATCGGGACGAGCGGCCAGGCGCCATGTTCGCCGACTTGGAACTGATCGGGATTCCGCACCGCGTCACCATCGGCGAGCGGGGCCTGAAGGAAGGAACCGTCGAATATCAGGAGCGCCGGGAGGCTGTAGCCATCAAGGTTCCCATCGCTGAAATCGGCGCGCTCGTCCGCGAACGTCTTGGCGCGTGAGACGAGCATTCATCACTCTGGTTCTGTTGCTAGCCACCGGTACGGCCGCCGCTGGTGCGCAAAAATACGAAATGCTTGCCACAAGCGTGCAGGCGGCATTGCATGCCGCCGTATCTGACCGCCGGCCGCCGACAAGTTCGTTTCAGAATCCGGTTGAAGCCGTCGACTGGCTGAGCGAGATGTCGACGCGTCTGGCAAGGCGCATGCCGGATCAGGCAAGCCGCCTCGAATTCCTGAGAGCCGTGCATTACGAGGCCAAGCGGGCCGGACTGGATCCGCAACTCGTTCTTGGTTTGATACAGGTCGAAAGCGGCTTCAGGAAATTCGCCATTTCATCTGCCGGAGCCCGCGGCTACATGCAAGTCATGCCGTTCTGGATCAATCTGATCGGCGGCAAAAGGGACAATCTATTCAATCTGCGTATGAACCTGCGATACGGCTGCACCATCCTCAAGCACTACCTGGATATCGAGAATGGCGATTTGTTCAGAGCTCTGGGCCGATACAACGGCAGTCTGGGGCGCCCCGAATACCCGGACGCAGTCCGCGCCGCGTGGGAAAAGCAATGGTCTTACTCCCCAAGAGTCGCGTTGAGACAGTAAGCGCTTTGCGCAAGCGCACAGGGTTGCATACTCCGCGGATGCTTGGCGTCAGGGCTCCCGACCAGTCCGCCTCACCGTCGCACGCCGCCCGGCAGCATGCCTTTCATGCCACGCATCATTTTCTGCAACCCGCCCTTTGAAATCTGTTTCATCATCTTTTGCGTCTGCTCGAACTGATTGAGCAAGCGATTGACCTCTTGCACCTGCACGCCGGCACCGGCAGCTATCCGTCGCTTGCGCGAAGCCTTGATGATCTCCGGCTTGGCCCGTTCCTGCGGTGTCATCGAGTTGATGATTCCTTCGAGACGGCCAATGGCCTTGTCTTCGATTTGCGAGCCGGCCTGCTGGGCAGCCTGGGCAAACTGAGCCGGCAGCTTGTCGAGCAGGCCGGAAAGCCCGCCCATCTTTCGCATTTGCCCGACCTGCTCCTTGAAGTCGTTCAGATCGAAGCCCTTGCCGGACTTCAGTTTCTGGGCGAATTCCCTGGCTTTTTCCTGGTCGACGCCCCGCTGCGCCTCCTCGATGAGGCCAAGCACGTCCCCCATGCCAAGGATGCGCGATGCCATACGCTCGGGGTGAAATTCTTCCAGTCCGCTGAGCTTCTCGCCGACGCCAGAAAACTTGAGTGGTTTGCCGGTAACGTGCCGCACGGAAAGCGCGGCGCCCCCTCGCGCATCGCCATCCAGCTTGGTCAGAATGACCCCCGTCAATGGCAGGGCCTCGTTGAAGGCACGCGCGGTATTCACGGCGTCCTGCCCAAGCATGGCATCGACCACGAAAAGCGTCTCGACCGGCTGAAGGGCGGCGTGGAGTTCGACCACTTCCTGCATCATGGCCTCGTCGATGGCAAGCCGCCCTGCCGTATCGAACAGCACCACGTCGTAGTAGTGCTTCCTGGCAAAATCAAGGACTGCGTCAGCCACGCTGCGTGGCTTGTCGCCTGGCTGCGTAGGAAAGAAGTCAATGCCGGCCTGCTCGGCAACCAACTTCAGTTGTTGGATGGCGGCGGGGCGGTAGACGTCGGCGCTGGCAGTCAGCACCTTCTTCTTCATACGCTCCCTGAGCAGCTTGCCCAGCTTGCCGGTGGTCGTGGTCTTGCCGGCCCCCTGCAAGCCGGCCATCAGGATCACCGCAGGGGGCTGCACGGCAAGGTTCAGGCCGCTGTGGGTTCCTCCCATCAATTCGGTCAGTTCGCGGTGCACGACTCCCACCAAGGCCTGGCCCGGGGTAAGGCTGCCAATTACCTCCTGGCCAATGGCCCTTTCCTTGATGCGGGCTACAAGCTCCTTGACCACTGGTAATGCGACATCGGCCTCCAGCAGCGCCATCCTCACTTCACGCAAAGCCTCTGCGATGTTGTCTTCGGTCAGGCGCGCCTGGCCCCGCAGCGTCTTGACAACGCGGGAGAGTCGCTGAGTCAGGTTGTCCAGCATGATGTTCCGATTGCTCCGGGAAGGATGTAAACTTAAAAGATGAATGGGATTTTAGCGCATCTGCTCCCCGCCTCTCTTTACGCCTTGCTTGGCTTTCATTTCTGGCGCACGCGTTGGGGACGTGCGACGACGTTAGCAACCCAAGGAGTGCGCGGATGGGAAAGAGTTGCGCTCGCCACCACCTTGCTGCTCCACGGTAACGTACTCTATGCTGAATTGTTCGGCGGTGGCCTTATGCGTTTCGGCTTCTCGTCGGCGCTCTCGCTCATGCTCTGGCTTGCCGTTCTGATCTATTGGGTGGAGAGCTTCCATGCCCGGCTGGAGGGATTGCAGCCCCTGGTCTTGCCGCTGGCGGCCGTATGCACCCTTTTGCCCCTCCTGTTTCCCGGCCAGCACCTGTTGGCCAATGTCGCCTCGGCAATGTTCCGCGCTCATTTTTTCATATCGATGGTGGCCTACAGCCTTTTTACGCTGGCAGCACTTCACGCCATCATCATGGCGGTCGCCGAAAGGCGGCTGCACCGGGGTGAATTGACTCGGCCGCTTGCCAGCCTCCCCCCTCTTTTGACGATGGAGTCGCTCCTGTTCCGACTCATAACCATCGCCTTTGTCCTGCTTACTTTGGCGCTGGCTTCAGGCTTGGCCTTCTCGGAAAATCTCTTCGGCAAAGCGTTACCCTTTGACCATAAAACGGTCTTTTCCATTCTTTCCTGGCTGATTTTCGCCGTGCTGCTGTTCGGAAGACATGTTTGGGGATGGCGCGGCCGTATGGCACTACGCTGGACGCTGGCGGGATTTGTCGTGCTGCTCCTCGCCTATGTGGGCAGCCGCTTCGTGCTCGAGGTCTTGCTTGGCCGGACCGGCTGATCGCCATCACGCCTCCGTCGTGGCCTCCATTATTCGGTTGAATGCATTTAAAACCCATCGCGAGAAAATCAGGATATTTCGGTTGCACAAGCCATTCACCAATCGTCGCTTTACCCCGACACAAAAATGGCTCAACAATCTTCTCCAACCGACTGATAGTCTTTACAAAACCTCTCCGGAAGGGCATCATCGCCCGGAATACCCGGTTGGAATTCCAATCAGCCACGGCAACCAATGGCGGCATCTCTTCAAACAACCCTCAGCGGCTTGGCGCGCGCACTCGTCCAGCAAGGCCGCTTAAAGGAGGCAGAGGCGGAGTCTTTTGCCGCCCAAGGGGCAAGTTCGGGGGGGGGGTTCGTCAGCCAGGTTGTGTCCAGCGGCCGGCTGAACGCCAAGGATATCGCCGTCTTCGCTGCTGAAACTTTCGGTTACCCATTGCTCGATCTGAATGCCTTCGACGAAAGCCACTTCCCTCCAGGAGCCATCGATCGAAAGCTGATTCAAAACCACTTGGTCATCCCCCTGACCAAGAGAGGGAATCGCATCGCAGTTGCACTGGCCGATCCGACAAACCTGCGTGCTCTGGATGAAATTCGCTTTCAAACGGGACTGGCGGTCGATCCGGTGGTGGTTGAAACCAATAAGCTGGCGCCCATTGTCCAGCGCTTGTCTGAAACCGCGGAAACAAAACTCAATGAACTTGCAGGCGACGAACTGGACTTTGGACTAGCGGAAGAAACCGAAGAGACGGGTGTCGCAGAGGCCGGCACGGGCGAGGTTGATGATGCTCCAGTTGTACGCTTCATCCAGAAAATCCTGCTCGATGCCATCAACGAAGGTGCGTCCGACATCCACTTCGAACCTTATGAAAAATATTACCGGATTCGTCTCCGCACCGATGGCGTTCTGCGCGAGATCGCCCAGCCTCCCCTCGTCATCAAGGAAAAGATCGCCTCACGCATCAAGGTGATTTCAAGGCTGGATATTTCCGAAAAGCGCGTGCCCCAGGACGGCCGCATGAAGCTGGTACTCTCGAAAACGAGGGCCATTGACTTTCGCGTCAGCACCTTGCCTACTCTCCATGGCGAAAAGATCGTCATGCGCATCCTGGATCCGTCGAGCGCCATGCTGGGTATCGACGCGCTTGGTTACGAGCCTGAGCAACGCGAAACGCTGATGCACGCGATCGAGCGGCCCTACGGCATGATCCTGGTTACGGGTCCGACCGGCAGCGGCAAGACCGTCTCGCTCTATACCTGCCTGAACCTGCTCAACAAGCCCGGCATCAACATTTCGACCGCCGAGGACCCGGCCGAAATCAATCTGCCCGGCATCAACCAGGTCAACGTCAATGACAAGGCCGGGTTGAACTTCGCTGTCGCCCTCAAGGCATTTCTGCGGCAGGATCCGGATATCATCATGGTCGGTGAAATCCGAGATCTCGAAACTGCCGAAATCGCCATCAAGGCCGCCCAGACAGGCCACCTGGTGCTCTCCACGCTGCATACCAACGACGCGCCGACCACGCTGGAGCGCATGAAGAACATGGGCATTGCGCCCTTCAATATCGCCTCGAGCGTCATCATGATCACGGCACAACGACTGGCGCGCCGTCTTTGCGCCTGCAAGAAGCCGGTTTCCTTGCCGATGGAAGCCCTGCTGGAAGCCGGCTTTCATGAGCATGAAATCGACGGTAGCTGGCAACTCTATGGGCCCAATGGCTGCGACAAGTGCAAGGGCAGCGGCTACAAGGGGCGTGTCGGCATCTACCAGGTCATGCCGATCTCCGAAGAGATCCAGCGCATCATCATGACCAATGGCAACTCGATCGACATTGCCGAACAGGCGCAAAGAGAAGGCATCAAGGATCTGCGGCAGTCAGGGCTGCTCAAGGTAAAACAGGGCATGACCTCGCTTGAGGAAGTCCTGGCGACGACCAACGAATAAGGGAGAGTCTGATGGCAACCGCAACAAGAACTGCCAAGCGAGACACAGGTATAAAGGAATATGCCTTTACTTGGGAAGGCAAAGACAAGACCGGAAAATTGTTGCGAGGCGAAATGCGCGCTGGCGGTGAAGCAGTGGTTCATGCGACCCTGCGTCGTCAGGGTATCCTCGTCAGCAAGGTCAAGAAACAGTCTTTCAAACGGGGCGGAAAGATCACTGAAAAAGACATCACCCTGTTCACCCGTCAATTGGCAACTATGATGAAGGCGGGAGTTCCTTTGCTGCAAGCTTTTGACATCGTCGGCAAGGGTGCGTCAAATCAAGCCGTTGGAAAATTGTTAATGGATATCAAAACCGATGTAGAAACAGGATCCTCACTCAACCAGGCATTTCGGAAGTTCCCCCTACACTTCGATGCGCTGTTTTGTAATCTGGTTGCCGCCGGCGAAGCTGCCGGCATTCTGGATTCCCTCCTTGACCGCTTGGCGACCTACAAGGAGAAGATCCTCGCGATCAAGAGCAAAATCAAGTCCGCTCTCTTCTATCCGATCGCGGTCATTGTCGTCGCAATCGTCATTACAGCGGTAATCATGATTTTTGTGATTCCCTCTTTCAAGGAGGTTTTCAAGAGTTTTGGGGCGGATCTCCCTGCGCCAACCTTGATGGTAATCGCCATGTCGGACTTCATGGTGGCCAACTGGTATATCGTGTTTGGCATTTTGGGCGGTGGGCTATATGGCTTTTTCTATATGTGGAAGCGCTCGGAGAAAATGCAGATTGTCCTAGATCGGCTTTTTTTGCGTCTTCCCATATTCGGCGACATCATCCGCAAGGCCACCATGGCACGGTGGGCGCGTACCTTATCAACCATGTTCGCCGCCGGCGTACCGCTGGTCGAGGCACTGGATTCGGTCGGCGGGGCATCGGGCAATTACGTCTACCGCATTGCCACCAAGCAGATCCAGTCAGAAGTCAGCACCGGTACCAGCCTGACGGTGTCCATGCAGAACGTCAACGTCTTCCCCAACATGGTCATTCAGATGGTCTCCATCGGTGAGGAATCGGGCCAGCTCGACCAGATGCTGAGCAAGGTCGCCGATTTCTTCGAGGCCGAAGTGGACGATGCGGTCGAAGCCATGTCCAGTCTGATGGAACCGATGATCATGGTCGTCTTGGGTACCCTGATTGGCGGCATGGTGGTCGCCATGTATCTGCCGATCTTCAAGCTTGGACAGGTCGTCTGACGTCCCAGACTGCCTTGCTGACGACCGTATCGTAACTGGCGCCCCATGAGCGCTCTGCCTGAGCCGACAGCTCTTGTCGTCTTGGCCATACTGTTCGGCCTGATGGTAGGCAGCTTTCTCAATGTCGTCATTCACCGCCTTCCAAAGATGATGGAGCGCGGCTGGCTGGCCGAATGCGCCGAACTGCGTGGAGAAACCCCGCCCCTGTTCGAGAAACTGACCTTGGCCACCCCGCGTTCCCGTTGTCCGCATTGCGGGCATCGCATCACCGCCATCGAGAATATCCCGGTTCTCAGCTATATATTCCTGAGGGGACGCTGCCGTGGCTGCCAGGCACGGATCAGCCCCCGCTATCCGCTCGTCGAGGCGCTATCCGGCCTGCTGTCGGGCTACGCCGCATGGCGCTTCGGCCCGAGTTGGGCCGGCATCGGAGCACTTTTCTTCATCTGGTGCATGATTGCTCTGACTTTCATCGACTTCGACACGCAGCTATTGCCGGACAGCATCACCCTGCCCCTCCTCTGGACGGGCCTTCTGCTCAATCTGGGCGGTACGTTCACCGACCTCCGTAGTGCAGTCATCGGCACAGCTGCGGGCTACCTGTCGCTATGGGCTGTGTATTGGTCCTTCAAGCTGGCCACCGGCAAGGAGGGCATGGGCTATGGCGACTTCAAACTGCTCGCCGCCATCGGCGCCTGGCTGGGCTGGCAGATGCTCCCCCTGACGATCCTGGTCTCATCCGTGGTCGGTGCCGCAGTCGGCATCGCCCTGATCGCGTTTGCCAGGCACGGGCGCAACATTCCCATTCCCTTCGGTCCCTATCTGGCCGCCGCGGCCATCATTGCCCTTTTCTGGGGCAAACCCCTGACCCAGCAGTATCTCGGACTGTTCTGATTCTGGCGCCGGCTTGAATTCGGCCGCGCCGGCTGCACCTTAATACGGCTGGTGGCTTGGATTAAGGCTTTCAGTGCAATTACTTAAGCTATAATTTCACGTTTTTTGGAGACTGCCATGCCGATCTATGAATATCGCTGCGGCACCTGCGGGTTCCAGAAGGAATTCCTGCAAAAAATGAATGATGCACCCCTGACGACCTGCCCGGAGTGCGGCAAGGAATCCTTCGCCAAGATGCTCACCGCCGCCGGCTTCCAGCTCAAGGGCAGCGGCTGGTACGCGTCCGACTTCAAGGGCTGTGCCGCCAAGCCGGAATCGAAGCAGGAAAGCAGCGCCCCCGCGCAAGGCTGCAACGGCTGCGCCTGCGCCGGTAACGGATGAAAAAATATTTCATCACCGGCCTGCTGATCTGGGTGCCCCTAGCGATCACCGCCTGGGTGCTGGCACTCATCGTCAAGACGATGGACCAGACCCTGTTGCTGCTGCCGGCCCAGATTCGCCCGGAAAATCTGCTCGGGGTCTATATCCCGGGCATCGGCGTCATCGCCACGCTGCTGGTCGTGTTCCTGACCGGGCTGGTCACCGCCAACATCATCGGCCAGCGTCTGCTGCGCTTCTGGGAGGGCGTGCTGTCGCGCATTCCGGTGGTCAAGTCGGTCTATTACAGCGTCAAGCAGGTCTCCGACACCCTCTTCTCGTCGAGCGGGGAAGCCTTCCGCAAGGCGCTGCTCGTGCAATATCCGCGGGAAGGCATCTGGACCATCGCCTTCCAGACGGGCCAGCCGGGCGGCGACGTCCTCAACCACCTCCCCGGCGAATACGTCAGCGTGTATGTCCCGACCACACCCAATCCCACATCCGGCTTTTTCCTCATGCTGCCGCGCAAGGATGTCATCGAGCTCGAAATGAGCGTCGACGAGGCCCTCAAGTACATCATCTCAATGGGGGTCGTGGCGCCCCCCATGCGCAATCCGGCCGGCCGGGCACAGAATCAATAACGCGCCGCCATCGCGGCTTTTTTCCTGGGCACCTTGAAATGCGTACTCACTACTGCGGCCTCGTCAATGCCGCTCATCTCGACCAGACTGTCACCCTCTGCGGCTGGGCGCATCGCCGCCGCGACCATGGCGGCGTCATTTTCATCGACCTGCGCGACCGCGAAGGCCTGGTCCAGGTGGTGTGCGACCCGGACCGCAAGGAGACCTTCGCCACGGCCGAGCGCATCCGCAACGAGTTCGTGCTGAAGATCACCGGCCTGGTGCGCCGCCGTCCGGAGGGCACGGCCAACCCGAACCTCACCAGCGGCGAGATCGAGGTGCTGGCGCAGGACATCGAGATCCTCAACCACGCCGCCACACCCCCCTTCCAACTCGACGAGGACAACCTGTCGGAGAACGTGCGCCTGACGCACCGCGTGATCGACCTGCGCCGCCCGCAGATGCAGAGGAACATGATGCTGCGCTACAAGGTGGCGATGGCCTTCCGCCGCTTTCTCGATGCGCAGGGCTTCATCGACATCGAGACGCCGATGCTGACCAAGTCGACGCCCGAGGGCGCACGCGACTACCTGGTGCCCTCGCGCGTGCATGCCGGCCAATTCTTCGCCCTGCCGCAATCGCCGCAGCTGTTCAAGCAGATGCTGATGGTCGCCGGCTTCGACCGCTACTACCAGATCACCAAGTGCTTCCGCGACGAGGATCTGCGCGCCGACCGGCAGCCCGAGTTCACCCAGGTCGATATCGAGACCTCCTTCCTCACCGAGACCGAGATCACCGCCATCATGGAGGAATTGATCCGAACCGTCTTCAAGGAAGCATTGAATGTCGATCTGCCGAATCCCTTTCCCCGCCTCGGCCATGCCGAGGCGATGGCACGCTACGGCTCGGACAAGCCGGACCTGCGCGTCAAGCTCGAACTCACCGATCTCACCGATCTCATGAAGACGGTGGACTTCAAGGTCTTCCGCGCCGCCGCTGATCTGTCCGACGGCCGCGTGGCGGCCCTGCGCATCCCTGGTGGCGCCAGCTTCACGCGCAAGGAGATCGACGACTACACCACCTTCGTCGGCATCTACGGCGCCAAGGGCCTCGCCTACATCAAGGTGAACGAGAAGGCGAAAGGCATCGAAGGCCTGCAGTCGCCGATCCTGAAGTTCCTGCCGCCCGACATCGTCACAAAGATCCTCGAACGCACCGGCGCGCAGGACGGCGACCTGGTGTTCTTCGGCGCAGACCGCGCCAAGATCGTGAATGACGCCTTGGGGGCATTGCGTGCCAAGATTGGTCATGAGAAGGGAAGCGAGGCCGGTTATTTTGAAAGCGGCTGGCGGCCGCTGTGGGTGGTCGATTTCCCGATGTTCGAATTCGACGAGGAGGAGAAGCGCTGGGGGGCCCTGCACCATCCGTTCACCTCGCCCAAGGACGGTCACGAAGCCTTCATCGACACCGACCCTGGCAAATGCCTGGCCAAGGCCTACGACCTGGCCCTCAACGGCTGGGAAATCGGCGGCGGCTCGGTGCGTATCCATCGCGAGGAGATCCAGTCCAAGGTCTTCCGCGCACTCGCCATCGAGGCCGAGGAAGCCGGGCAGAAGTTCGGCTTCCTGCTCGACGCCCTCAAATACGGCGCCCCGCCGCATGGCGGCCTCGCCTTCGGCTTGGACCGCATCGTCACCATGATGACCGGCGCCGAATCGATCCGCGACGTGATCGCCTTCCCCAAGACCCAGCGCGCCCAGTGCCTGCTTACCAACGCACCGGGGCCGGTCGACGAGAAGCAGTTGCGTGAATTGCACATCCGCCTGCGCCAGTCCGAACCCGCCAAGCCCTCGGCCGGCTGAACGCATTCGGCGTGATGCTGCGCCTCGTCCTGCTCCTGCTGTCGATTCTCGCCGCGGTTCCGGCTGTCGCACGGGAATCGCACCGGGAACCCGGCATTTCGGGTATCCAGCTCGCCGCCCTGCCGCGGGAAGCCGGCGAAACGCTGGATCTGATCAAGCGCGGCGGTCCCTTCCCCTACCGCAAGGATGGGTCGGTCTTCGGCAATTTCGAAGGCCGGCTTCCCGCCCGGCCGCGCGGCTATTACCGCGAATACACCGTCCCCACGCCATGGGCGCGCGACCGCGGCGCCCGGCGCATCGTTGCCGGCCAAGGCAGCACGGGAGATGTGCGGACTTCGGGCGAGTACTATTACACCGACGACCACTATCGCAACTTCGGGAAGATACGCGAATGAGCCGGGCGCATTACGAACCCCTCCTGCGCAACGCCGAACGCTGCGGCGTCTATCACGCCCCGCAGCAGGGCATGGCCGACCTGCTGGCCGCAGCCGAGGTCTCCGGTTTCGCTGTTTTCCGAATCGACCTTGCCGGGGTCGGCAGCAAGGACGACCTTTTCGCCCGACTGGCCACCGCGTTGGAATTCCCGGGCTGGTTCGGCCGCAACTGGGACGCCCTGGCAGACTGCCTCGGCGACCTGTCCTGGCTGCGGGCAAATGGCTACCTCATCCTGCTGGAGCACTGCGACGGCTTTCGCGTCAGCCATGGCCGGGATTTCGCCACGGCGCTGCAGGTCTTCGCGGCGGCGGCGGAAGCCTGGCGCGGGGAGCAGGTGCCCTTCTGGGTGCTGGTCGACATGCACGCCGACGGCATCGCCTACCTGCCGGGGCTGGATTGAAAAAGCCGGTTTCCGTCCTGGTCCTGATTCACACGCCAGAACTCGACATACTGCTGCTCGAGCGCGCCGCCCATCCCGGCTTCTGGCAGTCGGTCACCGGCAGCCAGGAGGGCGACGAGCCGCTCCTGCTCACCGCCGCCCGGGAAGTTGCGGAAGAGACCGGCCTTTCCGTCCCGCCGGACAAGCTGGTCGACTGGCACCTCACCAACCGCTACGAAATTTTTCCGGAATGGCGTCACCGCTACCCGCCCGGCATCACGCAGAACGTCGAGCATGTTTTCAGTCTGGCGCTGCCGGCTCAGGAACCGGTGACCGTAGCCCCGGGAGAACACCTGGGCTACAAATGGCTGCCCTGGCGCCGGGCAGCGCAAGCCGTGTTTTCCTGGAGCAACCGCGACGCCATCCTCATGTTGCCGCAGTCGGTCAGGCCGGCCTGACCGACTCGGCGGCCAGCATTTTCTTCAGGCACTCGGGGCAGTAGCACCCCTTGCCGTCTACTGGAGGCATCTCCAGGGGAGGCAGGTCGGCACACCAGCACCGCTCCCGGCCGGCTTCCATGCCGCACATGAAAATCCGCCCGCAGCCGGGACATGCCGGACTGGTTTCGCAACCATTTGACATGACATCGATAATAGCGGGCACCGAGCCTCTTGAAACGGCGCCGAACCATCCTATATTAAAGTCATGAGTTTAATCCGTACCCGTTAAAAGGAGACATCATGGCCAATATCGTGCGTTCCGGTTCCGACCCATTCGACGACTTTTTCCGCGGTTTCTTCGTGCGGCCGGTTGATTTCGGCAACCCCGTTGACGTCCCTTCGATCAAGATCGACGTCAAGGAGCAGGGTGATGCCTATAAAGTGCACGCCGAACTGCCGGGCATCCGCAAGGAAGACATCCACGTCAACATCGACGGCTCAGTCGTTTCGATCAGTGCCGAGCGCAAGCATGAAAAGGAAGTCAAGGAAGGCGAGCGCGTCCTGCGCACCGAACGCTATTTCGGCAAGGTCTCGCGCAGCTTCCAGCTCGGACAGGACATCGACGAGGCGAAGTCCGCAGCCAGATTCACCGACGGGGTACTCGAGCTGACCCTGCCGAAGAAGGCCGCCGCCGCTGCCAAGCGACTGACTATCGACTGAACCCCGATCCGGCCCACCCTCCCCCTCCGCAAGGGCCGGCGAATGCGGGAAGCCACAGCTTCCCGCATTTTTTTAACAAGGCTTACAATTCCGGCTTCACCGGAAACCGAGCCATCATGACCGACGCCGCCCTTTCTCCCGCAGTCGAAGCCGGCATCCTCGCCGCCGCCCTGCCCTACATCCGTCGCTTCCAGGACAAGACCATCGTCGTCAAGTACGGCGGCAACGCCATGACCGACGAGAAGCTCAAGCACTGCTTCGCCCGCGACGTGGTGCTGCTCAAGCTGGTCGGCATGAATCCCGTGGTGGTGCATGGCGGCGGGCCGCAGATCGACGACCTGCTCAAGCGCGTCGGCAAGCAGGGCCAATTCATCCAGGGCATGCGCGTCACCGATGCCGAGACGATGGCACTGGTCGAGATGGTGCTGGGCGGCCAGGTCAACAAGGAGATCGTCGCCCTCATCAACCGGCACGGCGGCAAGGCAGTCGGCCTGACCGGCAAGGATGGCAGCTTCATCCGCGCCCGGAAGCTGCTCATGCCGAACAAGGACAACCCCGCCGACCTGCTCGACATCGGCCAGGTCGGCGACATCACCTCGATAGATCCAAGCCTGATCTCCTTCCTCGACTCGGGCGATTTCATCCCGGTCATCGCGCCGATCGGCGTCGGCGACGATGGCGAGTCGTACAACATCAACGCCGATGTCGTCGCCGGCAAGCTGGCGGAGATCCTCAAGGCGGAGAAACTGGTGCTGCTCACCAACACGCCGGGGGTGCTGGACAAGGGCGGCAAGCTGCTCACCGGTCTCACGCCGAATCAGATCGATGCTCTCGTTGCCGACGGCACGCTCTCCGGCGGCATGCTGCCGAAGATCGGCTCGGCGCTCGATGCCGCGCGCAGCGGCGTGCGCAATGTTCACATCATCGACGGCCGGGTCGAGCACGCCCTCCTGCTGGAGATCCTCACCGACCATGGCGTCGGCACCATGATCAAAAGCAAGTGAGCGTTGCATCCCGACGGGTCTGGCTGTTCGACCTGGACAACACACTCCACGACGCCGACCCGCACATCTTTCCGCACATCAACCGCGCCATGACGTCCTACGTGGCGCGGCAGGCAGGAATCGGCGAGGAGGAAGCCTCGATCCTGCGCGAAACCTATTGGCGTCGTTACGGCGCCACGCTGCTGGGACTGATGCGCCACCACGGCACCGATCCACACCACTTCCTGCACCACACCCACCAATTCGAGGATCTGGCGGGAATGGTGATCTATGACCGGGCGCTGCGGCAATCCCTGCGCCGGCTGCCGGGCACCAAGATCGTTTTCTCCAATGCCCCGCGCCACTATGCCGAGGCGGTGCTGGAAGTGATGGGCCTGCGATGCGCCTTCGACGACGTCTGCTCCATCGAACGCATGCGCTTCCGGCCGAAGCCCGAAATCCACGGCTTCCTGCGCCTGCTGAGGGAACGCCGGCTCGACCCGGCGCGCTGCGTGCTGGTCGAGGACAGCGCGGAAAACTTGAAGACTGCCAAGCGGCTCGGCATGCGAACCGTCTGGATCAGCCGGGAAACGCGCTGTCCCGCCTGGGTCGACCTCAGGCTAAAATCCGTCATCGAGTTGCAGCGCCGGCTCGGCGCACTGGGATAACGAGGGGAAGGACGCCATGGCTGCACGATCCGGGGAACGCAAGCTGCAGATCCTGCAGACCATCGCGGAGATGCTGCAGGACCCAAAGGGGGAGAAGATCACCACGGCGCTGCTGGCCAGGAAGCTGGATGTCTCGGAAGCGGCGCTGTATCGCCATTTCGCCAGCAAGGCGCAGATGTACGAAGGGCTGATCGAGTTCATCGAGAACAGCCTGTTTTCCGTCATCAACAAGATCGGCGCCGAGGAGCAGTCCGGCGTGAAGCAGGCGGAACTGATCGTCGCGCTGCTGCTGGGGTTTGCCCAGAAGAACCGCGGCCTGACGCGCGTGCTGATCGGCGACGCGCTGGTCAACGAGGACGACCGGCTGCAGGTCCGCATCAACCAGCTGCTCGACCGCGTCGAGGCCGCGCTCAAGCAGGCCTGGCGCATCGCGGCGACCAGCAATGAGCTGCCGCAGGGCGAAGACGTCGCCGCCGCCGCCAACCTCTGCCTCTGCTACGTCATCGGCCGCTGGGGCCTGTTCGTCAAGAGCGGCTTCGCGCGCGAGCCGATGGCGCAGTGGCCGCAGCAGTGGCCGATGCTGCTCGCCGGCTGCCTGTCGCAGCCGGCCTGAGTCTCATGTTTCTTCCTTGAGCCACCTCGCCGCATCCAGGGCGAAGTAGCTCAAAATCGCGTCGGCCCCGGCGCGTTTCATCGACAGCAGCGCCTCCAGGGCGCAGGCTTTCTCGTCGATCCAGCCATTCTGGCCAGCCGCCTTCAGCATGGCGTATTCGCCGCTCACCTGATAGACGCAGGTCGGCATCTTGAATTCGTCCTTCACGCGCCGCACGATATCGAGGTAGGGCAGGCCCGGTTTCACCATCACCATGTCGGCGCCCTCGGCGATGTCCATGCCGACTTCCCGCAGGGCCTCGTCGGTGTTGGCCGGGTCCATCTGATAGGTGTATTTGTTGCCCTTGCCGAGGTTGCCGGCCGAACCGACGGCATCCCGGAACGGGCCGTAGAAACTCGACGCGTACTTGGCCGAGTAGGCCAGGATGCGCGTATAGATCAGCCGCTGGCCATCCAGCTCGGCGCGGATGCGCCCGATGCGGCCGTCCATCATGTCCGATGGCGCGACCACATCGACGCCGGCCTGCGCATGGCTGAGCGCCTGCCTGGCCAGCACTTCCAGCGTCTCGTCGTTGAGCACATAACCTTGGCTGTCGATCAGGCCGTCCTGGCCGTGGCTGGTGTAGGGATCGAGGGCGACATCGGTGATCACGCCGAGCTGGGGGAAGGCCTGCTTCAGCGCCTTCACAACACGCGGCACCAGGCCGTCCGGATTGCAGGCCTCCTCTGCGCCCAGCGACTTCAGGGAGGAATCGATGACGGGGAACAACGCCAGTGCCGGCACGCCGAGCTGCACGGCCTCTTCCGCCACCTTCAACAAGCGGTCGAGCGAATGGCGGAAAACGCCTGGCATGGAGGCTACCGGTTCGGATATTCCCTGGCCTTCGAGGACAAACACCGGATAGATCAGGTCATCGGAAGACAACTGGTTTTCCCGCATCAACCGGCGGGAAAATTCGTCACGGCGCATGCGGCGCATGCGGGTCGAGGGGAAAACGCCTGATAAGCCCATGGTTTATTTATGAGAAAAATATTTAATTCGCATTCAACGGAACTTGCGAGGATGATTTTCGCTCAGAAACGCCAGATGGTGTTGAACCGTCTCCCGCTTCACCTCCCTGAGCGGGTGCCTTAATCCAGTTAAGGCGTTTCGGCCCCCGGTTTTTCTCCCCTTTAACCGGGGGCATTTCTTTTCTCCGTTTCGGCCGCGCCCAGCCAGCGGCCAATGGCCATTTCCGCCTCCTCTGCGCCCGTTTTCTTCAGGCTGGAAAAAAGCTGCACGCTCACCTGGTCGGACCAGGGCGCCAATTCCCTGCGGGTTGCCTCGAGAACTTTGGCGGACTCGCCGCGCGTCAGCTTGTCCGCCTTCGTGAGCAGGATATGGATCGGTTTGCCCGTCGGGCCGAACCATTCCAGCATCTGCCTATCCAGGTCGGTCAGGGGCCGCCTCGCATCCATGATAAGAACCAGGCCGCAAATGCTCGTACGCTGGGCCAGATAGGCGGCCAGCACGCTTTTCCAATGTCGGCGCACCTTCTCCGGCACATCGGCATAGCCGTAGCCGGGCAGGTCAACCAGGAAAGCGCCGTTGCGCAGACGGAAAAAATTGATCAGCTGCGTGCGGCCCGGCGTCTTGCTGACGAAGGCCAGCCGCGTTTTCCCCGCCAGCGTATTGATGGCACTGGACTTGCCGGCGTTGGATCGACCGGCAAAAACGATCTCCGCCGCCCCGGGCGCGGGAAGATCGCTCAGCTTCTCTGCGGAAACCGTGAAAACCGCATGGGCAAACAGGGACATAGTGCTGGCAGGCGGGCGCCTGATGGCATGGCGCAACACAGATAAGTTGAGATAGAATAACAGTTTTTTAGAATTCAGGCCCCGAGGAGTTGCATCCATGGTTCATCGTTTCGTCGCATTCTCGATGACGCTTGCCTTTGCTGCGGCAGTCCAGGCTACCGACAAGCCTGCATCGGCTGAAACCGCCGCCCCGAAAGCGGATGCCGGCAAGGGCCAGCAGGTTGCCTCCCAAATCTGTGCTGCCTGCCACAATGCCGACGGCAACAGCAGCGTCTCCGCCAACCCCAAGCTCGCCGGCCAGCATGCGGATTATCTCTACAAGCAACTGAAGAACTTCAAGGCCGACGGCGGCAAGCCGGCCGAACGCAGCAGCGCCGTCATGGCCGGCATGGTCGCCGCGCTAAGCGACCAGGACATGAGAAACGTCGCCGCCTGGTATGCCAGTCAGACCCAGAAGGGCGAACAGGCGAAAACCCCCGCCCTTGAGACTGCCCAGAAACTGTACCGCGCCGGCGATGCCGCCCGCGGCCTGCCGGCCTGCGCGGCCTGCCATGGCCCGGCCGGGGCCGGCATTCCCGCCCAATACCCGCGCATTGGCGGCCAGTTTGCCGAGTACACAGAGACGCAATTGAAGGCTTTCCGTGCCGGCGAGCGCGGGAACGATCCGAACAGGATGATGCGCGCCGTGACCGCCAAGATGTCCGACGCGGAAATCAAGGCCGTCGCCGACTTCGTGGCAGGCTTGCGCTGAACCTTTCGTCACGCTCTCCGAAAGGGGCGGCAGCTGCCGCCCCTTTTTCATTCTTCCAGGCCGCGCCGATCGCGCAGGAAGCGCGCCTTCTGCTTCGCCCGGCTGGCCTTCTTGCCGCGCGGCTGGTGGGCGCCTCCCTTCTTCAGCAGCGGATCGACGGCGACGGGGTTGCGCGGCTTGATGCGGCGCTGCCTGGCGCGCTTCATTTCCTGAACCTGACGATGGCATGGCCGTCCGCCGTGGCCTTCGGCGCCGCCTTCCAGGCGTGGCCGTAGACGATCTCGAAGGTGGCCGGCAGCCTGCCGTCGCGCCGTTGCCAGGCGCGAAAGACGCGCCGCGCCTCGCGAAAGCCTAGCGGCCCGAGCAGGCCGTCGCGCACGCCGA
>Ga0226835_1000682_pt1 | contig 29862 bp, 23 predicted proteins | sample LAC_MetaG_1_FD_163627 | JGI IMG/M metagenome (GOLD analysis project Ga0226835, IMG submission 163627) | Anaerobic ammonium oxidizing microbial communities from anammox membrane bioreactor (MBR) in UC Berkley, California, United States -... | ecosystem: Engineered > Bioreactor > Anaerobic >...
TGACGGTCGTGACCGAGATGGACGATCTCGTTCGCGCTGCGTCGGCGCATATCAACCGCGCCCTGCCGGGCCGCGTGGAGATCATCCTGCCGGGCGGGTTTGAGGCGCTGCGCGCTCGCCCCGACGCCGAGATAGTGCGATGGGTGTACCAGAGGGGTGTGACGGCCGGGCGCGGCACACCGCATTTCGCGGCGTCCGGCGCCCACTATCACCCGCTGAAGACGCTCCACACCACGCTGGGCGTGATGGTGCTCTCGCTCCGGGACGATGCCGCGCCGCTCGCTCCGGCGCAGCAACGCTTGCTGGCGGCCTACGCCAACCTGATCGCGCTGGCTATCGAGCGGATTCAGTTCGTGGACAAGGCGAAACAGGCCGAGTTGCTCCAAGAAAAAGAGCGTTTGCAGGCGGCGATTCTCTCGTCGATCTCGCACGACCTGCGAACGCCGCTGGCTTCCATTACCGGGGTGCTCAGCAGCATGCTGGAGCACCGCAGCACGCTCGAACCGGTCAGCCAGGACGAACTGCTGCGCAGCGCGTGGGCCGAGGCCCGGCGGCTCAACCGGCTGGTCGCCAACCTGCTGGACATGAGCCGGCTGGACAGCGGCGCGATCAAGACCTCGTTCGATTACTGCGATCTGCAGGACCTGATCGGCGTCGTGCTGTCGAATGTCGAGAACGGGAGCGAGCAGCGGCGTATCACCGTCCAGGTGGATGACAACGTCCCGCTTGTCCGGCTCGACTTCACGCTGTTCGAGCGCGTGCTGGTCAACGTGCTCGACAACGCGTTCAAGTACTCGCCGCCGGATGCGCCGGTCGAGCTGTCGGTGCGGCGAGAGGGTCGGTGGGTTCGCGTGCTGGTCGTGGATCGGGGGCCGGGCATCCCCCCGGAAGAGCGCGAGAAGGTCTTCGAGCGGTTTTATCGCACGCGCGAGGCCAGTACAATTGATGGCGCCGGGCTGGGACTGGCGATCTGCAAGGGGATTGTGGAGCTGCACGGCGGGAAGATCGAGGCTCTCCCGCGGCCGGGCGGCGGCGCGATGATTCAGATCGATCTGCCGCTCGACCGGACGCCAGACGGACAGCGATGAGCGGAGAAAAAGCACGCATCCTGATTGTGGACGATGAAGAGGCGCTTCGCCGCTATTTGCGCACAATCCTGCGCGGGCAGCACTACGCGGTGAGCGAGGCGGCGAGCGGCGCGGAAGCGTTAGAACGCGCCGCCAGTGACAATCCGAACGTGATCATCCTCGATCTGGGGCTGCCAGACCTGGACGGCGTCGAGGTGATCCGGCGGCTGCGCGAGTGGTCGGTGACGCCGATCGTCGTCTTGTCCGTGCGCGATCAGGAGTCCGACAAGATCACGGCGCTGGATTCGGGCGCCAACGACTACCTCACCAAACCGTTCAGCGCGGGCGAACTGTTGGCGCGCCTGCGCGTGGCGCTGCGCCCTGTCGCGCAACCGGTTGTCGAGGCGGCGCACCTGGCGGTGGGCGATCTGAGGATCGATTTCGCCGAGCGCCGGGTGACGGTGGCCGGCGAACCCGTCCGTCTGACGCCCACCGAATACGATTTGCTGCGCTTGCTGGCTCGCAACGCAGGCCGCGTGATGACTCATCAGCGGCTGCTGCGCGAAGTGTGGGGCGAGATGTACGAGGGAGAGACGCATCTGCTGCGCGTGAACATCAGCAATTTGCGGCAGAAGATCGAGCCGGACCCCTCGCGCCCGGTCTATATCATCACCGAACCGGCGATCGGTTATCGTTTTCGCGCGATTGACTGAGCGCGTCGTTCTGGGCGCTAACCCGGCTTCTCGTCATAGACATAGACGCGTGTGCCCATGACCACCCAGTTGTCCCACAGCCACTTGGCGTCGCTAACGGTCAGGTTGACGCAGCCGTGCGACCACCAGAAGCCGAAGTTGTCGTGCCAGTAGACGCCGTGAAGCGCCTCGCGCCAGTTGAAGTACATGTGGTACGGCACCTGGTCGAGCGCGTAGAAATCGTCGCTGCCCGCGGCGCCCGACATGGGGCCGACTTCCCAGAACAGCTCGACCTTCCACACGCCCGGATCGGTGCGCCACTTCTCTTCGTCCATGTCGCCGGTCGAGACCAGGGTCGCCATCACGGGGCGAGTGCCCTCGTAGGCGACCAGGTTCTGCTCATACGTGCTGACGGCGATCCAGCGCCAGTTGAAGGTGGCGGGGGGTGTGGGATGCACAATGCTGAGGTTGGTCTGCACCGTCCAGCGGTTCGGCCCGACGAGATGCCAGTCCCATTCGCCGACCTGCACGGTGGCGTAGATGTTCATCAGATCGTAGCGGCGGAACCGGCCAGACTGCTGGCAGTTGGGCGGGCCGCCCGGCACCAGGGATGTGCAGTGATTGTAGATCGCCCAGGCGAAGGGCATCTCCATCCGGTTGATCAGCACACCGGTGAAGGTCGAGGGTTCGGCGAAGTGCGCGTTTCTGAGCGACGCCCAACGGCCGGGGCGGATCTCCGCCCAGTTCCCCGACCGCTGCAGCACATTGACGTAGCTGCTGCGCCCGGCCGTGAATATCTCGACGATTTTCCCGTTGGGCGCGTCAAATAGCGGCACCTGGTCAGCGTCGAAGTAGACGAAATCCCGCCCTGCGATGACGCCCAGATCGTAGGGGATGCGCGTCACATCGGGGTAGGGCTGGGCCGCCATGACGGCATCACATTCCGGCGTTTGCAGGACGTCGCGGGTGATGCCCGCGCAGCCGGGGTGCCCCTGGGCGACTGCCAGAGGCGCAGCCGGTTCTGCCGGCACGGCCTGGGCCGGCGTGAGATCCGTCAGAAGCATCGTCACGGTTACTGCCAGCAAGAACACACGAGCGCCAAACATACCAGCTCCAGTGCAGTCCAACGTTTTAATGTCATGATACCGCAAATCCACCCTTCGCCCACGCTCCGTAAGGCAAGCGTCTCTTTTCCGCCCTGTAGGGCGGTGCCTGCGCGGTGCGGTTGCTCTGCACAGCCGTGCCAGAAGCCTTTTGTGCTCGTTGACGCTGCCTACTTGACTTTTCGAATTCAGGTGTGATATTGTGATGTTACCGGTTGCGCAACCGGTAACGGCGATTATTAGTGTTGCTGTTCTCCTTGCCTTCGTCGCCTACGATCCACGCGCAGCGACATTCGGACCTCAGCGCGACGTCCGGATTAGTGTCTTGAACGAAATCGTCTTGAGGATAGCCCGGTGTCCCGACCTACTCGACGCGTGACCATTGCGGATGTTGCTTCCTATGCGGGAGTGACGAAGACCACGGTGTCGCGCGTGCTGAACAACAAAGGCGAGCTTAGCCCTGAGACGCGCGCCAGAGTGTTGCAGGCAGTTGAGCACCTGGGCTACCGGCGCAGCCGCATCGCGCGCAGCCTCGCCACCGACCAGACGTTTCTTCTGGGCCTGATTGTTCCCAGCATTTCCAGCGAGTTCTTCACCGAGATCGCGCGCGGCGCCGAGGACGCGGCCTGGGAAAACGAGTACAAGATTCTGCTGTGCAACACGGAAGGGGATTGGGACCGGGAAGAGGGGATGTTCCTCTTTTTAGAGGACATTCAGGCCGATGGTATTGTCGTTTGTTCCCCACGCCTGCCGGAAGACCGGCTGATGCCGCTGGTCGAGCAGTTTCAGAATGTGGTGGTCGTCAACGGCCAGGGTATCGCCTGGCGCGAGCTGGCGGGCGCCATTGAGACCGCTGACGCGGAAGGGATGCAGCTCGCCGTCAATCATTTGCTTGCGTCCGGGCGCCGGAACCTGACCTATGTGGGCGGCCCGCCAGACGCGCGGGTTAGCACCGAGCGGTATCTAGGTTTTGTCAATGCGCTTGAAGCGGCGGGCTACGCGCCTAACCCTGCCTGGCACACCACCTGTCACCCCGCCGACCTGAACGGTGGCTATCAGGCTGTCAGGCAGTTGAAGCACGTCCTTCACGAAATCGACGGACTGGTGTGTTTCAACGATTTGGTGGCGGCTGGCGCGTTGCGGGCTTGCGCCGAGCTGGGTATTCGCGTGCCGGACGACATCGCGATCACCGGGTGCGATGATATTCAGCTTGCCACGCTTGTCCATCCTCAGCTGACGACTTTGCAAACTCCCAAACACGAGATCGGGGCGCTGGCAGTCAAGATGCTGCTCGAACGTATCGGTGGCCAGCGCAAGCACGAGACGATCATCATTCACCAGAGATTGATCATACGGGAAAGTGCGCCCTAGCCCGACGCACTTTCCCGTTAACACATTGAGACAAGGAGGTATGTCCGGTCGATCGATTAGAAACACACGCTCACCTGTCCCAATCGCCACCCTAGATTATATAAGGAGCACCTAAAATGGCTACATGGTCAAACCGGCGCGCTGTGAACACCCTCGCGGCGCTTGTCGTGGTCGCGCTCGTGGTGAGTGGCGGCTTCCTTTCCGGTAGAGTGTCTGCCCAGGGCGAGCGCATCACGCTCACCATGTCTGCGTGGGACGTCGCCACCACCCCCTATTGGCAGGCCGTGATTGATGCCTATGAAGCTGCAAACCCGAACGTCACCGTTGAACTCGTCGATATTTCTTCGGCTGAGTATCAGGACGTGATGAACATCCGGCTCTCCGGCGGCGACGATACCGACATCATCACCGTCAAGGATATCCCCGGCTATGCCGCGATGCTGACCCGAAACCAGATCATCCCGCTGAACGAGTACGTCGAGCGTGACGCCCTCGACCTGAGCGTGTACAGCGGCGCCGCCGAAGAACTGACGTACGAGGGGTCGATTTACGCGCTCCCGTTCCGCAGCGACATCTGGATTCTGTTCTACAACAAGGACATCTTTGACGCAGCCGGCGTGGATTACCCGACCAATGACATGACCTGGGCGGAGTTTGATGCTCTGGCGCGCCAGCTCACCAGCGGCAGCGGCGCCGACAAGATCTACGGCGCGCATTTCCACGTGTGGCGTTCCTGCGTTCAGTTGGCGACCGTGCAGGACGGCCTGCACACCATCATCGCCGACGACTACAGCTTCATGGCGCCCATGTATGAGATGGTCACGGCGATGCAGAAAGACGGTATCGTCATGGACTACGGCGAGTTGAGGGCGGGCAACATCCACTATTCCGGACCCTTCATCAATGGGCAGGTGGCGATGCTCCCGATGGGGTCCTGGTTTATCGGTCGGCTGGTGGCGGATCAGGCCGCGGGTATCTTCGACTTCGACTGGGGCGTGGCCGCTTTCCCGCATCCAGAGGGTGTGGCGCCCGGAACGACTGCCGGCACGCTGACGTCTCTGGCGATCAACGCGCGGTCGGATAACAAAGATGCCGCGTGGGACTTCATCAAGTTCTACTCCGGCCCCGAGGGGGCTAAAGTGCTGGCAAGCCTGGGCAATCTGCCCGCGCTCCGCACCCCTGAAGTGCTGGAGATCTTTGCCTCGCTGGACGGGATTCCCGCCGAGGCCACCGAGGCCCTGCAAACCACCACCGTTCGCCTGGAGCTGCCCATGCATCCGCACGTGGGTGAGGTTGAGCAGATCCTCAACGAGCAGCACGACCTGATCATGACCAACTCCGTCTCGGTTCAGGAAGGTCTCGAAGAGGCGACCAGCCGCATCCGCGACGTGTTGGGGTAGGCATCGGACTCGTACTTCTACGTCAGTGAGGGGGATGCTTGCGCAACCGTGAGCATCCCCACGCACACCTCTTCACCTCCGCCAGCCGGCGCGGAAAAGCGGATACTGGCGCTCACCCAACAACCTGTGTCAGGGCGCCGTTCCAGATGTGAGAAAAGGACAATTGTTTGCTATGGGAATCATGAGACTGAGCATCCACACCACGAGTCCGACCAGAGGCCGAAGGCAGCTCACCAAGAACCTGGTTGCGTACTCCTTTGTACTCCCCAACCTGCTGGGTTTCGCCGTCTTCACGCTCGTTCCCATAGTGTTCTCGCTGGGGCTTGCCTTCATGAACTGGGACGGGGCAAACCAGATCAGTTGGGCCGGTCTGGACAACTTCAAACGGCTGCTGGACGACGACACCTTCAAGATCGCCCTGAAAAACACACTGTGGTATGTGGGTGGAACTGTGCCGCTGACAATGGTGTGCTCGCTGGGGCTGGCGGTCCTGCTTAACCAACCTCTGCGGGGCAGAAACATCTTTCGGACGATCTACTTCTTCCCCTATGTCGCGTCCCTGGTCGCAGTCGCCGTTGTCTGGAACATGCTTTTCTTTCCCTCGGCAGGTCCCGTCAACGAGTTCCTCAGGGCGCTCGGTGTGGACAACCCGCCGCGCTGGTCTGCCTCGGTCGATTGGGCGATGCCGACCGTCGTCATGGCGAGCATCTGGCGCAACATGGGATACTACATGATCATCTACCTGGCCGCTTTGCAGGGTATCCCGCGCATCCTGTACGAGTCGGCAGCCATCGACGGGGCGAACGCCTGGCAGAAATTCCGGTATATCACCGTGCCGATGCTGACCCCCGCGACGTTCTTTATCAGCATCATGCTCACGATCACATCCTTCAAGGTCTTCGATCTGATTCTGGTGATGACCAACGGCGGGCCGGGGCGCGCGACGAACGTGCTGGTTCTGCACACCTATAACACGGCGTTCCGACAGTTTCGATTTGGATATTCCAGCGCCATCGCGATGGTGCTGTTTGCCCTGGTGATGGTTATCACCCTCGTCCAGTTCTACATGGAGCGCCGCTGGGTCGAGTACTCTCAGGTGTAGAGGAGACAGCGGAGATGACCGGTTTACCCACGCATAGGAGCCTCAGCATGAGCGCGGTGCGCGTCCGGCAGCGCGGGCTTGGGCGCAGTGTCATCGCCCGGAGCCTGACCTACGTGCTTCTGATCGCGCTGGCAATGCTCATGCTTCTGCCTTTCATCTGGATGGCCTCGGCGTCGTTGAAGCTGGACAAAGATGTTTTCCGCTTTCCGATCGAGTGGATTCCCCGAGATCCACAGTGGAGCAACTACACGACTATTTGGACGCGGATCCCATTCCTGACGTTTATTCTCAATACGCTGAAGTTAACGACGATCATCACGTTCCTTCAAGTGGCGACCAGCAGCTTTGCCGCCTATGCCTTCGCCAAACTGGAATTCAAGGGCCGGGATTTTCTGTTTCTGGCCTACCTGGGGAGCATTGCTATTCCCTGGCAGGTGTACATGATCCCGCAGTTCATCCTGATGCGCGAGCTGGGGCTGGTCGACACCCATCTTTCCCTGATCCTGCTGCAGGCGTTCACGGCGTTCGGCGTGTTCCTGCTGCGCCAGTTCTTTATCAGTATCCCCAACGAGATTCTGGACGCGGCCCGCATCGACGGCCTGAGCGAATATGGCATTTACTTCCGGATCATGCTGCCGCTGTCCAAGCCTGCGCTGGCGACGCTGACCATCTTCTCCGCTGTGTTTGTATGGAATGACTTCATGGGGCCGTTGATCTACCTACACTCGGAATCGCTGAAGACCATCCAGTTGGGGCTGCGCATGTTCATCCAGCAATATTCCACCGACTACGCCCTGATCATGGCCGCCTCGCTCATCTCCCTGATTCCGGTGATGGCGCTGTTCTTCGCTTTCCAGCGTTTCTTCGTGGAAGGTATTGGAACGACCGGGATCAAAGGCTGATGCGCGCCCGGACGGAGCAGGCCGGGTGCGCCTGGCTTCATCCTGCTTGAAAGGACGCCGGATCGCCGTGCGTGTATCGCCCGAGCCGGCGGGCTTGTTGTACTTGCGTTCTGTGCATCTCAGAAGGGTGCTGACGAGTATGCTTTATCCTCAATCCAACACGTGCCGCCAGATGACCGATCTATCCGGGTTTTGGGATTTTCGCTTTGATCCTGCTGATCAGGGGGTAGAGCAGGGGTGGGGCGCCGGTTTTGATCCAGGCGAGATCATCGCGGTGCCCGCCAGTTGGAATGACCAGTATGTCGACTGGCGCGATTACACCGGCGTGGCGTGGTACCAGACCACGTTCGATCTGCCGTGGGGCTGGCACGGGCAGAAGATCTTTGTGCGTTTCAACGCGGTGAGCTATCTGGCCCGTGTGTGGCTTAATGGCGAGTGCCTTGGCGAACACGAGGGGGGCTATCTGCCGTTTGTGTTCGACATCACGGACCGCGTCAAGGCTGAGGGCAACCGGCTGGTTGTGCGCGTCGACGGCGATCTGGCGCCGGACCGCGTGCCGCCCGGAAAGCTGGGCGGGTTGCCGGGGGCTGCCTTCCCGACGGTCAACTTCCCCGATACCAGCTACGACTTCTTCCCTTACTGCGGTATCCAGCGCCCGGTCATCCTCTACACCCAGCCGCCCGACGCGATCACCGACCTGACCGTCATCACCGAGCTTGACGGCACGGATGGCGTGGTGCGGGTGCGGATCGAGCGCAGCACGCCGGGCGAGGCGCCGCTGACTGCGCGCGTGACGCTGGCCGGGCATGGGGCGGAGAGTTCAACAGAGCGCCGCATCGAAGGGACTGGCACCGAGGCGACGCTGATCGTGCGCGATGCCGCCTTGTGGTCGCCGGATACGCCCAATCTCTACGATCTACGCGTCGAGTTGCTGCGTGACGGCGCCGTCGTCGATCGCTACACGCTGGCGATCGGCATCCGCACGATCGCGGTCGAGGGCGACCGGCTGCTGCTCAACGGCGAGCCGCTGAAGCTGGTCGGCTTTGGCCGCCATGAGGACTTCCCTGTCGTCGGCAAAGGACTGCTGCCGGCGCTGATCGTCAAAGACTATGCGCTCATGCGCTGGATCGGGGCCAACTCGTTCCGCACCTCGCACTATCCCTACTCGGAGCAGATGATGGATCTGGCCGATCGCCTGGGGTTCCTGGTGATCGATGAAACGCCCGCTGTTGGCCTGTTCTTCTTTGAGGAGGGTCTCGAAAAGCGCAACCGCCTGTGCCAGCAGATGATCCGCGAGATGATCGACCGCGACAAAAACCATCCCAGCGTCATCATGTGGTCGATCGCCAACGAGCCGCACACCGCCTACCTCGAAGCGCGCGAAGCCTACTACCGCGATCTGACCGTCGTCGACCACCCCAGCCGCCCGGAAGCGGTCGCGGCTTTCAAGGCGCAGGCGGAGCTGGTGCGCGAGCTTGATCCCACGCGCCCCGTGACGCTGGTCAGCCACGAAGGCGCGCTCGAAGAAGCGTTTGAGTTCATGGATGTGATCTGCCTGAATCGCTACCACGGCTGGTATTCACTGTCCGGCCAGATCGACCACGGCCTGGAGCGTCTGGATGCGGAAATTGAGCTGATTCATCGGCTCTATCCGAAGCCGTTCATCCTCTCCGAATTCGGAACGGACGCCATCCCCGGTCACCACGCGCAGCCGCCCGAGATGTTCAGCGAGGAGTACCAGGCCGAATTTCTCACCAAGCAGATTCAACTCACCAACGCGAAACCATTTGTTGTCGGCCAGCATATCTGGAACCTGTGCGATTTCAAGACCTCGCAAGCGGTTCATCGCGTCGGGGCAACCAACTACAAGGGGATCTTCACGCGCGACCGGCGTCCCAAGCTGGCGGCGCACCGTGTGCGGGCGTTGTGGCACGGCGAGGATGCAACGTGACCTACTCGCAGGCTCTTGCGCAAGCGTTCGATATCATCCGGCGCACGATCCCCAAGATGGGCACCGACCGGCCGGCGATTGGCCGCAGCGATCTGACCTACGAGCGCTGCCACGATAGCCACTGGGTCGACGGGTTTTGGAGCGGCCAACTGTGGCTGGCCTATGCCGAAACCGGTGACGAGGTTTTTCTGGAAGCCGCGCGGCTGCAGCGCCCGTACTTCATCGCACGTCTGGACCGCCCGGAATCGCATGATCACGACCTGGGCTTCCTGTACTCGCTCTCACTGGTGGCCGAATACAAACTCACCGGCGACCAGGATGCCCGTCTGGGCGCGCTGCGCGCTGCCGACTCTCTGGCGCGGCGCTATAACGTCCGGGGCCGCTTCATCCGCGCCTGGAACTCGTGGGCGAATGGCGAACACAACCGGGGACGGATCATCATCGACAGCATGGAAAACCTCGGGCTGCTATTCTGGGCGGCGCAGCAAGCCGGCCAACCGCGCTACCGAGATATCGCCGTCGCGCACGCCCAGACCACGATCAACACCATCGTCCGGGCCGATGGTTCGACTTATCACTCGTTTGTGTTCGATCCACAGACCGGCACCCCTGTGCGCGGCGAGACGGTGCAGGGGTATGCGGACGAATCGTGCTGGAGTCGCGGTCAATCGTGGGGGATTCACGGTTTTGCGCTGGCCTATTGCTACACCGGCGACGAGCAGTTTCGCGCTACGGCGGTCCGGCTGGCGGACTACGCGCTGGCGCATCTGCCCGACGACTGGGTCCCATACTGGGACTATCTCTTGCCGGATGGGGCGCCCCGCTATCGGGACAGCTCGGCGGGCGCGATCATGGCAGCCGGGTTGTTCCTGCTGGCCGATCTGCTCGGCAGCGGCGCTGAGGCAGCGCTCTACCGCCAGGCGGCGCGCGCGATCCTGGATAGCCTGCTGGCCGGATATACCACGTTCGACCATCCCCAGGCTGAAGGGCTGCTGACGCAAGGGGCGAGTCATGTGGCGCAGGGATACGCTAACAACATGCTGCCCTACGGCGACTATTTTCTGATCGAGGCACTGCTGCGCGCGCAAGGCCGCACGGTGTTTTTCTGGTAGGCGCGAGGCGTCGCTATGCTGTGCCAATACGATCCGATTAAGGTCGAACTCATCCTGCGCGAAGAAACGGCACCGCCCCCGTTTCCACCTGCCGCCGATCGCGCCGCGTGGACCAGCCTGAAGGACGCACTTGGCTCCGAGCGAGTCCGCGCGCTGATCGAAGCGGGCGAGCGCGCCGCCCAGGAGCCGATCCCGCCGCTTCCCGCCACCCTGTTCCTGGAGTTCTTCCGCAGCGGCAGCCGCCAGGAATACGAAGCGCCCTGGTTTGTCCGGCGCGATATCCTGGCGGACCTGACCCTGGCGGAATGTCTGGAGTGCGAGGGCCGGTTTCTGGACCCGCTGCTGGATGTGGCCTGGGCGATCTGCGAGGAAAGCGGCTGGGAGTTCCCCGCCCACCATGACGATCTGCCGGATGTCGAATATCCGGTAGTCGGCCTGTTCGCGGCTCTGACCGGGACACACCTGGCCGAGCTGGTGCATTTGCTCGGTCCCCGGCTCCATCCCCTGCTGGTGAAGCGGATCCGGCATGAGATCGATCGCCGCATCCTGACACCTTTTCTGACCCGCCACGATCACTGGTGGCTGCACCCAACGCCGGGCCACACCCCCTGCAACTGGACGGCGGTGTGCTCCGGCAATATCCTGGCGGCGGCGCTGTATCTGGAGTCTGATCTGGCGCGGCTGGCGGAAATCATCGCGCGGGCGGCGCGCTCGCTGGATGACTATCTGGCGACGTTCGACTCCGAGGGCGGCAGCACCGAAGGGCCGAGCTATTGGGGTTTTGGCTTTGGGAATTACGTGCTCGCGGGACATCTGATCTACCAGCGGACCAATGGGCGCATCGACTTCTTTGCAGACGACCTGGTTCGCAAGGCGGCTGTGTTCCCCCTGCGGACACTGCTCAGCCCGAACCGCTTCGCCAATTTCTCAGATTGCGAACCAGACATCACACTCCCGCTGCCGCTGCTGGCGTTTCTGGCGCAGCACTACCGCCTGGGTGACTTGATGCGGCTGGCGAATAGCCAGCACGCCGTGCCACCGCACCGCAACCACAGCCCGCTGCCGTGGAAGCTGCGCGAGCTGTTCTGGCGCCCCGATCCGGCGTTCGGCCGGCCAGCGATTCCGGCCAGGCACGACTGGTACCCTGAAATGCAGTGGATGATCGCGCGTTTTGATCCGGCGGATCCCGACGCGCTGGTGCTGGCGGTAAAAGGCGGGCACAACGACGAGATGCACAACCAGAACGATGTGGGCACGGTTATCGTGCATCACAACCGGGTTTCCCTGGTGGCGGACCTGGGGCGCGGGCGCTATACGCGGCAGTATTTCTCCGATCGGCGCTATGAGGTGTTCGTCAACACCTCCCTGGCCCACTCGGTGCCCGTGCCGAATGGTTGCGCGCAACCACCGGGCCGTGCGTACGCCGCGCGGGTGCTGGACCACCGGGCGGATCACAGCAGCGACCGGCTCTGCCTGGAATTGAAAGACGCCTATCCACCCGAGGCGGACCTGGCGACGTTGACGCGCACGCTGACGCTGCACCGCGAGGCCCCGCGTGGCTGGGTCGAACTGATCGATGACGTGACCTTCCAGACGGCAGATGGCACCTTCGAGTCGGTTCTGATCACGTTCGGCGGCGCGGCGATTGGGCCGGATACAGTCCGCATCGAGGATGGCGGCGCCGCGCTGGATGTGCAGTTCGACCCCGCCACCGTCACCGCACGGGCAGAGGCGGTGAGAGATGTTGACCTGGCGACCGGCCCGCGCGATATCACGCGCGTGATTTTCGCGCTGGCATCCCCGGCCCGAACCGGGCGGGTGCGGCTGCGTATGATACCGGTCCCCTGATCGGTTGCCCGCAACGCCCGGCGCTGAAGCGGATAGTCCACCGTGAAAAAGAGGCCCTGCCGGGCATCATCCCAGGCGGGGCCGTTCCCTGTCATGGCTCGCAAGCGCCGCGCGGAGCCAGGTAAGCCGCGCTCAGCCACCCCCGCACGCCGAGATAATCCACTTGGAACCACTCCCCCTGGCGTCCGGTCACAGAGAGCGTGACGTCGTAGGGGACGAGCGCAAGCACCTCGCTGCTCACGTCCGGCGCGGCCCGGAGATTGAGGATGCGCAGGGTGCGAACCATGCAGCCACCCGGCACGATTGGGGACTCTGGCGCATCGGCCGGGGGATAGCTGGCGGGGCCGCGCTCAACCAGCACGACCGTGCCCGCATTCGGGATCGTGGCGCAAGTGTAGCCCTCTGCCAGGACGGCGACGAGTTCCCGCATCTGGCGCGGGGCCGTGGTCGCGTCGAGATAGAGCAGCGCGCCATCACCACGCAGGCACACGCGGACCGGCGCGGTGAAATGCGACACGGAATGCCCGCTGTGATCCAGACCGAAGACATCCACTGCCTGAAGTACTCCGCGCGCAAGCACCGCCGGCACGCCGATCTCCGCCAGATTCTCACCGCTGCGGAGCGCCCCGTTCTCGACCAGGGCGCGGCAGAAGACGCTGCCCTGGGCGACTGTGTCGGAGGGGACATCCGCCCGCACGAGGTCGGTCGTCGAGCCGTCGAGGTTCGCGCACAGCGGCGCCTGGGCGCGGGCATGATCCGCAGCGGTGGAGCCGGCTGGCGCGGGGTCGGCGCTTGTCAGGTGCACTATGACGGTCGCCGTGACACCAGCGTAGGGCGAGCCGGACGAGCTGCTGGCGGTGTGGACAATCGGGCTGGTGGGCGCGCCGGGGCTGCTCCCGCCTGTGTGGATCGCCTGGACCGCCACGGTCTGCGGCGTGTTCCAGGTCGCGTCGTCGAAATCCAGGCTTGTGGGGGTGACGTCCAGGCGTGTGCTGTCATATGCCAGCGCGATCGTTACCGTGTCCCCTGCGGCGGGCTGCATGGCAAGCGCCACGGTGTAGGTGTCTGCCGGTCCGCCGGGGAGGACGGCGGTTCGGCCCTCTGTCTCGATAATGATTATCCCCGGCGCGTCATCATCCTGAATCGTGATCGCGACCGGGGGTGCCGATACGCTGCCGTCGCCGTAGGGCGTGGACGGATCGCTGCTGCTGACGGCGTGCGCGATGGACGAGATACGGCTGCCGTCGGCAACGGTATTGTCAGGGGCGCTCACGCTGACCGCCTGCGGTGTGTTCCAGGTTGTCTGGTCAAAGGTGAGCGTGGTGCGATCGGTGCTGACGCCGGCAGCAGGCGCGATCGTAACCGTCACGATTTCCCCTGCCAGTGGGCACGACGCGAGCCGCACGGTGTAGGGCTGCGCCGGGCCGCCTTCGAGCACGCTCAGGGCCAGGGGATCGACCAGCACGCCGGGCGCGTTGCCGTCGATGTATGTCACTGTGTTGTCCGTGCTGGTCGAGGCGGCGCTGAGCTGGCCTGCGTGGTCGCTCGCGGCCCCGGCGCCGAGATCGGCACGGACCGTTCCGAACGCGGTCATGCCGCTGACCTCGACGGTGTAGACCGCCGGACCGCCGCTGACGGCAGCGGTCGTCGCGCCTGCCGTGCCGCTGAGGATCACGTCGCTCGCGTCGAAGCCGGTCACGTCCTCGCTGAACTCCACGGTGAACACGATAGGCGTGGCGCTGGTCGGATCGGCTTGCGTGGCCGCCTGGTTAATGCTCACAGCCGGAGCAGTACCGTCGAAGGTGCGCGCCAGTTGGGCGCTGGCGGCGGTGGGGTTGCCTGCCGCATCGTGCGCCGCTCCGGCGGGGATCGCGACCGTCACCATGCCGTCCGCGGACGGGATCACGTCGAAGCTGTAGCTGGCTCCGCTGCCGGTAAAGTTGCTCACCGCCCCGTTGCCCACCGCGACATCACTTGCGCCAAAACCGGTCACGACCTCACTGAAGGTCGCGGTGACGGGAATCGGCGCGATGGTGGCCGGGTCTGGCGCGGTGCTGCTGAGCGTCACGGTTGGGGCGGTTGTGTCGTAGGTGACGATGTTGTCGCTGCTGGTCGAGGGCGCGCTGTGATTGCCCGCGCGGTCGACGGCGGCTCCGGCGAGCAGCGCGGCGCTGACCGTGCCGTCAGCCGTCATGCCGCTGACCTCGACGGTGTAGATCGCCGGACCACCGCTGACGGTGGCGATTGTCGCGCCCGCCGTGCCGCTCAGTTGAACGTCGCTCGCATCAAAGCCGGGCACGTCCTCGCTGAACGTGACCGTGAAGACGATGGGCGAGGTTCGGGTCGGGTCGCTTTGCGCGGCAGCTTGCTCGACGGTCACCGCTGGCGGCGTGCCATCGTATGTCCGCTCCAGCCGGGCCGCGAGGGTGGGGTTGCCGGCTGCATCGTGCGCGGCCCCGGCCGGAATATCCACCGACACCAGCCCGTCCACGCCGGGCACCACAACGACGGTGTAGCTGGTCCCCGTGCCGGCGAAGTGGCTGATCATCCCGTTGCTCACCACGACATCGCTCGCGTCAAAGCCGGTTATCCCTTCGCTGAAGGTGACAGTGACGGAGATATTGGTGTTCGTCGGGTCGGCGTTGAGGCTGCTCAATGACACTGTGGGCGCGGTCTTGTCGATCGTATACGGCTCGCCGGTGGTGAACGGCACATTCGCGACCGGCGCGTCGCCAGGGCCGCTGACACCGGTCGCGTTGACCATGTCCAGCCGCAGCGTGCCGTCGCCGGTGGCGGTATTCGCCGCCACCGTCCAGGTTGTGCCGCTGCCGCTCACGCCGGTGATCGACGCGCCCGATGGGCCGCCGGCCACCAGCGCGAAATTGCCTGCGCTCACGCCCGTCACCGCCGCGTCAAACGTCACGGTAAAACCGACATTGGCTGCGTTGGTCGGGCTGGGATCGCCCCGCGTGATGGACTGCACCCGGACGGGGGTGATCCCCGGTGCCTCGACTGCGCCGATATCGCACGCCGGTGTGCCGTCCCCATCCCCGTCGACCGGCCGGGCGACGCCGCGCTGGTCGGTGGACGGGCAGTACGCTGCGTTCGCTCTGTCAATAGCCGGGCTGCCGGGCAGGGGCATCATGGTCTGCGTCGGGCCGCCGTTGTCCTGCAGCGGACTGAGCTGCGGATCGGTGTCGATTAGATTGTTCGTGCCAATGTAGGATCCATGGATATTGAAGCCGTTCTGTGCCGAGTTCCCGTCCACAATCGAGTTACGGATGTATAGCGTCCCGATGGTGTCGATCCCCCCGCCGTAGACTTCGGTTGAGTTGCCGGACACGGTGCCGTGAATCAGCGTCAGCGTGGCGGCGTTGTAGATGGCACCGGCATTGCCACCGCCGCGGCCATTGCCGCTAAAGTTGCCAAAGAAGGTGCTGTTCGTGATTGTGGCTGTGTTGCCTGAGCCGGCATGAAGGATGGCGCCGCCATTGGCGCTGCTGGAGTTGCCGGAGAAAGTGCTGTTGGACACCGACAGCATTCCGTAGTTGTGGATCGCGCCGCTGTCGTAGGTCGCTTTGTTGTTGATGAAGGCGCTGTTGCTGACCGTGAGCGTGCCGTTGTTATTGTAGATGGCGCCCCCGGTGCCTGCCTTATTTTCCTTGAACACGCTGTTCTGCACCGTGAGCGTGCCGCCGGAGTTGATGAGAATTGGGTTGGTGCCGCTGCTGCCGGCGTTCTGGATGGTCAGGCCCGAAATCGTGACGTTCACCCCGCTGGTGATGACAAATACGCGATACTGGCCTGCGCCGTCGATGGTGAGGCTGTCCGCGCCGGGGCCGGTAATCGTCAGGTCACCGGTGATGTTCGGAAATATCGGCGAGGATAGCGTGATCCGGTTACAGGTGATGTTGAAGGTGATCTCGTCCGGGCCAGCGTGCCCGTTGGCGTCGACGATGGCCTGGCGCAGGCTTCCCGCTCCAGAGGGGTTGCAGTTGGTTACGGTGTAGCTCGCGGCATGAACACGGGGCGGGACGATAGACACAATGAAGGTGATGATCAGTGCGACGGCCAACACCCGCCGCAGCACACGTAAATGAGAGGACATGCTGTTCCCCCATCGGAGTGTGGAGCCGTAAGGCAGCCGGTAAGTTAAGGTCGTGCTGCGATGCGGGCGGGCCAGTTTGGGATGATGGTGTGCCGTGTAAGGCCGGCATTATACAGCAAGGTCGACTGCAAGACAATTCACCTGAATTGAGCGATCACCGCCGTGCCGCTGCCCCCGTTTTTGGCTGTGCGTTCAGTACGAGCCTGGTGCCGCGGCGATCGGGACTATATCGAACAGACGCCTTGGCCGTGAGCGATCTGGTACGCCGGTGCTGATGATCTGGGTGGGGCGAACTCCGGGGCAGCGGTTGTTGGCCTGGGCGCGATGAGGCGGGCGCGACCACCGCGCATTGCCGCGTGACGGGCCGTGATTTCTGACACGCCGATCTAATGACCACAATCACTGACAGCGTCGAACCAGCCGTGATATCGTGCTCTCAGAGGGAGCATGCTTATTGCCAGGTTATCCCCTCAGCTTTCTAAGACTTTCGTTTACTTATATCGCTTGGTTCTGGCGTTTGATTGCGGCACTGCAACATGGCATTGAACTGTCTGCCATAACCTCGCTGATGTGGTGCGCGCAGTGATTAAACGTGTCCTTCCCCTCAATCCTGTACTCACACCCTTGTGTTCCCTATTTTTTTTACTCAGGAGGCGTGTGCAATGTCTCGAAAGAAAGTGTTGCTGGTATGGCTCACGCTGAGCCTGCTGCTGTCATTGGTGGCAGCGGGGCCGGTGGCGGGGCAGGAAGACGAGATCGTCATCGGGGTCTACGAGCCAATGACCGGCCCTCAGGCGGCAGGCGGCGAATTGACCATGCAGGGGGTGTACCTGGCCCACGAGGTGCGGCCCGAGGTGCTGGGGCGGCCAATTCGCCTGGTGCTGGTCGACAACCGGAGCGATAAAGCGGAGTCCGCGACGGCGGTCCAGCGCCTGATCGAGCAGGAAGGAGCCGTCGCGATTATCGGCAGCTATGGCAGCTCGAACTCGATGGCCGGGGGCGAGGTGGCCGAGCGGGCCGGTGTCCCCGTCATGGGCTGCTCTCCGACCAATCCTCTCGTCACCGAAGGCAAGGACTACTACTTCCGCGCCTGCTTCATCGACCCCTTCCAGGGTCGCGTGATGGCCAAGTATGCTGTTGAGGAACTGGGAGTCGAGAAGGTCGCCATCATTCAGGATGTGGCGCAGGACTACTCGGTGGGTCTGGCAGCCTTCTTCCGCGAGGCGTTCATCGAGCTGACGGGCGATGCAAAAGGCATCGTGGCCTTTACTGCCTACCAGACCGGCGATCAGGATTTCACCGCACAGCTCGCCTCGGTGATGGCCAAGAACCCGGACGCGATTTACGCCCCCGGCTACTTCGGCGATGGGGCGCTGCTGGCCCGCCAGGCGCGTGAGATGGGCTACCAGGGGTATATCCTCGGCGCGGATGCCTGGGAAGCGCCCGAGCTGATCGAGATTGGCGGCTCGGCAGCGGAAGGCATCCTGATCACCTCGCACTACCATCCTGAGGCTGAACTCAGCCCGGCCTCTCAGCCGTTTGTCGAACTCTTTATGGAAAAGTATGGCGAGCGTCCGAGCGCCTTCGCCGCGTTGGGCTACGACGCGTACATGCTGGTGGTGGATGCCATCGAGCGCGCGGGTACCGACGACCCCAAGGCGATCCGCGACGCGATGGCCGAGACCAAGGACTACGAAGCCGTTACCGGCACGATCACCCTCGACAAGAATGGCGACGCCGTGAAGGATGCGGTCATTCTCAAAGTCGAGGATGGCGAGTTCAAGTACGTAGGGACGGTCAAACCGTAGCGCGCGCACGGTCACGCGCAGGGGGAGATGCCGGTCAGGCACTCCCCCTTTTGACCGATGCCTGCTTCTACCTGTCGTGGCCCTGACACGTGCCGGGTGGAGTTCCCGGTCTCGTAGAACGGAGACATCATGACGGTCTCGCTTTTCTTCCAACACCTGGCTAATGGAATCTCGCTGGGGGCGCTGTACGCGCTGATTGCCATCGGCTATACGATGGTCTATGGCATTCTGCGGCTGATCAATTTCGCTCATGGCGATATTGTGATGGTGGCGGCGTATGTCGCCTTCTACGGCGCCGCCATGTACGCGCTGCCCTGGTGGCTCGCCTTCCCGCTGGCGATTCTGCTGACGGCAGGTCTGGGCATGATTATCGAGCGGGCCGCTTACCGCCCGCTGCGCGGCGTGCCACGCATCCAGCTTTTCACGTCTGCGGTGGCGGTGTCTTTCCTGCTGGAAAACCTGGGCATCGTTGTGTTCAGCGGGCGTCCCAAGGCGTTTCCCCGTCCGGCCTTCCTCGACAAGCCGCTGCACGTCGGAGACGTGATCATCATCAGCTACACGCCGGTGGCCGTCGCAGTCGCGCTGATTCTCTTTGGCGGGCTGTTGTACATCGTCCACCGCACCAAAGTCGGCATGGCGATGCGCGCGCTGTCCAAGGACATCGAGACTACGGGCCTGATGGGCGTTGACACGGACCGCGTGATCATGATTGCCTTCGCCATCGGTTCGGCGCTGGCCGCGGCGGGGGGGATCCTGCTGGCGATCAAGTTTCCGCAGATCAATCCGTTGATGGGCGTGGTGCCGGGTTTGAAGGCGTTTATCGCCGCCGTGCTGGGTGGCATCGGCAACATCACAGGCGCTATGATCGGCGGCTTCTTGCTGGGCATCGCGGAGATCATGATTGTGGCTTTCTTCCCCCAACTGGCGGGCTACCGCGATGCTTTTGCCTACACCATTTTGATCGCACTGCTCTTGTTCCGGCCAACGGGCCTCATGGGCGAAGTGGAGCCAGAAAAGGCTTAGGGCCATGAGGACATCCATTACCCGCAATCGTATCCTGACCGTTCTCGCGCTGGCCGGCTTTGTCGTCTTTTTGGTCTATGCGCAGACCAACTGGGACGCCTACCGCCTGCGTATCTTGAACCTGTGCGCTGTCTACACCATCTTCGCCGTCACCTTCAACCTGATCTACGGCTATACCGGCCAGTTCTCGCTGGGCCATGCCGGTTTTGCCGCCATCGGAGCCTATGCGGCGGCCCTGCTGACCATGTCGCCGGAGCAGAAAGCCGCCAATTTCTTCCTGGCGCCGATCATCCCCTTGCTGCGCGACGTCGAATGGCCGTTTCTGCCCGCCCTGCTGGTGGGCGGCACGCTGGCGGCTCTGGCCAGCCTGTTGATTGGCTGGCCCGCGCTGCGCCTGCGCGGTGACTATCTGGCGATCGCCACGCTGGGCTTCAGCGAGATCATCCGCGTGCTGTTTGTCAACTGGCAGCGAATCACGAACGGCTCGCTCGGCCTCAAGGGGATTCCGGATCACACCAACGTGTATTGGAGCTGGGGCGCGGCGCTGGTGACGATCTTCGTCGTCAAGCGGCTGGTGGACTCCAGCTATGGGCGCGCGTTGCGCGCCGTGCGCGACGATGAGGTGGCTGCCCAGGCGCTGGGCGTGCGGCTGTTCACCCACAAGATGATGGCCTTCATGCTGTCATCGTTCTTCGTTGGCGTCGCCGGCGGGCTGATGGCGAACCTGATCAGCACGATCGACCCCAAGGTCTTTATGTTCTTCCTGACCTACCAGATCGTGGGTATCACGGTGATGGGCGGCATGAGCAGCCTGACCGGCAGCCTGGTCGCTGCCGTTCTGTATACGGTGTTTCTGGAAGTGCTGCGGCCGATCGAGTCGCCCTTCGACCTGGGACCGCTGCATATCCCTGGCATCCCTGGGATGCGCATGGTCTTGTTCTCGACGCTGCTGCTGTTGGTGATCCTCTTCTATCGCCAGGGATTGTTCGGCCAGCGGGAATTTAGCTGGGATGGGTTGCTGAATACGCTCGCCCGCCTGCACCGGCGGGTGACCGGGCTGTGGGGCAGAACTCCGCCGCCTTCGACGGTGGACAAGGGGGAGCAGTAGATGGCTTTGCTCCAACTCCGACACGTGAGCAAACGGTTCGGCGGGTTGGTGGCGGTCAACAACTTCTCGACCGAATTGCAGGCGGGTGAGTTGTGCGCGCTGATCGGACCGAACGGCTCCGGCAAGACGACGATTTTCAATCTGATCACCGGGATCTACCGGCCCACCGAGGGCGAAATCTGGTTTGACGGGCACAACATCACCGGGCGGCGCCCGGATCAGATCACCCGCCTGGGGATTGCCCGGACCTTCCAGAATATCCGTCTGTTCAGCGGCCTGGATGTGCTGGGCAATGTGATGGTTGGGCAGCATCTGCGGCTCAAGTCGGACCCGGCCTCGGCGGTGCTGCGGCTGCCGCACTATCTGCGCGAAGAGCGGGCAATGCAGCGCCGGGCGCAGGAGCTGCTCGAGGCGCTCAACCTGGCGCATCTGGCTCATGAGAAGGCAACCGCTCTGCCGTACGGCCAGCAGCGCAAGCTGGAGATCGCGCGCGCCCTGGCGAGCAACCCCAAGTTGTTGTTGCTGGACGAGCCGGCAGCCGGTATGAACACGGCCGAAGCAGAGGAGCTGATGGCTTTCATCCAGCACATTCTGGAACACTTCAAGCTCACCATCTTCCTGATCGAACACCAGATGCGCGTGGTGATGGGCATCTGCCCGCGCATCATTGTCATTGATTACGGCGAGATCATCGCCGAAGGGCCGCCCGCCACCATCCAGAATAACCCGCGCGTGATTGAGGCCTACCTGGGAGTGGGAACCTATGCTTGAAGTCCGCAACCTGCATGTGCACTACGGCGGCATCCACGCCCTACATGGCATCTCGCTGCGCGTGCCGGACGGTCAGATCGTCGCGCTGCTGGGGGCCAACGGCGCCGGGAAGAGCACCACGCTGCGCACGATCATGGGGCTGGTCAAGCCAAGCGCGGGTGAGATCACGCTCAACGGCCAGAGCCTGCTCGGCCTGCGCCCCTATGAAGTGGTGCGGCGCGGCATTGCCATGGTGCCCGAAGGGCGCAAGGTGTTTGTCAACCTGACGGTGGCCGAAAACTTGCGGCTGGGCGCCTACGCCCGCAACGATCCGCAGCAGATCGAGCACGATCTGCACGACATCTACGCGCTCTTTCCGCGTCTGGCGGAGCGCCAGACGCAGCGCGCGGGCACGCTTTCCGGCGGCGAGCAGCAGATGCTGGCGCTGGGCCGGGCGCTGATGAGCAGGCCGCACGTCTTGATGATCGACGAGCCGTCGCTGGGGTTGGCGCCCGTGCTGGCCGAGGGAGTCTTTCGCAAATTGCAGGAACTGAACGACGCCGGGCAGACCATTTTGCTCATCGAGCAGAACGCCCGCGCCGGGCTGAGCATTGCCGATTATGCCTATATTCTGGAAACCGGTGACGTCGTCCTTGAAGGACCGGCGCAGGAACTAGCCCAGATGGATGCGGTGCGCCAGTCTTATCTGGGCGTGCGCTGAGCCGCGCCCCGGTGCACGGAGATTCTCAGGCCGACGCAGAGCGGGCCGGCTCGCTCGAAACTGCGTTCGTCGGCACCCCGACGCTTACGGTAGTGCCGCTGCCGGGTTCCGACCGAATCTGCAGATGCGCGCCGATCAGCGAGGCGCGCTCGTACATCCCCATTAGCCCGAAGTGCTGCATCCCTGACGTGCCCAGGTCTGCCGCGTGCTGCGGCGCGGCAAAGCCTTTGCCGTTGTCGCGCACCGTGACGGTGACCTGGTCAGGCTCAAAACGCACCGCAAGCCAGATATCGGACCCGCCGCTGTGCTGCCAGGCGTTGTTCAGGGCTTCTTGCGCGATACGGTAGAGGGCCATTTCGCGCTCCGGCGCCAGCCGTTGGGGAGTGCCGTGCTTCTCGAAGTGGATGGCGAGCCGGTCGTCTCGCTGGAGATCGCGTGCCAGCATCTCGAGGGCCGGGGCAAGCCCAAGTTCTTCCAGGTAGGCGGGTCTCAGCGCGCGCACGATGCGCCGCAGATCGCCCATCGTGGCGGCGATCATCTCGCGAATCTCGGCCAGCCGGGCGGCTGCCGCCGGATCGTCGCGAAGATAGGGCTTTAACATCTGCTGGCGATGATCGAGCGCAACCAGCGCCTGCGCGGTCTGGTCGTGCAGTTCGTGGGCGAGGCGCCGCCGCTCGTCTTCCTGAGCACGGGTGATGGCGCCAATGTAATCGTGCATGCTCGCCTGTGCCGCCTGGACCCGCTTCGACATCTGCTGGAGCGTCTCTTGCAGGTGCCGGATCTCCTCGATCCCGCCGACCTGCTGCTCGATCGCGGCGTAGTTCCCCCAGGCCAGCTCGTTCGCCTGCGCTTCCAGCTTGCGCAGCGGCAGCACCACGCGCCGGATGCCAAACCAGACCGTGCCGAGCGCGATCAGCAGGCCGGGCACCAGTATCAGCGGTGCCGCCTGCGAGTACTGGGCAATCGGGCTAAGGGTTTCGTGCCAGCGTTCCTCGTATACCAGCGTCCAGCCAGCCAGGGGAATCGGCGCGGCTGTGGTGATGACATCGTGCCCCTGGGTGTCGATCCGCTCGAATGCCGCGGTGCGCTCGCTCGCCGTGATCTGGGGTGCGCCGTCAAAGAGGGTGCCGACCTGCGCCGGATCGCTGCTCAGCAGGATGGTCCCGTCGCGATCCAGCAGCAGCGCACCAAGCGTTACAGCTTCGGGGTGGCTGCCCAGCCCCGCAGCCTCGGCGACGAGGTCAAGCGAGCTGAGACCGGTAACCCGTAGCCCCTGCTCGCCCGAAGCCACATTGAGCAGCAGTGTCCGGGTGCCGTTTCCGTCACGTTCCAGTTGAGCCAGGATGCCGGGCGGGGAAATATCGAGGGCCTGATCCACAATAACCTGGCTGCTGTGCGCTGGCATAGCAGCGGCCAGCAGTTGCCCATCCGCCGTGTGGATCGCGATGCCTCTGTCAAACAAAGCGGCGAGCGGCCCGGCCTGGTTCAGGACTTCATCGGGGCCGATCCGTTCTGCGACGCGCGCCAGACTCAGCGCCACGTTTTGGCGCTGCTCCAACTGGCCGGAGAGAGCGACTGCGGCGGCGGCGGTGAGCTGCCGGTTGTGGTTGACCAGCAGATCGCGCATCTCCGCCTGGTGCACCGCCACACCCCCAAATGCGACGAGCACAAGCAGCGCGAGCAGCGGCAGGACCAGCAGCGCCAGCAGTTGAAGAGGCAGGCTAGTCAGTCGCATGGATGTCCGATGCGGGCAAGTCAAGCAGCCCGAGTTGCGTGGCTTTCACCACCGCTTCGGTGCGGTTTGCCACGTTGAGCTTTTCGAAGATGCGGCGCAAATGCCCTTGCACGGTGCGATCGCTGATGTCGAGCATCAGCCCGATCGCCTTGTTGGTCAACCCTCGCGCAGCGGCCTGGAGAACTTCCAGCTCGCGAGCGGTCAACGGCTCATAGGGCACCGTCTCGTGCCGCGCAGCGGTCACCGCGTGCATCAGTTTGGGGATGATCTGCGGGTCGAGCACAGAGCGCCCCTCGTTCACGGCGCGCACGGCCTCAATAATGGCTTCAATATCGGCGGTCTTGAGCACGAAGCCGTTCGCGCCCGCTTCCAGGGCCGCCATAATAAACGGATCGTCATCGAACGCGGTGAGAATCAGAATACCCACCGGCCAGCCCCTGGCCCGCACGCGGCGCGCAACTTCGATGCCGCTGAACTCCGGCATCTGAATGTCAAGGACTGCTACATCCGGCTGGTGCTGCTCGATCAGGTACAGCGCCTGGGCGCCGTCGCTTGCCTCGGCGAGCACCTCGATTCCGGCTGTTGTCAAGAACTGGTGGATCCCGTGCCGCACGACCTGATGGTCATCTGCCAGAATCACGCGAATCGGTTGCTCTGCTGCCATGGTGCACCATCCTGCCTGTACCTGGAGATTGTAACCTTTTTCAGCCTGGGAATGAACAGGATGCGAGTGCCATCCTGAAAAGATCGCCGGGCGTTATCCGGTGTGTGTGCGGGGTGGTGTCCCAAAAGTCAGCGTCCACAGATAGCGCACGAGCGCCCAGGTTTCCTCGGGGGTGAACAGCGTGCCGAAGTTCGGCATGCCCGTGCCCATGCCTCCGCGCCGGATCTTGGCGTAGAGCACGTCGCTCCGCCGCTCGAACATGTAGCCGGGGTCCGAAAACGCGACCGGCTCTTCGGCAGTGGTCGCCGCCGCCGGGCCGTCACCGCCGCCGGACTGCCCGTGGCACGCCGCACAGTTCTGGTTATAGAGTCGCTTGCCGGTTGCGAGGGCCTCGTCTGCCGTGTCTTGTGCCCAGAGATAGGCGATCGCATCCAGCCGATCGCGTTCGGACGCAGCCGGATTCTGGCCGGTTAGCAGTTCGAGAGCCTCCGCGGGCGTGTGAGACTGCCGCCATACCGGGTCGCGCAATTCGGCAGGAACATCCAGCCCGCCCGCGATGACCGCCTCACCGCGCTGGGCCGATGGATGGAACGCCAGGATAGATATCTCGGCGTGTTCGGCAGAAGGGGTGTGCGCCGCGTCAATGTCAATCCCTTCCGCGATCAACGCGTCAATCACCGGGTCCGGCTGCGCAGCCGGCACGACATCGGGATTGGCCGGGTCGCTTACCTGGATCGTGCCGCGCATGCGCCAGTGATCCGGGCTGCACCAGGTCGTGCAGTAGTAGGTGTAGATGCCAGGACGGTCGAAGCGGAGCGTGACCTCTTTAACCTGGCCAGGATCGATTGGGCCGAGATCCACGCCCAGCCCTGGCCCGATTGCAACCCCATGCGTCACGTCCATCGACGCGAAGCGCAGCGTGACCGTCTCGCCCACGGCCACGCGGATCGCATCCGGCGCGAACCCGGCTTGCTCTGGCACTCGGGCGGCAATGTCAATGATACGGTTTGGCGAAAGCGCCGGCCTGAGCCAGTACTGATAACCCAGCACCGCCAGGGGCAGCCCGAGCAGGATCACCCCCAGCGCAAAAAGTGCCAGCAGCTCCCGTTGTTTCATCCTTAACCCAGGTAAAGCCTCAGAAAGCCCAGCGTGATGAGCACCGCGAAGCCACTGATCGGCAGCGTCGCCAGAAAGGCAGCCCGGTGCTGCGCGCTGTTCTGCCGGGCGATCTTGTAGGTTGTGTGCAAAGCGAATAGCAGCCCTGCTGTCAGGACGCCGACCTGCAAGAAGGGCAGAACAGACTCGCCTAGCGGCGTCCAGGGCGTGCTCGCCGTACCGAACAGATCCCAGCCCCACCCGAACGGGTCGGACAGCGCCGCGAGCGCATAGCTGCCGTTGACCAGCACGAATCCGAACGTGAACGCGATCCACGCCGCAAGCCCCAACGGGATCAGCGCGTAGGCATAGTCCACGATCAGCCGGCGCAGCGGCTGAGGCTGGCGGGCGATCCGCCGCGCGAGCCATACCGCCGCGCCAAACGTTCCCGGCAAGATCGCCAGATTCAGCACGACGAAGCCGAGCGCATACAACCCCCAGTGAGGCAGCGTGTGCATGTTCGCCCACGCTTTGAGCCAGCCCCACGGACCGAGCAGCACCGCCGAGTACAGCAGCGCGCAGCCGAGCATGATGAACGCCTTGTACGCTTCATCCAGGCGGCGCTCATCCGCAACCAGCAGGTCGCCGCCGGGAGCGCGCAGGTTAAGGACGATATTGTTCTTGGGGCAGGTCTTCAGGCACTCGAAGCACAGGCCGCATGCCGCGTTGCGCTGCAGGCTGCCGGGGTACGTCATCCACGGGCAGCCGTAGCCGAATTCGTTGCCGGTGAGGCAATCTTTCGTCTTATGCGCCGCGCAAACGTCCGGATCGGCAACGCGCAACTCGACCGGTGCCAGCATCGAGTACAGGCCGATGAACCCGCCGACCGGGCAGACATAGCGGCAGAAGACGCGGTTCCGGTACAGCGCGCTCAGCACCACTCCGGCCAGCAGAAAGCTGAGCAGCACCCAGGCGCTGACGTTTGGGCGGGTGAGGATGATCGTGCTGAACAGCGCGACACCAAGAAAGCCGAGGTTCTGAAGCCAGATGTTCTTCAGGCGCCGGGGCCAGCGCAGGCCGCGCGTCCACAGCCTGCCCGGCCGGCGCTGCACAATGGCGCGGCGCTGGAGCCACTCGCCGGGCGCGGGAATGGGGCAGACCGTGCACCACAGCCGCCCGAAGAACGGGACGAGCACGGCGATGAGCAGCGCCCACCAGACGATCCAGACGAAGACAATGCCAAAGTTGCGGTTGCCGGCTGGCGTGCCGGCTAGCCCGGCGAGAATCGCCAGCGTGAACACCGCCAGCGTCAGCAGCATCATCGCCGGCTGGAAGGCGCGCGCCTTCAAAACGCGCTTGAGCGGCGGCATGCGCTCCAGCAGGTCGATGCGCCCCTGGTTGAGCATCGCTACGACACCCAGTCCGAATAAATCGTCAGATATTTGGTCGGCTCAGCCGGGTCGTTGGTCCGCAGATGCACGCGGAACTCGTGCGGGCCGCCCATCCCTTCATGCATCGAGTACGTCATGGAGATGGTGCCTTCGTGCCCAGGATCAATGACCATCGAGCTGACGACGGCGCGCGGCGGACAGCAGCCCTGGACGACCTCAATACGCGGCTCGCCGTAAATCAGCAGTGGCTTGTCGCCGACGTTCCGCACGGTGTAAACAGTGTTGATCACCGTATTGAGCTTGACCTTCCCGTAATCCAGCACCTCGCCCTGAACGATCTCAACACGCGGCGCCCCGCTAACCTTTGGCTTGAAATCGGGATCGAACGCCGTCTGGCCCGGCTGGTCTTTCCCGCGCGAGGTAAACGCCAGCGCCGCGACAATCAGCAGGATGCTCCCAATCGCGCCGCCCAGCATCCACACGGCACTATGCCAGGTGCGCTTCCTGGCTCGACGCGGTTTAGAAACGTGGTTGGGTTTCATGGGTATTCTCCTCAAGGGACTCGGTCTTGCCTGCTTGCCACAGAAAAATCAGCATCCCAGCCGCAGCGCTGAACACCACGCCGATCGCGCGCCAGTATGGGGTGTTGGCGTTCACTACCAGCTCGCCGATCATGAATGGGTGTAGCGGTCCGCACGGCACGGCACAGCGGTAGCGAAATTTGCCCGCCCGGTCCGCCACAAATGCGAGTTCCTGCGCGACACCCGGCTCGACACGCTGCTCGAACCCGTAGCCGTCCAGATAGAAGCCGTGGACCACATCCGACGCCGTGAGGTGGATCGTGACGTGGTCGCCCCGGTTCACGACGATCCGGCCTGGCGCGAACTCAAACTGCGTCGCGTCGATCTCCACCCTACGTTCTACAGGTGGCGTCGCGCTGCCGGGTGGCACGGCGAAGATCACAAGTGCGAGCAGCCCGAAGGACGCCGCGATCAGCCGGGGACGGGTCACATGGCGTGTCATGCGACGCTATCCCTGGGGCAGAGGCGTGTTGGTGCCGGGACCGAATGGGCTGTATTGCGCGTCGATGTAGGCGCGCACATCCGGCGACGATCGTCCGTCGGCTTTCAGGCGCATCACGTCCTGTGTGATGTCCACACAGATGCCGCAGCCGGTCGCGTGGGCGTCAAACGTGATCGTGCCGTCTTCGGCCACGTCGCGGATGTAGCAGCTCAGGTTGCTGGTGTGACCCATCGCGCCACACCCGCAGTAGCAGGGATAGTGCTGAAGCTCATCCCCGTGCGAGATGGCATAGTCGTAGGCTTCGCGCACGCGGGGGGGCGCGTTGCTGATCCATTCCGGCAGCTTGGCCGAAGCCGATGGGTGCTCGCCGCTGCTTCCGCAGCCCGACAGCGACGCGGCGCCCGCCAGGAGCGCAAACAAGAGAGTGCATCGAACGAGCAGCTTCATGAGTTCCCTCCACAAAAGGGCCTGGTTACCGAAACTATACGGGAAAGCCGATGGCGCGACATGCGCCAAATGGCGTATGCAGGCGTGCGCGATCTATCACTTCTTTTCACAGCGCCGGTTGGAGGACAGGGGATGGCGTCAGCGGTTGGGCGAGGCGCGGCAAGAACACGCCAAATGGCGCATGCCGCGATCTCTCAATTCTATTATTATCACCGCGTTGTTCGGTGAGCTGGAAGAATAGGAGTTGTGTGCAAATGCTAAAGCGAATGAGTGTGACGCTCGTTGTGCTGGTTTCCGTTGTGGCGTTTGTGGTGCCGGTAGCTGCCGACGGCCCGGCTGCCGGGCGCGCGGGGCGGGCGGAAGTGCGCTACATGGAAGGCATGATCGACCATCACCAGATGGCGCTGGATATGGCCGAAGACTGTCTGGCGAAGGTTGAAACGGAGTCGTTCCGATCGGTCTGCCAGGGCGTGATCGACGCGCAGACGCCGGAAATTGAGACACTGCGCGGCTGGCTGCGCGAGTGGTATGGGATTGAGTATGCGCCGATGCCGATGTCGCAGCTCATGGAGCTGATGGGCCTGGCTCCGGACGCAGGAATGCAGATGGGGCACGGCGATCACACCACGAACCCGATGACCGATATGCCGCTGATGATGGGCATGATGGCCGGGCTTGACCGCGTCGAAGGGGTTGAGTACGAGGCCGCCTGGCTGGAAGCGATGATCGACCACCACGACGACGCGGTGCATATGTCCGAGCGCATCTTGCGCTACGCAGTGCATGAGGAGCTGCTCGCGCTGGCTCAGCAGATTATCGACGATCAGACCGCGGAAATCGAGTTGATGGAATCGTTGCTGGCGGAGTACGAGGTTGCCGGCTAACCACTCACCGTCGCACAGGCTGTACCGGATACGAGGAGTCTGGGCCGGGGATGTCGTGCTCCGGTCCAGACTCGTTTCGTCACGGCGCATTACGCCCGCCGGCACCGAACCCGCGAAGGCTGGCCCTCAGACCTGCGCGGCGCGTGGGGCCAGGGCAGCGTCTCCGGCGGAAACGCTGAAAACTAAACCCGCCCCTGATCGCGGCTGCCAGGGTTTGCGCGTCCGGGTTGCAGAAACGCTGAGCGGCGCAGTTCCGCCACCCGATCGATCCGCTCGACCGTCTTTCGAGCCGACTGATCGATGATGGGAAACGCAAGCCACACGACCCCCGCTGCTGCCAGCACACCGGTGAGCAGGCGCATCATCGAGTTGAACGAGCCGAGGGCGTCGCCGCTGTAAAACGTAACGGGCAGTTTGTTGCCGGTCAGAGCAGCCAGCCAGTCATTGTGATAGCGAAAACCGGCGGTTAACCCACCCAGGCTGTCGCTGAGCATGTGCGTGCCGCCGTCGATTGCCAGTGGCAATAGAAGCAGTACGAACACGCTGATGGGGAGTGG
>Ga0226835_1000683_pt1 | contig 29819 bp, 30 predicted proteins | sample LAC_MetaG_1_FD_163627 | JGI IMG/M metagenome (GOLD analysis project Ga0226835, IMG submission 163627) | Anaerobic ammonium oxidizing microbial communities from anammox membrane bioreactor (MBR) in UC Berkley, California, United States -... | ecosystem: Engineered > Bioreactor > Anaerobic >...
CTGGCCAGCTTTCGGCAGAAGAAACACCCTGCCCCACTGTGTAAGAATCTCCGAGCGCTACATAGCGGATCGCTGCGGGATTATCAGGTCGGTTGAGTGTATTTTGGGGTTGCCCAAACTTCATCCAGACAGCCAGAGTAAGGGAGGCAACCAATCCCACTCCACCGACGAGCACAAGAAGGTTCCGAAATGTCATTCACACATCATACAGGAAGAGTGATCCAGTATCGATTTTTAGGAGGATTCCCTTCCCCTGCTTCCACCGTATTTTCCAGCACCCCGCCATTGGCCTGAATAATCTTATTGGAGCCGATATTATCGATGTCACAGGTGACCAGTACCTTGTGCAGCCCTAGCTCCCTGGCTTTCTCCAGTGCCAGCTTTAGTGCCAGCGTGCCGTACCCTTTCCGACGTTGGCTGGAACGGATGCTGTAGCCGATGTGTCCACCGAGTTTCAGCAGCTGTTCGTTGAGTTGATGACGGATATCTACTCTCCCCAGATACTCTGGTCCTTTGACCAGCCACCAGACTGTGTGTGGAACGTAGCCGAGCGGCAGGTTGAGTCCCTGGCGTTCCGACAAGACTTGCTCCACATAGGCACCAAAGTTGGAGCGTAGCTCTTCGACGTTCAGATCACGAAAGTTGTAGTTCGGCAGGTCTTCTGCCTGGAACTCCGCCAGGGCAGCCAAAAAACTGTCTTGATAGTCAGTGCTGGGAAGAACAAGTTGTGGCATGTTTTTAGTGTACCTTATATAGATACGAAAACGCGGTAGCCATGAGGCCACAGAGCTTTGGCCTATAGTTACAACTATAGGGAAAAACTGCGGTTTATTCACAATTTGTGGAGTAAAAAAGCGCAAATTTTAATCTGGAAATATCCTATAATTTTGTGACCCCACCCGGATTCGAACCGGGGTTACCAGGATGAAAACCTGACGTCCTAGGCCTCTAGACGATGGGGCCGTCCGTAGACATGTTTTTTTGAATCTTCATCTTCTGCCGTGCAGCTCTTGAAGGCTCGGCACGGCGCCAGATCTTCAAAAAAACATGTCTACTCCGATACTTCAGAGAGGAGTATTTTACCATTTTCTTAGCAATTTCGTCTGCAACTACTAGGCGGGCTCGATGTCCATCTGCATCACGGCATCAAAAATGGTAATTAACTGTTGATTGTGTTTTCGGGCCTGAAGCGCATCCACCCGGTTCCGGAGGGCTGAGATCTTAGTCACGAGTGGCTCCCGTTCTGCCCGAAGCCGATCCGCCGCGTTCTTTCCGGTAAAAAACTTGAAGAAGCGTTGTCTTGCTGTCCGGTCAGTTTCCACGAGTCGTTGCAAGAGAGTTGCATTGTCTCGTTCCAGCGGCATCAGCTTGGCATGGATCTGATCAATCAAGTTATCGATAGCACTGTCAGCCAGAATCTCTACTTCCTCAAGGCTGGTGCCACCAAGTCGCATTTCTATCAGCTCCAGCTCTTCGCTCAACTGTTGGATGTCTCTTTCCAGCAGAGTGACTACCTCTTGCAGCTGGGTCCGATCCTGGGCAGTTTCTTCTGCTAAGACCTTTTTGGCTTCTCCGAGTTCTGCTGTTCGTTCCTCCACCAGCAACTTGAGTTCCTGAGCCTCTTCAAAGGAGCCGTCCAATCGGTCAGTCAGGTCAGCTAGGGCGCGTTTGCGGACTATTTCCAGCGAACGGAACAGGTGGCGACGGATCGCCTGCCAAGTGGGCTCCCAGCCTCGGCTTTCTGCCAGGTCGTAGACACGGTTTAAGAGGGCGACCAGCTCTCTAAGCCGGTCAATCAAGATCGGCAGCTGCTCTAAATTGGCATGCTCCAGGCCGGAGAGGCTCCGGTCAATCTGGATAGAGAGTCGGGAATGACCGGGAACAAAGTTGTCATCCAGGATTTCCTCAACGATAGCTATTTCTTCCTCAAGTTGCTCGAAAACGTTCCGCGCGTCCCGCTGGTGGCGAAGCTGCTCCAGCCATTCTTGGACGAGCAAGAAGTTTCTGGAGTACAGGGCATTTAAGATATTGGACTTCTGCTCAGAGATATCAGGTAATAAGTGCTCTTTTCGATACACATGGCCTTGGAGGTCACGCTCCACTCGGTCAAGAAAACGACCCAGGAACTGCAAGTATTCAAACTGGACTCCGGGGTGGAGCTCTGCGCGAGGCTCGAGGTGGGCCGGAGTGAGCCGCGCTGGTCTGAGCACTTCTCCGGTTTCTGAAACAATCGGTTCCTCGACAGACTCCTCCACGTAGACCTCATAGACGCGTGGGCTGTAGTAGTCATAGAGGTACCGAGCCTCGTTGCGTAGCTCCAGCACTCGCTGGAACAACTCCTCGCTTGAACGGCCGTTTCCGTTTTGACTCAGCTGCTTGCGCAGCGCGTCATACTCCTCAATCATGGGAAGAACGCTGAGCAAAGAAGCCACTACCCTCGGTCTGGATTCTGCAAGAGGGACAATGTCTGGATGGCGCTGCCTGAGGGCTTTCTGCTCTATCATAAGAAGTGTTCAAAATTACTTTATCAGTTCCCAGCTAATATTGGGATAGTGGCGTAGCTGTCCAGGCAAGACAGTGATCAAATCGATTCGAAATGCGGATGTTTGGGGCTGATACTTTTTCCGGTATTGATGGCAAGCACGTCGTAGCGCCCGGAGCTTCCGGTGGTCCACCGCCAAGCTGGGATCTCCGGAAAAGGAGCTGGTGCGGGTTTTGACTTCGACAAAGACAAGCTCCCGGGTATGGGGATCCCAGGCAACAATATCAAGCTCTCCACCGCCAACACGAATGTTACGGTCAAGAATACGGAAACCTCTGGAAATAAGAAACTGGGCGGCGCGTTGCTCGCCAAGAACACCAAGCTGCTTAGGCTTTAAGCTGCTCGTCCATGCTCTTCTCTTTGACTTTGGAAGCGGCTTTGCCGACGCGGTCACGCAGGTAGTTTAGCTTACTGCGGCGGACATCTCCCTTACGTTTGAGCTCGATCTTCTCGATAGAAGGCAGCATTACAGGGAAGATTTTCTCGACACCGATGCCACCGACGCTGATCTTGCGAACGACGAAGGTTTTACCGGCCTCTTTGCCACGGATTGCGATGACCACGCCCTCAAAAACCTGGGTGCGGCTGCGTTTTTCTTCCATGATGCGTTGGTGAACCCGGACAGTGTCACCGACCGCGATGGTTTGGTCGTTGTAAGAAAGATGTAGTGCCATATGTGCTCTTGAAGTAAAAGACTAGTAATGCAAGGAACAGATTATACTCACCCAGGCCTGGATTTGCAACTTGGGAAGTAAACTGCTTGCTGCATCCCTCTTCCGTTTTTGCTAGACTGAAAGAAAGGCTGATAGTTCGGAAGCAGCCACTGAGCGGAAGTCTAAAAAAGCTTGACAGGTCATGCTAAATAATGCTATCATAAAACTGCTTGACAACAAGCCTCGTCGCGCGCGCTCGTCGCATTTTGCTCCTTAAGGGGATCTTTTTACTCTCAAGTAGGTGCTACGCTCATTGAGTTAATCATTTCAACAGGAGTGGTAGCGTTGGTGATGACAACCACCGTGGCCGCTATCTCTGTTTCGTTACGTTCTACAGTCGTTTCTCAAGCTAAAAGCTTGGCTACCAAATATACCCAGGAAGGCGTCGAGTACTTCCGGACCCAGCGGAACCTAATGGGTTGGGAGAGCTTCCTACAGGAGCTTCAGGAGTCGAGTATCTTCTGTCTAGCTCAACTGCCCTATACAGAGACTGGTGGGCTAGAAGAACTGCCGCAGCGAGCTTGTACCTCTGGTGAGTTCGTCGATGAAAAGGATCGTTTTCAGAGAGTGGCGCATGTCACTTATAATGAGACTGAAGGTCAACAGATCATCACCATTACCGTTGAAGTTACTTGGCAAGATTCGGGGCGTCCCCTCAAGTCCAATGCAGCTATCGAGTTACGAAATAACTTTCTGGCCCAGTACGATCCACCAGTCTTCATACCGTCTCCGCTTCCACCGTCGCCCGTTCCCACGCCTAGCCCAAGCCCTTTGCCTTCTCCATCTCCTTCACCCTTGCCTCCCCTTTTCCCCAGTGGTGCTGTGATTGCTTTGAATGCAGCCAGCTGTCCGACGGGATGGAGTGAGTTTACGGCTGGACGAGGACGGGCGATTATTGGCACAAACCCGACGGCGGGCGGTGGGATCAGTGTCCGGACACTCGGACAGACTGGTGGGGAAGAAACTCATACGCTTACCATCAATGAAATACCTGCCCATGACCACCCGGCTGCCACTGGTTCACAGTTTGTCCAGGTCATCTTCTCTGGCGGTGGAGGTAGCATTTATAGCTTGGGAGCTAATCTAGGATCGTGGTCTCTGCCTGTCTCTCCTACTACTGGTAGCACCGGCGGTGGCCAAGCCCACAACAACATGCCGCCTTTTATTGCCTTGTTGTACTGCCAAAAAGACTGAGGGACGCAAGTAATTAGCTTTTCCTGGCCGCGGCCTCGATGAACTCCACAAACACTGGGTGCGGACTGAGTGGCCTTGACTTGTACTCCGGGTGAGCCTGAGTGGCAATAAAGAACGGGTGCTCTTCCCGAGGAAGTTCGATCATCTCGACGAAAAAGTCGTCGGGTGACGTGCCGCTGATCACAAACCCGGCGTCCTCCATCCGTTGGCGGTAGTCGTTATTGAACTCAAAGCGGTGGCGATGTCGCTCAGAAATGACCGAGTGAGCCTCGTCCTTGAAGGCATGGTGCTTCTTGTAAATCTCATAGGCAAGGGTGCCTTTTTTGAGCACGCAGTCATAGGCGCCCAGCCGCATACTTGCCCCCTCCCCTTTAATGCGTTGGTACTTGGGGTCAAAAGGAATCGAGTGGATAAGCGGGTGAGCCGTCTCAGGGGCCACCTCCTCGGTGTGGGCGTCACTGAGGCTGAGGACGTGGCGGGCAAACTCGATTGCCGCCAGCTGCATTCCGTAGCAGAGTCCCAGATACGGGACTTTCTGAGTCCGGGCGTACTCGATGGCTTTGATCTTGCCCTCCACCCCGCGGGAGCCCCAGCCGATCGGTACGATCACGGCGTCAGCGTCATAGAGCCGTTTGATGGCTTCTGGGTCATTTTTTTCCAGCGCTTCGGCATTGATGAACAGGATCTCAGTGTTCTTCCTGGTGTGCCAGGAGGCGTGTTTAATGGCTTCCAGCAGTGAAGCATACGAGTCTTGCAGCTCATACTCCCCTGTGGCAATGTACTTGGCGATAATGCCGATCTTGATGGATTTTTCAAATGGGCCGTCAATCCGTTCGACTAACTTTTTCCAGGGGGCAATATCGATCCGCTGGACAGGCAGTTGCAGTTTTTCCAGGACGCGAACGTCAAACTGCTGGTCGTGGAAGGTCAGTGGCAGTTGGTAGATGGACGGGAGATCCGGATTGGAGATCACGTCGGCTTTATCGAGGTTACAGTAAAAAGCGACCTTTTCTTTGCGTTTGTCATCAATCGGGCTGGCCGCCCGCCCGACAATAAAGTCTGGCTGAATCCCCATCGAGTTGAGGACTTTAACGGACAACTGAGTCGGTTTGGATTTGAGCTCGTGGATGTGCTCTGGTGTCGGGAAGTAGGTAACGTGAACATGAATTACGTCATGGGGTTGACGTAGCTTCATGATCCGGTAGGCCTCGTAGTAGATAGCGTTCTGGTACTCGCCTGCCGTACCGCCCAGTTCAATCAGAATGATGTCAAAGTCTTTGGCAGTCGCTTTGATCCGGCGAATGACTTCCTCTGGGACGTAAGGAATGGCATCGACGGTCGCGCCATTGAAGGACAGATTTTTGGTATCCTCGATCACCTTCAAGTAAACCTGGCCCATGGTAGTGAAGTTTTTTTCACCGACATTGACACCCAGAAAACGCTCATAGGTGCCAAGGTCGAGGTCTGCTTCCAGGCCATCTTCACAGAGGAAGACGTCGCCGTGCTCGATAGGGTTGATATTGCCGGAGTCTAGGTTGAGGTAGTTCTCACACTTAATATTGGTCACGGAGTAGCCACGAGAGCGGAGAAGTAAGCCGAGTGACGCCGCGGTTACACCTTTACCGAGTCCTGAGAGAACACCGCCGGAAACAAAAATATACTTGGGGGAGGGTTTGGTGGATCCATGTGCTGCCTGCATCATGGAACTTCATTGTACGGAGGAGCGAAGAAAAGTCAAAGAGGAGATTTTTGCTGTTTTGCCTGACTGAGGAGTCGACGTCTTTGCTGTTTCAGCAGTTGGTAGTGGTGAAAATCTGAGTAAGGAATCAGCACTGCTTTGGGTTTAGTCCCCCGAAGAATAATGAATGACTCGCCAAGATAGTCGCTGAGATCAAGATAAGTACCTGGCTTAAAGCGAAAATCCATTGCAGAGATTTTAGATATCTTCGGAGATGCCATAGGCATATGGGTGCTTTTACTTTTTATTGTAATTACTACAATTACATTAACTGTAGTAAAAGAGAAAATTACTCAAATGTGGTGCCAAGTGTAGGGCCCAGACAGAAGCTAGGTCTCAAGCAGCTCAGCAACTTCCGCTTGCAGTTCCTCATTCCAGGCCACTCCGTAGGGCAACAACATCCGTTTTGGCTCGCCGCCATTGGGAATAATCACCACAATCCGGTCGTTGCCCGGGTGGTTTTTCAGCAGTTTACCGACTTCCTGCAACACCGACTGATCGGTCTTGCGCGGGATAAAGAGCTCGTGGTGTTTCTCCGAACCAGCCAGTGAGACCAGGTTTTCTTCCGGAATAGTAATCTTCTCGACCATCAGCTGTGCTGAGTCGTCCCGATTATCAACTTTGGCGCGCATCAAGACCACCATATCCGCAGCCAGTTTGCCGGCCAGCTCTTCATAGGTTTTGGGAAAGATCACAAAGTCGATACTGCCCGTTTGATCATCCAGAGTTCCAAACGCCATCTTGGCGCCGGTTTTTTTGGTGGTGGTCTCACGGAACTTGGAGATGACGCCTCCGAAGGTAAACGTCTGATCTTGGTGAATACTCAGCTCGATTTCGGCAATCTCTTTACTGGCGTGTTTGATGACGTACTCCAGTGCCTGAGCCAGTGGATGATCAGTCAGGTAGATGCCGAGTAGCTCTTTCTCAAATGACAGCAGCTCTGCTTGCGGGTACTCTGGCAGTTTGGGAAAGGTGTCTTGGACGATTTGACTGGTGTCTCCTAGTCCGCTAAACAAGCCATCCTGGCCGTCAACATCAGAGTTAAACTGAGTGACTTTTGCTCGAATCTCTTCCAGCTGTTCAAGCATACTGGCCCGGCTGCCAAACTGATCGAACGCACCGACCTTAATCAGTGACTCAAGCACTTTTTTATTCACTTTACGGTTGTCAGTGGTCATCAGGAAGTGACTAAACGACTGGAACTTCCCGATTTTGTTCCGCGTGGCCACGATATTCTCGATTGCTGCCGCGCCGACGTTCTTAATTGCATTAAAGCCAAACCGAATCGCACTGCCGCCCTTTGAACTGGGATCGGGCTCGAGGTTGAAGTCGATCTGTGACAAGTTAATATCCGGCGGCAGAATCCGTAGGCCCATCTTCTTGCTGGCCTCAATGGCGACGGCCACTTTCTCGTCACGGTTGGCAGACTTGGAGCCGGACTCAACACTCATCAAGGCGGTCATGTACTCAGCCGGATAGTGAGCTTTGAGGTAGGCAGTCTGATAAGAGATCATGGCGTAGCTGGCAGCGTGGGCTTTGTTGAAGCCGTAGTTTGCAAACGCCTCGATGAAACCCCAGACCTTGTCAGCGACCTCTTTGGTGTAGCCTTTGGCGATCGACTGTTCGGTAAAACGTTTTTTGTTTTCGTCCAAAAGATACTTTTTCTTTTTACCGATCGCGCGCCGCAGGATGTCAGCTTCACTCAGCGTGTAGCCGGCCATGACATTGGCAATCTGCAGAATCTGCTCCTGGTAGACCATTACTCCGTAGGTTTCTTGCAGAACAGGTTTTAATGATTCATGTGGGTACACAACGCTCTCAGGACTGTGTTTGCCTTCGATAAAGGTGGGGATCAGGTCCATGGGGCCTGGACGGTACAAGGCTACCATAGCGGTGATGTCTGAGAACTGGTTGGGCTGCAAGGTTTTGGCCACGCGACGCATCCCCCCAGACTCTAACTGGAAGATGCCGGTCGTCTCGCCACTGGAAAGCAGCTCGAATGTTTTTTTGTCATCCAGCGGAAGCTTGGAGACGTCGAGGTCGATATCTTTTTGTTCTTTAATCAAGTTGACAGCGGTCTGGATGATCGACAAGTTCCGCAAGCCCAAAAAGTCGAACTTCAAGAGACCAATCGCGTCGTCCGCCACATTACAGTCCAACGAGTACATGTCGTACTGGGTAATAATCTTGCCACTGACTTGGTCTTTCTGAATAGGAGTGTACTCATAGAGTGGTTTATCCGCGATCACCACGGCTGCGGCGTGGACTGAGGTCTGGCGGATGACTCCCTCCACCTTTTTAGCCAGGTCAATCAACTCTTTGTACTTGGGCTGCTTGTAGTACTCGCCTAGCTCTGTAATCTGCTCGATGGCATCGTTGAGACTGGTCTTGTGGCCGGGAACATTGGGGATGAGCTTAGCGACTTTATCCGGCTCCTCGTACGGCATACCGAGCACGCGGCCAATGTCCCGCACAGCTACCCGCGCTTCCATCCGACCAAAGGTAATCACCTGAGCGACATGGTCCTCGCCGTACTTCTGCGCCACGTACTGCACCACTTCATTACGGCGGTCGTCGGCAAAGTCCATGTCGATGTCCGGCGGAGTCGGGCGTTGTGGGTTGAGGAACCGTTCAAACGGCAAGCCGTGCTGGAGTGGATTCATGGTGGTAATACCCAGCACATACGCGACCAGCGAACCAGCTGCCGAACCGCGGCCCGGACCAACACCAATTCCGGCGTTCCTCGCCCAGTTGACGAAGTCCTGGGTAATCAAAAAGTACGTCGGATAGCCTTTTTGAATAATGATTCCGATCTCGTAGTCCAGCCGGTCAATCATCTCTTGAGTCGGTTTGGGCCATTTTTTGTAGAGACCTTCATAGGCGAGCTTCTTGAAGTAACTGGCATCGGTCTCCCCTTCCGGCACCGGGAAGATCGGGAAGTTCAGCTTACCGGTAGGAATTTCCAGATCCACCGACTCGGCGATCTTGACTGTGTTCTCCAGCGCTTCTGGATACTCATGAAACAGCTCTTCCATCTCCTGAGCACTGCGCAGATAGAAGTCTGGTGAGTCCATCATCGTCATCCGCTTGCTATCACTGATCAGCTTACGAGTCTGGACACAGAGCAGCGCATCTTGGGCTTGGGCGTCGTCAGGATTGATGTAGTGAACGTCGTTAGTCGCGATCAGCGGCAGGTCCAGTTTGCGGGCGATCTCAACTTGTTTTTTGGTCAACTCTTTGAGTTCTTTGACTTTGGGATGTGCTTGTAGCTCCACGTAGAAACGTCCCGGGAACTTTTCTTTGTAGAGCTTGAACTTCTCCAGCGCTTCCTCTTCTTTTCCCTCTAGCAGCAGGCGGTTAAAGATGCTCGACATACAGCCACTGGTACAGATAATGCCTTCGCTGTACTTGAAAAGAATCTCTTCGTCCATGCGGGGTTTGTAGGAGAAGCCTTCGAGGTTGGCGATAGAAACTAGCCGCATCAAGTTTTTGTAGCCGGTCATGTTTTGGGCCAACAGCAGCAAGTGAAACTGGTCGTTGCCCATCTTGGTCTGTTTATCAAACCGGGAGTTCTTGGCCATGTAGGCCTCTACTCCAATGATGGCTTTGATCTCATTCTTCCGACAGGTGTTGTAGAAGGTGACGGCACCATACATACCGCCATGATCAGTCAGACCCAAGGCAGTGAAACCTAGCTCTTTGGCGCGTTTGACCAGAGGTCCGACCTTGGCCAAGCCATCGAGCATTGAGTACTCAGTGTGAACATGGAGGTGAACAAACGGTGAAGACATTCTGGCTGATTGTAACAAAAAAGATTGTACTTTTTTGAGTACTGATGATATGGTCGGCATATATGCCAAAGTACGAAGACGAAAACTTTTACAGAACCCAGCAGCTCGGGCTTGATAAAACGGTGGCACGGTGTGCAGTGGTTGTCCAAGAAAAGCACCCGCGAACTGGTGAGGATCATGTGGTGGTAAGCACAGTCATCCGTCCCTATTGGTCCAAGCAAGGTGCCGGTGAGAAGTCCCTGGTGGGCGGCAAAGTCAATGACACCGATATCAAAAACGCAGAGATTCCGCCTAACGTGCGTGATCTAAACATGGGTCAATCCATCGAGATTGAACGCCGGACTGCCCAGCGTGAGGTTGAGCAGGAGATCGGTGTTCAGGTTCCCCTGGAGCAGTTAATCTATGTTGGCCTCTACTACAATGGGCCGTGGGCCTCGGCGTTGTTCTATGTGCTTCTTGATCAGCGGCCGCCAGTCACCATCGGTCAGGCTGATTCCCCCATGGATGAGATTGACGGTTTCGTCTGGCTGGGAACGGAAAAAGTCGGAGATGACGGTACGATCTTTGCCGATCATAGAGTATTGATTGCCGAAGCCGTGAAAGAGGCACTGGGGGCGCCGGGCGGAAAGAAGTAGCGAAAAACTAGCGGAACTCGTTTACTGTAGCTTGCGCTCGATTGCGTTCTTGACTACTTGCATGTCAACTTTTTTGCCCAGTCGGCGCTGAACCTGTCCCATGAAGAAGCCAAAGATCTGGGTTTTGCCGGCTTTATACTGAGCGACGGCGTCGGCGTTCTCGGCAATTACCGCCTCGATAATCTGCAAGAGCTCATTTTCGTCCACGCTATCAGTTTGGTGAAGTGCGGTAAAAGCAGTCAAGACAGTATCAGCGTTGTCCCCCACTTTGACGGCAATTTTTTTATTGACGATGGCGTTCGCCAGCGCGTTTACCTTGAGTTGTTTCTGAGCTGCCGCGGCAAAGAGTTGATCTGCCCAGTCAGCGGTTTCCCTCTCATCCAGTAAAACGTCGGCATATTTGGCGTCGATGTGGTAGTCAGCCATCCAGCGGTCTTTGCGCACAGCCGGCAGCTCCGGCAGCTCGGCACACCATTCATTAATCTGTTCTTCCGTAAAGCGGAGTGGTGGCAGATCTGGATCCGGGAAGTAGCGATAGTCTTCGGCGTCTTCCTTGACCCGCTGAGTAAAAGTCTCGCCCTTATCATCATTCCAGCCGCGGGTTTCTTGAATAGGTGTTTTTCCTTCATTCAGTTCACGGGCCTGGCGCTCCATCTCGTAGGCCACGGCTTTTTCCAAGAAGCGAAACGAGTTGATGTTCTTCAGTTCGACTTTGTAGACCGGCAGCTCTTTCTCTCCGACTGGCCGGATCGAGACGTTGGCTTCCAGCCGCATGCCGCCCTGCTCCATGTCGCAGTCGGCGATATCCATGAAACGCAGGATCTGGCGTAGCGTTTTGCCGTAGGCTTTGGCATGCTCAGGCGAGATGATGTCTGGCTCGGTGACGATCTCGATCAGTGGGACGCTACTGCGATTGAAGTCGATCAAGCTGACTTTTTTGCCGTCGATGGTTTTGTGCAAAAGCTTGGCCGTGTCTTCTTCTAGGTGAATCCGGCGGATACGGACTGGACCAAACTCAGTCTCTAGCTTGCCGTCATAACAGAACGGCTGGTCGTACTGGCTGATCTGGTATCCTTTGGGTAAGTCCGGGTAAAAGTAGTTCTTGCGATCAAAGTGAGAAAAAAGGTTAATCTTGCAGCCTAGGGCCACTCCCAGCTTGATCGTCCACTCAATCGCTGTGCGATTAGCTACAGGCAGACCACCGGGCATGCCCAGACAGACTGGACAAGTATAGATGTTTGGTTTTGGTGCATGGAACGGATCATTCTTACAGCCACAAAACATCTTGGTAGCTGTTTTCAGCTCCGCATGAACTTCCATGCCGCAAACTAACTGATACTCTGTCATTGTTTCTCCGCGTTTCTCCAAGAGTTCCAACTGGTATGTTTCTCAAAAGCGTCGGCCACACTGATCATCTCCGACTCATGCCACATCGGGGCCATGATATTCATGCCCAGGTAAAGGTTGGTTTTCGGATCGTGATAACAGGGTACGTTAATCCCCGGCAAACCAGTGATAGAGCTCGGCTCGACTAACATATCTTCCAGTTCGCCAAACATGGCACTGCTCTCACTGGCACCAATTTTTTTGGCAAAGCCGGGAGAGGTCAGTGACACCAAGATGTCATATTTCTGGAACAGACGGGCAAAGTCCTGCAGGAAGAGAGTGCGCACTTTCTGCGCTAATAAATAGTACTTGTCGGCGTAGCCTTTACTCAGCGTATAAGTCCCGAGCATGATCCGCCGTTTGGCCTCATCGCCAAAGTGAGACCGGTCGTTGCCATAGCGCACGCCGTCGTAGCGGGCGAGGTTGCTACTGACTTCTGAACGCTGAACTACGGTGTAGACACCGATGGCATGGTTGGGATCCATGGCTTGCGCATACTCGACATGAGCACCCAGCTCTTCAAAGACTTTCAATTGCGGCTCAAAAAGAGACTTCACTTCAGCCAGGCCGGGAATGTCCATGTAGATAACGCCGATCTTGAGTCCTTCAATTGATTGGCCCAGCGCCTGGGTATAGTCGTCAACAGGATTGGTCGAGCTGGTGCCGTCATAGGGATCGTGGCCAGCGATATGGTTGAGGAGGAGTGCAGCGTCTTCCACGGTCTTGGTGATCGGGCCTGGAGAGTCTGTGGAAGAGGCCATCGAAACTACGCCGTAGCGACTAACCCGGCCATAGGTAGGTTTGAGCCCGACTGTGCCGCACCAGGCAGATGGCTGACGGATCGAGCCGGCTGTTTCGGAGCCAATGGCGGCAATGGCCATATCAGCGGCCACTGCGGCGGCGCTGCCACCGGACGAACCACCCGGAAGGTGTTCAGGATTGCGTGGGTTGAGAGTCCGACCGTACTGAGAAGTTTCGGTGGAAGAGCCATGTGCCCAGGCGTCCATGTTGGTTTTGCCCTGGATCGCTGCGCCGGCCTCTTTCAGCCGACGAGTAACTGTTGAGTCATACTGCGGAATAAAAGTGTCTAGCACGGTAGAAGAGGCGGTGGTACGCAGGCCAGTCGTGCAGAAGTTATCCTTGATCGCAAGCGGGACGCCCATCAAGGCTTTGGTAGTAGCTGCCTCACTGTCCTCAGCGAGTTTGTCATTCATGGTCAGGAAGATATTCAGCTTTTCATTCTGGGCGTAGCTTTTTTGTAGATCCGCGAATAGCTCCGCATGTGAGATCTCTTTGCGTTTCAACTTCCCAAGGACTTCAGTGAGGGTGAGCGTGTTTAACATACGTGCTGTTTAATCTTGGCTAATGATCTGCGGGACGACAAAGTAGCCGTCGGCGGTGGCGCGAGCGTTAGCGAGCGCCTGTTCCTGAGTGAACATTCGCGTCTCATCAATAGTATCTTCCCGAGTCACGTTTTCCAGACCAGTCACCTGGAAGGTCGGTTGGACATCGGTTACGTCCACCGCTTGCAACTCCTCGACAACTGCCAACGTTTCTTCAAATGCCGCCTGGAGCTTCTGCTCTTCGTCACTGGTAATCGGAATGTTGGCCAACTTGGCGATATGGGAAACGGGAATCTGGGTTTTCATCAAGTGAAGTTTACCACAGCGGACAGTTTTTTCAGATGGGGAGCCACCACCTTAGATGTGACCTTACAAACTCTCCAGTGCTTTAATTCGTTCGGTTACCGGTGGGTGAGTTGCAAACAGGTTAGCAAATAGCCCCACTCCCCCATGAATATTTTTCAATGGATCAGAGATATACAGATGCGCGGTCGCTTTATTGGCAGCCTCAAGCGGCTCGGTGTCATGGGAAATCTTCTGGAGCGCCCGAATCAGACCTTGGGGATTTTTGGTGATGGCGACGCCGGAAGCGTCAGCCAGGTATTCACGTCGTCTGGAGATGGCCAGCTGAATTAAGGTAGCAATAATGGGCGACAGAATCGCTAACACAATTCCTACCAGAAACAGGATCATGCCGATCTGCCCTTCTCCATCTCGATTACGTCTTCGGCCGCCCCAAGCGGTCATCCGTAGCATCCAATCCGACAGCAGCGCCACACTGCCCACTAAGACGCTGACGACCGTAGCCAGTCGAATATCGTAGTTTTTAACGTGGGAAAGCTCGTGAGCGACCACGCCCTCGATCTCAGCGCGATTGAGCCGCGCCAGCAAGCCAGTCGTTGCGCAGACGGCAGCGTGGTCTGGATCTCGGCCCGTCGCAAATGCGTTCATAGCGGTATCGTCGATCACATAGAGCTTGGGCATCTTCATCCGTTGACTCATGCACAAGTTCTCGGTAACGGTGTAGAAATCAAAGAACTCTTCCCGGGTAGCCGGTCGAGCTCCAGAGATTGCCAAGACGATTTTGTCGGACCACCAGTAAGAGCCAATAGAGGTAATAGCCGTAAAGACTACAGCAAATAAGGTAAAGTCAGGACCAAAGTCAAACGCTACACTCATCACGTAGACCACGCCAACAATAAAGGCCAGAAATGCTGCCAGAATAAACCATGACTTGCGTTGGTTAGAAGCAACTAAATCGTAGTGTGTCATCGAAGGTATACGTCGTATGGCGCCAGTGGCGACTGGGACGCATTATAAGTTGACTTTGACGTCTTTAGTCTCAGCTTCACTGACTGAAACATGCTCTCCTGTCAGGGCAGTATCGAGTCCCTTTTCAGGTTTGAAGCCGAACATATTAGCAATGATGTTACTCGGGAAGACGACCAGCTTCTCGTTGTATGCTTGACTGAGGTCAATCAGCGAACGGCGAGCGTACATCAATTTATCGGCTGTGTCCCCGAGCTCGCGCATAAAGTTATTAACTGACTCATTGGACTTCAGCTCCGGGTTAGACTCCACTAAGACTTGGATCTGGGGAATCACTGACTGTAGATTCGAGATTGCCTTCTCGATATCTTTTGATTCGCCGGAAGCAGATGCCTTCTGGGCAGATGTACGAGCCGCGGTCAGCATCTCAAAGATACCCTTCTCGTGTTTGAGGTACCCTTTGACGGCTGCCTCAAGGTTTGGAATCAAGGAGGCCTGCCGTTTCAGTTGATTCCCGATCTCCTGGATGCTGGCGACGATTTGAGTCTTGAGCGTCTGAAGACTGTTGTAGACCGCAATCACGTAGAAAGCGATGATGGCAAGAATGACGATAACGATGAGAAGTGGCATAACTGTCCTTTTCTTATTGCTTTTATTCTACTCTAGTTTGCAAGCTGTTCTAGCTTGGCAAAATAGGGCAAAAACCGTATAATTCAATATCTCTGTGTGGAACGGTGCAGATTTTCAGAGGTTGGGGAGGTTACTGAGTCCAGAGAAGACTTGGGACGAACCAGCCAGACACCTGGAAATCCTGCCCCACACGTGGCCTCGTGGTGTAGCGGTTAACATGCCTCCCTGTCACGGAGGAGATCGTGGGTTCGATTCCCATCGAGGTCGCCAAGACAAAAGTCCCGCTCGAACTTTTTTATGTTTTTAGGAATTGCCACAATTATAGTAATTGTAGTAATTTCGCTCTTTTCCCAATCTAAGGTTCCCCAGGGTGATGCCGTCCGTCTAGTTGATTTTCGAGCAAAATAGTTATAGGATATAGCCGCGTTAATTTAGTCAAGGAGATAAACGTTGGACCAGTTTAACGCATGGCTGCAGCGCCAGCCCGTACATGTACGAAATGCGATCCGCGTTGCGCTGCTTGGGATCGCAGTCGAAGCCATCCTTGTGGTGGTCACTCTTGTCGGTGTATTCCCCAGTTGGGGACCAGTGGCGATTGTGGGCATTGCCTTCCTCGTCATCGCCGGAGGTGTCTGGAAAATGCCCGAGAACTCAGAGTTCTGGGGCGATTAGTTTTCCCGCCACCTGTACACCCTCACTTCTCAGCCTGTCGAGAACGTTCCCGACAGGCTGATTTTTTGTCCTTTTGGCCTGACTCCTGACTAGCTATACTGTAATGTAGAATGCCAAAACTGCCCCTGCCCTCAACAAAATCTCCCTCCAAAAAAGGCATCGCTCGTGCGCTCAAAGTGGTCAAGTATCTGCTGTTGGGCACGGTAGTGGTTGGTGCAGCTGTGGCAGCGTATGTGATCTATGCGTTGTATACCCAAAACCAAACAAAGACCCAGCTCCTGCAAGTTGGTGAGGAGCGACAGGTTGCCCTGAACCAGCAACTTCAGGAAGTTGAAGAAAAGCTGACGGTCACGGCAGCGGAGCTTGATGCAGTTAAGGCAGAAGATCAGTTCCAGAAGAATCAAGAACTAATGACCGAGATCCGTAACATTCAGACCACCTACCGGGATGCAGTGGCTGCTTACAACGATCTGCTTAAGCTCAAAGAAGACACCACCAGAACACAGACCCTCGATGCTGACTTTGCCCAAGTCTTGACCTACCTGTCCCAGCGCAACTACGCCTCGGCGTCTGCCCGACTGACCCGACTGAAAAGCGGCATCTCTACTCAGCGCGCGCAGCTCGATGCCAGTGCCGGTGGAGTGCCAGCCAACCTAACAGTCAATAACGCTCCGCCCGGCTCCGGGTACAGTCGGCAAGCAGTCGAAAATGAGTTTGGTAAGTTCCAGGTGGATCTCGTAGCAGCCGACCTGGGCAGTACTCGAGTCGTAGTAGAAACGGCGTCTTCCGGTGACTGTGGTGATGGCTGTCCGGTTGATTCATTGGCCAACTACGTCTCCCGTGCCGGCGGTTTCGCCGGGATCAACGGCCCCTACTTCTGTCCAGCCGAGTACCCCAGCTGTGCTGGCAAGACCAACTCTTTCGACACCTTATTAATGAATAAGAACAAGGTCTACTTCAACTCCGACAACAACGTTTACAGCAGTGTGCCGGCCGTCATCTTCCAAGGAGGCTCTGCCCGCTTCGTCGGCGCTTCCTCGGAATGGGGACGCGACACTGGCCCGGACTCGGTGATTGCTTCGCAGCCGTTGCTGCTGTTTGGCGGTGAGGTCAAGTTCGGTGGTGACGGCGATCCCAAGAAAGGTAGCCGCGGCTCCCGCAGCTTCATCGGTACCAAAGGCAACACCGTCTACATCGGCGTTGTCCGAAATGCCACCGTGGCAGAAGTAGCCCGCGTACTCAAAACGCTCGGTCTCGATAACGCACTCAACTTGGACAGCGGCGGTTCCACCGCCATGATGGCCAATGGCCGCTACGTGGCCGGGCCAGGCAGAAACACTCCATTCGGAATTGTGCTGGTTCGCCGCTAAACCCGTGACTGACGATTTCTCTTTCAAAGGATTAAATGCTGGTAATCAGCTGGAGCTCTTTTTGAGGCATCTTAATTTTACGTGGCACGATCAGAATATTCACGGCTGAGACAAGCATCATCAGGAGGCCAATGATCCCAATGGCTGGAAGGTTACCAAGCGCCATGCCTACCCAGCCCGCCAGCATTGGTCCGATAATGTACCCAATACTGCCGGCAGCATTTTGCAGGCCGACCATCTCCCCGCCAAAGTTGCCCAAGCGAGTAATGTAATCCTGAATAACGGCCAAGATGGCCGGGTAAGCGAGCGAGCTAAAGCAAGCTGAGAGGAACAGGATTGCAATTAGGAGCGGTGGCGAAGCCGCAAACAGGGTAGCGACAAACAGCAGTCCTCCTCCGATGCCGCCGGATAGGAAAGCTAATCGTTTTTTGCCAATCTTGACTCCTAGTCTTTGCACAAAGAAGCCCGTAAAAAGATTGGGCAACATATACGCCGGAATGAGGAAGCTTCCCCAAATACTGGTTTGGCGGAGCTCTTCCGATGCAAGAATTCCGATTGAGAAGAACGTCGCTTCCAGAATAAATAGCACTAAGATAAAGAGGAAGATTGGCCAAATCTTTCGAATGATACTTCGCCAAATATAGAGCTCTTTTAAAGCGCTGTTCTTCTTGGTGACCACTTCTTGAACCACTTCTCGCTTCCGAGTCGGGAAGATTCGGTTGAAAATTACAATACAGAAAAGGCTTAGGAACAGTAAGCTGAAAGTCACCATCAGTGGTTGAGCCACTCCTTGATCGAGTAAGAACGGCACAAACAAGGGAACGGCAAACATCGTCAAAGACCGGAAAGTATTCAGAATCCCCCATGCGAGGGCATGGCGGTCCATCTTAATAAATGCTTCGATGAAGTAGGCTTTGGAGAAAACCAGAAACTCGTAGTAAATTCCCCAGATTGCCATAGCCAGCACAAACTCAGGAACTTGTTGTGGGAAAAACAAAAAAATAGCTGGAAAAAGTAAAGCCAGGATGACCGTGTTCCACAGGAAAAAAAGGTGCTGCTTGGCCCGAAAAACACTCGGAAAAATCGCGTCACAGAAGAGACCAACGACCGAGGAGCTAGACAGGATAATACCCATGTAAAAAGAGTTTTTGACTCCGTTCTCCAGGAAGATTGGCGCCACATATGCCATCACACTGTCGGCCATCTCGATCAGCAAGATAATGAAGCTATAAAAAAGCAAGGCAGAAAGGTACGGAGGGATCGCAGGCAAAGAAGGTCTGAGAGCTGGCATAGGGAATGTTGAGTATCAATTCAGTGTACAAGAAAGCTGCCTAATTGCGCCAGAGCCATGCAGATCAGATCGGTTGTTTGTGAGTTAACCAGGCAAAATCACTAAAAGTTTTGTATACTCTGCTGGTTCAGCTGAAAACAGTTTAGCGGGATTAGTTCACTGGTAGAATGGCTCCTTCCCAAGGAGCAGAAGCGGGTTCGATTCCCGTATCCCGCTCAGCTCCCCTTCCCCTCACTTCGTACACGCGAAAATCTGCACCAAGCCACGAGCCTGTTTTAAGAGTTGAGCGGGTTGTTCATGAACTGGCGTCTGCGTATTTTGCAACATTTCCAGAGCAGCGGCTTTCGCTTGACCGGTAACTAGCCCAACTGTCACGTCAATCTTTTTAGTTAAAAACTGGGGCGTTACCGTAATTCGCTCTGGCGGTGACAGGTTTCCCTCATAGCCTACCGCCGAGTCATCGACTTCATAAAATATTTTTTGAAATGTGTCTGCAGCATCACGCATCGGTGAAATACCCGCGATGTGGCCATCCGGCCCCATGCCCAGGGTAGCAATCACCTCCCCCGCGGGGTTTGCAGTCAACCATGCAGAAAGCTCGCCACTGAATCGCTGACCAAATGCTTGCAAGGACTCCCCATCCTCAGGCACCACCAGTTGTATCGGTATCCCTGCTGCGCGCAGTTGAAGTGAGTTGTTCACTGCACTGTCCGCACTATACCTCTCATCCAAGGGATATATCGTAAGCGACTCATGATCCAAATATGCACCAAGTTGTTTGGCAACCCCTAGATTGCTCCCCCCAGAGAGTAAGAGCAATACCTTATGTTGCTTGGATTGGGCAGCCTCCAGCGCTGTGTGCAACGCAGCCGCGGCTTGCTTCAGTGCCTGGATTTCTGTTTCGCAGTGGATGATGTTCATGAATGAGTCTCCGCTTCTATTATAATGAAGGGTATGAAGCCAACCAGCACAGTTCTCACCAACAAAGTAGCCGTAGTCACTGGCGCATCAAGCGGCCTGGGAAAGGCTGTTGCAGAGTTGCTGGCTGCCCAGAAGGTAAAGGTCTTTGCCCTCTCCCGCAATATTGCACAGACGGATCTCCCCTCCTCCGTGATCAAAATTCCTTTAAACATCCGAGATTTGCAAAACATCGACGAGGCGTTTACCGAGATTGATCAACAGACTGACCACATCGACTTCCTGGTCAACTGCGCCGGTCGAGGTCTGGTCAAAGAGTTTGAAAACACCACTCGCCAGGAAATCATGGATGTCTTTGGTATCAACCTGAAGGGAAACATTTATATAGCTCAGGAAGTCTATAAAAGAATGATCCCCCGAAAGTCAGGTCACATCATCAACGTGATCTCTACTTCCGGATTGAAAGGCCGGGAGTTGGAAACGATTTACTGTGCTAGTAAGTGGGGGCTGAGAGGCTTTACCGAGAGTCTTAGATTGGCGGCGATTGCTCATCGGATCAGAGTCTCGGCAGTCTATCCGGGGGGAATGAAGTCCGAGAACTTTTGGAAAGACCAACCGGATCGGGATATCAGCGGCTATATGGACCCCAAGCTGGTAGCCGAGCAGATCATCCACCTCCTTCAATCTGATCCTTCGCTTTCGCCATCTGAACTTGTCATAGAAAGAAACTGAGACCAAGTAGCCAGTGAATCCATGCCCCAAGTGAGTATTTCCAGGCACAAACTTACGATCTTGTTGACATGCCTGAAAATGGGTAAGATCAAGTCATGGAAAACGAGACAGTTATTCCTTCTCTAGAAAATACCCCAGCGGTTGGTCAGCCTGTAGTGACTTCTCCCTCAAAATCAAATGCTCTTCTCCCTATTGTGCTGACGCTCATCATCAGTGGAGTGGTTTTTGGAGCTGGGGGTTTTTACCTGGGCAGCCAGTCTAATCGAGCTTTAGCCCCTGAGAATCCCTCTCCGGCTTCGTTGACGGCAGAGCAAGACCCGAGTACCCCTCCTCTTCAAACGGCAGCATCTCTGATTTCCGATGGGACTGCATACATGGTGATGAAGTTCTCGAAGGATGGAAATACTATTACACCAGCCGATGTCCAGGCTGAGTGGAAACAAGTAATTGAAACTATTCAGTGGTAAGAACGGAGGCCTATGACCCGAAATCGTACTCTTGCTTTGATCGCAGTAGGCGCCTTGGTCATCCTGGTTATTTTTGGTCGCGGTTTTGTTTCGCGGCTTCTCTCTTCCCTGCCCTTTACGGGAGTTCCAGGTTCCACGGGAGAGGTGATCTTTCCTACTGCTAACAGTAGCTTGGTCAAAGGTCAAACGTATACCTTACGCTGGTCCGGTGGCGGCGACGAAAAAACGATTGCGATCTTTGTGATCGATAAATCTCTTGAGTCTCAAGGTGTTTCCGTCAGCGCAGGTGATCGAGTCTATGATGTCCCAAATACCGGGACGTATAGTTACACTGTTCTGCCCACCTTAAAGGAAGGGGAATATAAGTTGCAGATAGGGACGCTGACGAGTCCGTACTTCCGCATTGTTGACACTCCTCCGGATGCAGAGATCTGTCAGTCGACTGACTTAGCCGCTAAAGCGGAGTTTGAGGGTGCTGCTGGAACTGTCTACGGAACATTTACGATTACGAATACCTCTACCGAGGACTGTACCTTGGTGGGTGAAAACTCAGTCCAGCTCAACTACGATTCAAACATCAACAACATCAAGGTAAACTTCGCGAAGCCGACTGCGACCGAGCGTTACCAGTTGAGTCCTGGAGCCAGTGTGACCACCCAACTGCAGATCCCCAACGGCCCGCAGTGCAGTAGTGATGTCCAGCCAGTCACTGTTTCCTATCGGTACTTCATGGAGAACAACCAACAGCTTACCTTTGTTGACGCTCAAGGACAAAAGAGCTTCATGATCAATAGCTGTGTGTCATCCAATGACATCACAAACATCGAGGCTGGAAGCTTTGCTACCAAGTAGTGATGAGAGTTCTGAATGGGGAGGAGCTGTTGGCCGGGTCGTTATAAGAAAAAAAGAAAAATGATGTAAGGGTAAAGGAGCCCCCATGAATCAAGATGCACTTCGGCTGCTCGACAAGCATCCTGTCTGCTCGTTGACTACTCTTCTTAAAGATGGCTCGCCCCACGCGGCGGCAGTTCATTTTTCCTATAGCGCTGAACCATTGGAGCTCTACTTCTCGACGTCCCGTACCAGCAAAAAGTGTGAGGCTTTGCTCGATGGAAGCGCTACAAAAGCTTCAGTTGCTCTGGGTTTCAGTGAGGAAGAGTGGTTAACACTGCAGCTGGATGGCGAGATCAAAAGTGTTACAGATCCGGCGGAACTCAGCCGGATTCAAACTATCCACTACGCCAAACACCCTCGTGCAGCAAAGTTCAAAGATGATCCGGAGACCCTGTTCTTAAAGTTCACTCCTACGTGGTGGCGGTACACTGACTACAACACGGTTCCGGAAACAGTTGTGTCTTCCGAAGGATAATCATGCTGCCTTGGCAACAGCTTTTTTTGATGATATTTAGCCTTTTCTCGCTGATCGTGTCGGCGAAAGGGCTATATGAGTCCTCACGAAAAGGGCGCGCCTTCACAGACACTATTTTTCTGGGTTGGCTGGGAATCTTTGTCTGGGGCGATGCAGTCGTCTTTGGTCCGTTTTGGTTTTTGGCGGCGTTTATTACGCTGCTATTACGTGATTGGTACCTTTTCGCAGTGATTATTTCAGTATTCTGGGTAGTACGCAGTGTCGGCGAGATGATCTACTGGTTTAATCAGCAGTTCTCTCCTCTCCGGCGGAATCCACCGGAAAAGATGCGCTGTTATGGTCTTTTCAAGAGCGAGGCAGTCTGGTTTGGCTATCAAATTTTTTGGCAGTCTGTCTGTGTGGCAGCCGTCATCAGCAGCATCTACTTCGTTCATACTTGGTTGAGTAAGTAGCATTAGAAGAAAAGAATGTCCGAACGATTTTTGGCTTGGGTTGTTTTTTATGGAGCACTCTTTCTGTTGAGTGTCGCAGGGATTGCTTTCTTTCTGCCAGGTCGAGGACTCCTTTTGCCGTACTTTACTCCTAAGCCGGAGACGTTTAGCGAGCTTTATTTTGAAGACCACTTGGAACTCCCTAAACGCATAACACCTAATACTCCCTATCAATTCTCGTTTACCATCCGCAATCATGAGGGCAAGACAATGATCTATCCGTTGGAAGTGTTTGCAACCAGCGAGACTACTCCTTCCAGTCAACTTGTGCTGCTAAAGACAGAGCTGGAACTCCAGAATGAGGAAGAGCGGACAGTCCCGGTGGACTACACGCTGCATGATTGAAGTAAAGCTTTGCGCGGGCTTGGCCATATCGCATATAGCGTTTCATATTCTGTCCAGTGTCGCCAAAATTATGAGAAACGGGAGCATCTTGGACATATCGGATTTTGTAACCGTGGTGAGTAGCTCTCCAGCTAAAGTCCATGTCTGAGCCGTAGGAAAACGACTCATCAAATCCGCCAATCTGGTCGAATACGTCTCTCGCCACGGCCATATTAATGGTAGGTGACTCGGTTACATAGATCTTCTCTCCACTCTGCTGCGTGACAGAGACATAGTTGTCAGTATTGGAAAGAGTCCCACGGACGATCTTTTCACCTTCTTTAGTAATCGGTCTAGTAAGGTTGGTCAGCCAGTTTTTGGCGGTTGGTACACAGCTGGCATCCAGAAAGACCAGAATATCGCCTGAGGCCTTGCGAAGGCTGAGGTTACGCTGCTCTGGAATAGTAATCTTCTTGTGGCCACTATGCTTGAAAGCGAACCATTTGACTTGAGGAAACTGTTTCTTAATCCAGTCAAGCTTATGATTTGAGGAATCAATGACGATGACCTCGGCTTGCCGAAAAACGTTCGTCTGAACAAGGGACTCTAGTGTATCTTTGATCTGCTCGTCGTCTTTGTTGATAATTAGGATTGAGAACATTATCCCATTCTTCCAAAAACTTATGCATGACCCTTTCTAACACTTTCTAATTATGATACCACTCTATATCAGAAAAAGACTTGGTATAATTCAGCTACTATTGCCAGAATAACTCAGTTGGTAGAGTAGCGGTATCGTAAACCGCAAGTCGCGGGTTCGAGTCCCGCTTCTGGCTCAAGACTATGACAGAGTACACACCTGGATATCACCGCTCACAACGCCTAGTTACCTCCCGCAAGGTCAAGCAAGAGCAGTCGGCTGCGCTTCGTCAAACTGTCCTGATCGGTCTGGCGGCAGTTATCTTGATGCTCCTCAGCATCTTCGTGATCATTCCCGGTTTTATCCGTTTCATCGGCAATCTTTCTAATACGCCGATCACTGAAGACGAAGGTTTGCCGCCTCAAATCCCTCAGCTCTCTGCTCCTGTCGAGGCTACCTCGAGTGCTGCCCTAACGCTGACAGGTTTTACTACGCCTAACGTCAAGGTCTACGTTCTGCAGAACGGTTCGGAAGCCAAAATTGTCGATGCTGATGGCTCCGGGAACTTCTCCGTGGAGCTCCAACTCGAAAAAGGCGAGAATCGCTTCTCTGCTTACGCCAAGAATGGCGAGCTGGAGTCAGAGGTAAGTGAAGAGTTCTTGACTATCTTTGATAATGAAAAGCCGGAGATAGAAGTGACTGAGCCCACTGAGAATCAGTCGATTCAAGGCAAGAAAAACCAGAATGTCACCGTAAAAGGGAAAACCAAACCAGGCTCAAAACTGTACCTAAATGATCGCCTGATCTTCATTCAGCAAGATGGTACTTTCGAGACTACACATCGCCTGGAGAACGGCCAAAATAATCTGTCCTTTAAGGTGATAGATATGGCCGGCAACGAAGCGGAAAAAGTTATCCCCGTGAGCTTTCAAGAGTGAGCGCTCCCCAACTGATCAGCACTAGCCAGACAAACGGATAGGTTAAACTGGCATTGAACAGACCATGGCTGAGTACTGCCAGGATAGCAACTCCTAACAAGGAGCCGGACTGGTGAAATAACCCACGCAAAAGCATAACCAGCAGAGCACATCCCAGGACTGTCCCCACTAAGCCCGTTCCACTCAGGAGGGTCAGCACCCAGTTATCGGGAATTTGAGCATGAGAAGGTCTACCAGTATAAGGAGAGACCACTTGTGTCTCTGGATCACTGCTCGAAAAAACAAATAGGCCATTCCCCAGGATCAAGGCAATAGGAGAGTCAACGGTTTGCAGCGCGGCCTGCGCAGTATCAAGACGCGCCACAATCGTAGAAGTGCGTTCCAGCCTGACTCCTTCTCCCCCAGGTCGAGGAAGCCAAAACATAGCAAAGATAAAACCACAGGCAATTACCACTTGAGTAAGTGCCGCCTTTTTTTGGAGCGAACTCCAGCTTCTCCAGGCCAACAACGCCAGCGAAACACCCAAAGCGATATAGCTTGCTCGGGAGTAAGTCAGCAGAACAGCCAAGACCATCAGCAGAGAAAGTAGCTGTAGATAGCGACGCAGGGGTTTGCGAACCTGGGGAGTTGCTTGCTGAAGAAAGAGATATCCGAGTGTAAACAGCAGGCCGGTAAAACCCGGGTCGAAGATTGTCGAGATCAGCCGGTAGTAGTGATCATCCCAGCCCAGATAGTACAGAAAACGAACATCGGGTAGAAAAAGATACTGGAGGAAACCAAACAGCGCCAAAGCAGCAAAAAAGAAGGTCAGTCCGGAGCGTAACAACCGGGGGGTGACTTTGTGGTGATAAAGATCAAGATGAAGACAGCTGCCGGCTAACAGATACAGCCCGAAGCGGGACAGGACTAACAACGAGTAAGTGATTGAGTGGTGTGTTGCGGCTGCTGCAAGGAGGCCTGCCCCCACCCACCCTAAGCTTACCCAGCCAAGCGTAGGAAACTGCTGTACTGCCCGTTTGACGAGCTGCCGCCAGGATTTTTCGGCCACGTGTGCGGTCACGTACAGGGCCAATACTCCATCATGCAAGTAAAATGCTGGCAGCCCAGGTAGCTCTACCCGTTCCAGCTGCCCCAACGCCAGAAGTCCATAGAAGGCCACGACTCCCCAGATCCAAAGTCGATCGAGGAAAACGGAATGGGTAGCTGCCGATCTAGACGTGGACATACTACCACCGTTGTCGGGCGACAGGAGTAGGCGCCTTATAGAGAGTTTGGTAGACACCAAAGAGCGAGATTGGCAGCGCCATTGCCCGGGAAAGTAAGACACCAATCACGGCCCCGATCAGTCCGTACCTTGTTCCTAGAATGAACACCAACATGGCCATCGAAACCACTGTCATCAGTAAATTAGCATTCATCCAGAAGTAGGCGCGTCTAGAGACCAGCAGCGATGAAGAGATTGCCGCGACGCTTTGAATAATTCCGGCAATCAGCAGTGGCCTGATCAATGGGACTGCTTCCAGCCACTTGTCACCCAACAAAATTGAGACGGTTAGTTCCGGGAAAAGGAAAAACGGAATGGCAATCACAGTAAAAATGCCAATCGAAGTACTGACTGTGCGAAGATACGCTCGGCGCAGCCTAGGCTGATCGTTACTCATCCGGGCATAGACTGGAAACGTGCCGTGTTGGACAGACTTAGCAAGCTGGAGGTTCAGTTTATGCGTGAAGCCGTAGCTATTTTGGTAGATACCAAGTCCACTGGTGCCTACGACTTTCCCGACAATAAGACTATCGACGTTTTCACTGGCATATCCCAGGATGGACAGAATATTAAGACCCTTCATGTTAGTAAAAATTTCGCGGGCTCTTGAAGAAATGTAGTTGAGCCGAGGGCGAACGTTAAACATTAGCCAAGTTAAGACCACCTCAAAGGACGCACTGACGATCAGGCCCAGCACCATCGCAAAGACTGAGCGGAGCAGCAAGGCAATCACAATCGTGCTGCTGACCTCCACCACCAAGACTAGAAAGCGATAAACCGTATCCCGAAAGAAACGAAAGTCCTTTTGCAAGGTTACAATTGCCGGATTAATGAAGCCTTTGATGATCGGGATTAGAGCTGCAAGACCAACGAGTGTGAGCAGTTGCTCTGATTGATAAACACTTCGGAGCACGAAGCCCATCAGGATCATCAAGATGCTGATCAAGAGTCCTCTGATCAGCGAGATCACCCAGGCTGTGTCAAGAAAGTACGAAATACTTTTTTCGGACTGAATAATAGTGGGATTGATTCCGGTCTCAGACGTAGCCTCCAAGATTCCCAACGTAATGACGACTAGGGCAAAGAGTCCAAAGTCATTGGGTGTCAGAATCCGAGCAAGCACCACGATCTTGACTGCAGCCAGGACTGTCGTTGCTACTTGAAGAGCCCCGTTCCACCCCGCTCCCCTGATCGCATGCTTGGTGTATCCCATAAACTGCCAGTTCTTTGTACGTCTTCTGATTGAATCTTTTTCGATTCCGCAGCATAATTCTCGGATATGGAGAAACTTTTGCAAGTACTAGGTGGCTTCTTCCTCGATATTATTGAAACAGTTGTCATCGCCCTGTCAATCTTTCTGATCATATACCTCTTTGTGGCATCACCCCATCAGGTAAATGGTCAGTCGATGGTTCCTAACTTTCAAAGTGGTGAGTTTGTACTGTCAGATAAAGTCTCGTATAAGTTCGGCAATCCGAAGCGCGGCGATATCGTGGTCTTCCATGCACCTGAAGCAGCAAACTGTCCCAAAGGTACGGGCTGTGACTTTATTAAACGAGTTTTAGGTTTGCCTGGAGAGACAATCGAAGTTCATGATGATTCCATCTGGGTGAATGGCCAAAAGCTTGATGAGCCATACATTCCCACGGAGTTTGAGACGCTGCCCGGACCTGCAACTAAAGGAACAGCGGTCTACCTGGGACCTGATGAGTACTTTGTGGTCGGCGACAACCGTCCCTACTCAAGTGACTCTCGTTCCTGGGGTGCTATTACTAAAAACGATATTGTCGGTAAAGCAATCTTCCGCTACTGGCCACTGAATGTCGCTGGTGTTATCAAACACTCGACGTATCCATTCTAAGTTGTATGCTCGCCACTCTGCACAAATGGCTGCCGAAGATAGCCCTTCTCGTTCTATTTGTGGGCGCTCTCTATCTGAGACTGCATAACTTGGTAGAAACTTCTTTTTTTGATGTGGATACGTCTCGAGATCTGATCGCAGTGGACCATATCGTTCGCTACCAGGAGCATCACTTGGCAGTTCCCGATGCCGCGGGAAGCGAAAATAAACTCAAGAACTCCCCTGTGTACTACTATGTGCTCATCCCATTTTACCTTCTGGGCAAGTCGCCTGAGGGGATGCTGTATGTGTTGAATATCGCAGCTAGCCTAAATGTATTTGTCTTTTATTTGATCGGGAAAAGGCTGAAAAATCACTGGGCTGGCCTCCTGTGTGCAGCTCTCTTTGGTTGGAACATCTTGTATGTAGAGATGACCAGTAATATTTTGCAGCCGTTCTTTTTATCTGTCTTTCTGCCCTGGGGATTCTTAGTGATGCTAGTGAGCTGGCAAAAGAAATCTGTTAGCAGTTTTGTCGGATCGCTTCTGATTTTCGGATTGGCGATACATATCCATAGCTCGGTGTTAACGCTGGTGGTGCCGTTCGCAGTCTACTTTGTGGCGATGAATGCTTACTTTTGGAAGAGGAATCGATATGTGGTGTTCTTTTCAACAGCGCTTGTGGCAGCGCTAGCTGGGTTTTGGATCGTGGCATCGGGTCAGTTGAGTATCTCCACCAATATTTTTAGTTATCTCTTTAACGTACTTGTCCGTCACCACATCAGTCCAGTCAGTAGCCCAAAAAGTGTGGAGTTCTTTCCGGAAGTAAGCCCAGATTTCTCTCTGACAGTTCTCTATGTAGCCGTGGTGTGGGGTCTCTGTCTATTGAGTTATTTTTTGCGACGGACGACTTACTCGTTGCCAGAACGCCAAAAACAGACACCAGTTCATATTTTTTTTGGCTTACTCTCTTGTCTTCAACGATAGCGTTGTTTTATCTTCCTCTTCGCTACTACTACTTGGTTATCATCCTTTTTATTTGGGCAATCTACTTTGGCTACATAGTCGCGACGACAGTGTCATGGGCGACTTGCTTAATAGTCCTGCTGACAATCTCTAGCTTCTCTTTGTTCAGCGATCCCGCGCGGACAGAGATTCTGCGAAACTGGCATGATACAGATATCAAACAACAGAGAACTGTCGCTGAGTTGATTTACTCAGATGCCTTTCAGCATGGGGTCTCATCCGGACAAGGGATCAGATTTTTATCTTGGGTTACCTATGGGGAGGGTGCGTTCTTTAGTCCAGGGCATGCCTATTGGTACTTTTTAGAACAGCTCAGTGGTCAACGGCTTGTTCAACTGCTCAAAGAGAATGCTTATCCAATCGCCCTCTATAAACAGCGGGTTTTATATTTAATCTGTGAATCACCGGGAGTGTATCAAAATGACCTCGAACGCTGTTTTGCAGATACCCAGCGGGCACTGGACCTATCATTCTCCAGGCTATCCTGTGTCCCCTGGCAGTTCAACGAGCTTGAGGTAACCTGGAAACCACAGTATGGACAAGATCTGTGGAAGTATCGAATCTTCCAAGTGCAGGAATAGTTACTTCTTGGTCAACGCCATCACCTTTTCGATCTCACCTTGGGTTTCCTCAGGGGTTCCGTGGAAAGTGATGGTGAGCTTGGTCTGACGATTGGAGACCACCAGTTTGACTTTGGTATCTTCTTTAAAGACACTCTTCAGTTTATCTTGCCAGTCGTCAATCTGAGTATTATGAAGAGCTACCCTGCCTACTTCGTCAACTTCTGCCTGGGGTGCTTGTTCACTCGCCTGCTTAAAGCGACGGACCAACTCTTCAGCGCGACGGACCGAGGCACCCTCTTTCAAGATCTGCTTGTAGCACTCGATCATGACCCGCTCGTTCTCGATGCTGGCAAGAGCACGGGCGTGGCCTTCCGTAATGAGACCCCCGACTAGGCCATCTTTAATGGCATCCGGCAGGTTGAGTAAACGGAGAGAGTTACTGATGTAGGCAATCGACTTACCAATCTTGTCAGCGATCTGCTGATGGCTAAACTTGAAGTCACGCAGCAGCTGTTGGAAAGCCTGTGCTCGTTCGATCGGAGACAGGTCAACGCGCTGAACGTTCTCGATCACGGCCATCTCTAGCATTCCACGTGGGGTGGTGACTTTCACAATTACCGGGACTTCTTTGAGACCGGCCAGCTTGGCGGCGCGCCAGCGCCGCTCACCAGCGA